>Ga0209639_1000153_pt1 | contig 106287 bp, 68 predicted proteins | sample EPASupsiteHSE605_FD_187268 | JGI IMG/M metagenome (GOLD analysis project Ga0209639, IMG submission 187268) | Bioremediated contaminated groundwater from EPA Superfund site, New Mexico - Sample HSE6-05 (SPAdes) (version 2) | ecosystem: Environmental > Aquatic > Deep subsurface > Groundwater >...
TCATGAAACAACAGTTTCCTCATTCCATTCCTATGATTCCAAACAATATATTCATCAACATAATCCATTTTGTTCATTCATTGCACCAAAACCATAATCTTTTTCGTATTCACAAAACAATCTAAATCCTCAGTCCTTATAAACAAATTTTTATTCAAATATAGAATTACCCGTAGCAAAAACCATAAATCCCGTTAATTTTTCCAATTAAAGAAACCAGACTCTAAAAAACACTAATTACCATAATGAATATATACATTCGCCTAATAAAACACAAATCTTTTGCGATGGGATGAACAGACTAATCCTACTCCTAATCACTTATTATTCAAAATATTCGTTATTCTCAAACATCTCAAATTGTTGACTATTCAACAGAATAATCTGGTACAATCTCAAACCACAAAAACTAAAACGGATATTTTATTCAATACAATTAAATTTAATTCAGAACCTTATGCTCAATAATTGAAAATTAAAATATCCAACTAGTGACCAATTTTCAAATTATGCCATTTAAACTATTTAAAAACCGCCATGTCTTCATCAGGATTAGCATACTGGACCATTTTTTGGAACAATTTTAGTAATGGATTCTTTAGGATATATAACTCCTATAAATACAAATCTGAAAAACACAAAGAAATTTCAAATCATTCAAAATCATATTACATGATATTGAAATTTGTAAACTCTGTGCCATATCTCTCTCTCGGAAATGCTATTTGGACCCTCTTAATTTTCGATATCACTATTTCTGAATATCAGTATTTATTAGCATATATTAGGAAATTGATCAAATCTGTCTTAAATAGATTCCAAATAACTGCCTTTTTCGGGATTCCAAAAAAAAATTCTTATTTGTCGATTTTTTCCCTATTATTCTCGAAAAAAGGACACAAAACTACTCAAAAACCAAGCAAAATTATCAAACAAAAGATTTTTACTTACACAATTATTACTATTTCGAGCATTATTATTGTATTATTATTATTTTTAAATAATGCCTATTTTGAAAAACTATATAAGAGAAAACAACAATTATCACTATTAAAAGAAGTTAACAAGTTTTTGAAAAATCCCAAAAATTACCCGATTGTGCCTCTATTGTCGTTCAGGTTGAATGATAATGAGATTATTTGCAATGTTAGTTTGGGCTGTGAAAGTGAAAGTATAGATCAAGGAAGGTCTTACATTGATAAAAATATTAGTATTTCTTATTGTTTCTTCTCAAGATCATCATCATACATGGGATATGGTGGTGTAATATGTGTTAATGGTGGTTCTTACTCTATGAATATCAATTACTCAATGTTCTATAACTGTGTTTGTTTTAATGATGGAGGAGCAATATACTTCTCTTCTTATAATTCATCTCTCAGAATGATATGTGCTAATAGTTGCTCTGCTTCTTCTGGGTATCATTTTGCTTTGCTTCTAGCTTCTCAGGTGAATCAAGTGGAGTATCTATCAGTATCAAATTGCTCTCATACTACATCTGGATGGTGTTCTATTGAGTTATCCTCAGGTGATCAGAGAGTTGACAACACAAACAGTTCAATGAATAATGCTGCTCAGACTTCTGGTATTCTTATCGATTCTCCATCCTTATTCACAAGCTCACACTGCACTTTCTCAAACAACAAGGTATCTCTTAACGTTTGCATATTCTAATATTCTTACTCAGGAACAATATCAATGTCATATGCTAACATTGTTCATAACAACAGTCCATCTTCTAGAGGAGTTGTATATGTCAATGGAGCAGGATCAAAAATGATGATGTATTGCATATTCAAGAATAATCAAAACACTCTATTCTGTGTTGATTGGGGTTCTTTTGAAGTGTCTCATTCGTTCATTGATCACTCTGCATCATCATTCTCTACTTTAATAGCAGTATCAACATCAACAAATAATTCATTCATTAATAGAATCACATATCAATTACAATTCTTCAAATCATTTTATTGTAATGCACAGTTACCAGTCCCTGTTCCTTCTCCCATGAGAACATTCTTTGAAATGCAAACACCAGTAATAACATTAGAGAAATCTCCAATAAGATCATTAGAAGAAACTATCAGAAGAACAAATGAAGAAACAATTCACTGTAATACTGATATACCTCCTCCATCTAGCACAATTGCAGAGACAATGGCAAGAACATATGATTCAGAATTTGAAAATTCTGTCTTGTCAAGTGATGGATGTTTGAGGAAGTGTAGCATGAATGTCAATATGAATATGTTTCCAATCTTTATATCATTTGTGATTATTTAATAGTTTTCTTTTTAAATTGTATATGAAAGAGTAAATGGAGAGACAGTTGAAAAGAGGATGTGATTCAGAATTTGAAATTCAGATGTTATCAAGTGGTTTATTAATAAGAAAGAGTGATATGTATATGTTTCCAAACTTCATTTCATTTGAGAAATTGATATGTTGATATTTTGATCAAGTGTAAAAGATGTATTAATCATTGATAATTGATAAGAATTGTAAATGAAGAAAGAGATCAGAGAGAAGGAAGAAGATAGAATATATTGTATTTTGTATTGTGATAGAATGATAATGATATTATTTACAATGCTGGTTTGGGATGTGAAAATGAAAGTATAGGTCAAGGAAGGTCTTACGTTGATAAAAGCATTAATATTTCAAATAGTTTCTTCTCAAGATCTTCATCATACTCGGGACATGGTGGTGTAATATATGTTTCTGGTAGTTCTTATTCAATGAATGTCAATTACTCAATCTTCTATAACTGTGTTGGTTCTTCATATGGAGGTGCAATATACTTCTCTTCTTCTAATTCATGTCTCAGAATGATATATGCTAATAGTTGCTCTTGTGGAGCTACATATTATTGTCATTTTGCTTATCTGATTGCTTCTCAGATGAATCAAGTGGAGTGTCTATCAGTATCAAATTGCTCTCATACTTCATATGGAATATATTCTATTGGATTATACTATGGTAATCAGAGAGCTGACAACACAAACAGTATCTATTACAATCCTTCAATTCAATTCATTGTAATGCAGATATACCTCTGATAGAACAAAATCAAATGTATACATTTGATTAAACATATATGAAATCATTTGCTTTCTTATATCCAGTGATAATTCTAATGATATCATGAGCAAATATCAAGAGTAAATGGTCATTCTAAGAATGTTCTTGTATTGTGGTTTAATGATAATGAGATTATTTGCAATGTTGGTTTGGGCTGTGAAACGAAAGTATAGGTCAAGGAAGGTCTTACGTTGATAAAGATATAAATATTTCTAAATGTTTCTTCTCAAGCTTTTCAACAAACATATAATTGTTTATTCTCCAAAACCATATTATCAAATATAACAGAATTGAAATATTTATTGATCGGGCCAATAAGTGTCACTTTGGCCCTTTTTCTCTTACCACAAAAAATAAAAAATATTGAAAAAGTCAATTCAAATAAACAAGTAAATTTTAATTCTCAAAATGTCTTTTGTCATTCGTGTCCTTCATGATCATCCGGAACATGGGTTCAAATTCCTTTCTTCAAATTTAACTCGGAAAATTGTCATGTTCTTTGGACCTAGTGATTCATCTAGAATAATGAGTTTGCCCAAAGATCAGATTTTGCAAGAGATTGGATACACACAGGCGGTCATGGACCATTATTTAAAAAAGGGAGAAGTTTTCAAGGTCATTGTTGTTCCAGATAATGGTGAATGCGTCCTGGCTGATTGGAATGGTCTTAAGGGGATAATTAAGACTGCTTATGAAAATGAAGAGGATATTTACCATATGATATGCTTTGCTATCCCAGAGTTTCAAAAGGTCAATGAAAAATACTTTGGCTGTGGGTTCGATGGAGCTAATGAAGATTCAATTAAGAATCTTACCCAGTACTATAACTCATTAACTGGTTTTGATTGGAATGAGGTTCTCTGTAAAGGGATATCGGATGAAAGATACATGAGTCTTGAAAGATTAAAGCTTGCTTTCAAGAACTCGAATCTTGATTTGAAATCATTCGCAACAAACTTTTGGTATTTGATTAGGCTTTGGATGATGTGTGAGCTCTATTTACTACCCAATTATTCTGGATTAGGTAAAGTTATGGATGAGAAAGGTAATTTAATGTCTGAGGAATACTTTACATACAACAGAGCGATCCAAAGCATCAAAGACTTCAAGCTAATCGACATATAAATAAAAATGCACCTGAAGTCAATTACTTTAAATACTATAATTAACACATTAATGGGGCTGTATTCATTGTACACAGTACAAAAATGGTTATCAGAAAGTGGAATCGGATTTCTTAACGAAAAACTATTCCTGATTGAGTTGATAATGGTAATATTTTTTTTATCCATTACTCTGTTTTCATCTCTATATTTGATTTACCGACAAAAGCTTTTTTTATTCAATATATACATATTATCATTTTCTGGCGCTCTTCTATCTTTCTATTTTGGATATAACCTGACAACTACTCCAAATTCCATTTTCGAAACTCTATACACAACATGGAACAATAAAATCAACACATATCCACTCATGTATATCGAAAAAAAGCACAAGTGTTGTGGATTCCGATCTGTTCATGAGAATCCATTAGATGAGTGCAATGTTTCGAGCCAACCTTGCTTGAAGAGATTCATTAAACTATATTCTCCAAACATTCAAGCTGGAGGTATTGCAGTGTTCCTTCATGGTGTTTCTTTCTGTCTGTCGATTCTACTGGCTCTAATACCAGGAGGATCCAGGTGAGTAAAATCCGGTCTGTCAGTTAATTTATGAAAAAAAGCGCAGAGAATAGGAGAAGAGCAGAGGTAGCGATGACTTTACCTGGTAATTCTAGGTGTGCGGATTGTTTGTCGAAGAGTCCTGTTTGGGCTTCATCGAAACTTGGGATATTTATATGTATTAATTGTAGTGGAATTCACCGTGGTCTTGGAACACACATATCTTTTGTTAGATCTGTAAAACTTGACCAGTGGACAGATGATGAAGCTAAAATGGTTGAAATAATTGGAAATGAAAAGTCAAATCAGTATTGGGAAGCTAGATTACCATCTGATTATCAAAGACCTGCTTCCGAAGATCTAGCTTCATTAGAAAAGTTTATTAGACAAAAGTATATCATGAGAAAATGGGCCGATCCAAGTGTTCTATCGCCAAATGAACTTATTGAGAACCCAAATGCAAAAGTTCCAGAAAAAAACCCATCTCCTGCATTTGTAGAGCCCACTCCAACCCCTCCAGCCAAACAAGACATTGTTTTAGAGTCAAATGCATCCACTGATTTCATTTTCAAACCATTTCCTCAAGTATCTGAGCCATCAGGTTTCAGTGTTGATATCAAGAAATATGGAGGTGTTTTTATGGAAGGAGTCAAAAAGGCATTCAATACCATTCTTGCTATTGGAGAAGAAAAAACAGAAGATAAAACTCAAAACCAAATTACAGTTCAGCCAAAAAAAACAACTGAGAAGAAAACTACCATTACAAATGTACCCAAACAGCCAGCTTCTATATTCGACAACCCAGATATTATGGTTTTTGAAAATGAGGAACATAATAATAGCATAGATCCACCAAAAGGTAATGATGTGTTTCTGTTCGAATCTCAAAATCCTTCTCCCTCGCCCCAAATCCAGCCCCCGAAACCAGAGAAGCCTCCAAGAAAGGATCCCATTTCCAAACAGCCAGTTTCTATATTCGACAACCCAGATATTATGGTTTTTGAAAATGAGGAACAGAATAATAGCATAGACCCACCAAAAGGTAATGATGTGTTTCTGTTCGAATCTCAAAATCCTTCTCCCTCGCCCCAAATCCAGCCCCCGAAACCAGAGAAGCCTCCAAGAAAGGATCCCATTTCCAAACAGCCAGTTTCTATATTCGACAACCCAGATATTATGGTTTTCGATAATGGCACATCTCCTAAAAATCTCAATTCACCTTCAGACATCATTTCCATTCAGGATACAGTCATTGATTTCTCTGCTCCAACGAAAAAGCCACCCGTTCCGCATCCAAAAAAAGGCACTCATTTCTTTCACACGGATAATCATATAACAGAAGCACCAAAGAATGATGATTTGTTTGATTTTTCCCAGCCAGCCCACCATAATCCAATAATGAACAAGAGTCCCTCTTTGGGCAAAGACTCACCAAAAGATGATCCGGTCCTTGAAGATCTACTTAACATTAAAGTACCTGTAAAGAGCCCAAGCAGCCCCCATTTTGCTCCAAAGAATAGCAAATTTTAAAAACTATCGACCATTTTTATGTCTCTCCCTTCACACAAAGTTGTATTTTTGGGCGACTCTTCTGTTGGAAAAACATCGATTATTAATCAATATATCACCAATTCATGTCATCCAGATCACCAAACAACCATTGGCATTGATTTTTTTTCGAAAGAAATTCATGATATTGAAAAGCCCATTCAGCTTCAAATATGGGATACCGCCGGACAAGAGAAATTTCATTCATTAATACCTTCTTATATCAAACCATCGACTGTAGCAGTTCTTGTTTATGATATTACTCAGAGGAATAGTTTTGAAAGCATACAAAAATGGCGCCAGATGGTTATGGATGTTGCCAAACCCACTATTATTATTGCAGGCAATAAAATCGACTTAGATTCCAATCGTCAGGTTTCGTTTGAGGAGGGTAAGAAATTTGCCGATGATATTGGCGCGAGTTTTGTTGAAACAAGTGCAAGAACGAATGAAAATATCAAAGAATTATTTGATATTGTTGTATCAATACCAGTCCCTGATTTAATTGATACTCCAACAGAGAATCACATAATCACTGTGCCTCTCGATCCACCAACAGCTGCATACAAAGGACAAAGCTGCAATTGTTGATTAAATAGTGAAAAGATAATTTATTTTTTGCTTCCGATTCCAATCATGTCCAAAAACTTTTTGGACTCAAAAGATGGTTCTGGTATATACACAGACTGTTCTGTGACAGCCGAAATGGAGCTACGTCCAACAGAGGATCGATTATATGATTCTGGGTTAGGCGTTGCAGATATTTTTGTTCTTTTTGGAAAAGAGTTTTCCTCTTTATTAAGAGTTGGCTCTGTTGGTGTTTCAAAAGAATATATATCATATTTTGGTTGCATTATTGGTGTCTTTTTTGATGTGTCTGTTTCTATAGTTGGCTTCACCGTTTTACCAATTTCTGGTTTAATTGGGTTTTTCGATTCAATTATTGGTGTTTCTGTTGTATTTTCTGGATTCTTGGTCTTTTTCATAACGTTAATTTCTGCAGAGTCCCAGCTATTTGATGGGGTTGATATACCTTGGCCATTCTTATTATTTGGCGTTTCGATCTTACTACTTTCAACAGTATTCTTTTTAGAAACAGATCCTTTTCTATGGAAAAAGTCATTCTTATCCATGATTGGTTCTATTGATTTAATATTACTCGACATAATACTGCTATCAAGACGTGTTTGTTGAATTGGAGTCATTGTTATTTGGTTTGCAAAAATGCTTTTCATTTCTTTTGTGATTAATTCTTTCATTTCCTCCTTAAAGCTTTGGAATTCAGAAGACATGTTGTTCAATTTGGCATTGATATCTTCAATTTGATGATGAAATTGTGTCAAGGTTGATCTAATTTCATCAGATTGATCATATACATCTGTTCTAATATTGCCAAAACTAGCAAAAATTGATGAACCATTGGAAAAAACACTCGTGTGATATACTTTCCATTCATTTTGAGTCTCAAATTCCAATTCAAACACAGTTTTCCCAATTGTAGCCCTCAATGGTTTGTTAAAAGTTCTAGACAAAGTGCATGCTAGTATGAATGTTCGTGGATCTTGTTCATTTTCTACCCCAAAAAACACTGCTTCAACATGATCATTTTTCTCCTGATATTTTGATGTGGGGTAGTTTGCTTTTGATATCATTGGTTTCTGTATCTCACCTATTTTGTTAAACGACATTTTAGCTATTGGAAACGGAAAATAGAACTGAAGAATGAGGGATTCTCTAAACCAACTATAACAAACAATCTGGTAAAAACTATTTGAATCAAATGAGTCTGAAGCAAAAATACTTTGTTCTATTTGCTCCATTTTAGATGAATCGAGATCTGGAGGGCTTGGTTCTTCAGTTGAAAACTCATATCTAATTGCGACTTCGTTAGGCTGATGTGGACTGGGAACAATGTCATCATCTGTTGGAATACCACGATCAACTCTGTCTATTGATATTAGTGGGTTTCCAAGAGGAGTGTTATACTCAATATTCCCTACCAAAAAGGCAACAAAATCATCTTCTTGCTCTTTTGCCGCTTTTATAAGAATTCCAATCACACTCTCATGTATTGAAACTATCGGTATCAGCGATTGCTTTCTATTGGGTGATGAGTTGTTTTTCATTAACATTTTTAAACGGTCGAGAAGACTCAAGATTTATTGACATTCGTTTTCATACTAAAGACCTCATTTCCTTCTGGAATACCTCGCTCCTGAGCTGTTTTTGTAATAATGAAAGGTGAAGATCAATTCTAGATTTTCTAATGTTATTTTGTTCTTCTATTTTTTGTGCTACAGCCTTTTTAAGGGTGAGGTCCTCGAATGACTGTTGAGATTGTATTCTATGCTTAAGTTCGTTTTCTTTGGCAATTAATGCATTAATAGATGATGCGTATTTCTTTACATCTGATCTAATTTTAGTTATAACTTCGTTCTGAGGATCAAGTCTTATTGTCTGGAGTTTCTCTCTAAGGATAGATTGTTCATTTGTATTCTCTTTTAACATTCGAAGCTCTTCTTGCTTTTCCTGAATCCTATTTTTCAAATCATCCCTAATCATAATACTGTTTTCATAGTCTCTTTTAACTTGAGCAAGTTTCTGAGTTTTTGTTTTTTTATAACTAATTTGAGTCTCAAGTGTGAAAACTTCTGATTTAATACCAGCCAATACAGATTCAATTGGCTGATCTTTAGGGAATATCATTGCATCTTCTTGGATTTCTTTTTGAATTTCTTCAATTTTTTGCTTCAGATTGTTATTAGATTTCTCTAATTCTTCTTGTTTCAACTGATATTCATCTTTTGGAGGAGAAACTGCCTTTTCTAGAGGAGCTACATTAACTGTAGCCCCATTATCTTTTGGTGGTGGTGATTTTATGACAGTTTTCATGATTCTTTTGAGTTCCGAAATCTGAGGAACCTGAATGCTTTTAATTCTTTCGATTAGTTCTTTCTGCTTTTTAGATTTAGTTGCAAACATAATGAGCAATGTTAAAAAATTCTCAAGGGCTTGGAGATCATATTTTTTAGCTAGTCCCAAAGAATCAATAGTCATACTCGTATATGGACTTAAAATTTCGGTAAATCTGGGCTGTATTTTCTTAATCTCTTTGAGTTTCTTTGCATATCTACTGTTATCGTCTGTAACGCTTATAAAAGAAAAATCAATAGTTTCTCCAGAATAATGTTGATAAATTAGCAAGGGAAAATAACAATCAGCCATTTCTTCAAATGATTTTGGTGGTTCTGATAAATCAGAGTGCTTCTGAGCAAAACAAAGCAAAGATTCTCTTACCAAAGACATAAAATGAACTTTATTAATCGTTCTCAGAGAATTTTTTCCCTCATGTTTTGGGCTCATTTGATAACGGACTGTTTATTAACAAGAAATATGAATTTGGTTGTTTTTGTTTTTGACCTTTTCGGATGAACTAACAAAATTTATTTCAAATTTATATAAAATCATTATTCAAATGACTCAATTTTTATTTCATGAATTGTCTTGATATAACAGAAGGATTAAACTATTCTGGGGACAATATGTTCAAGTTTTTGGTAATTTTTACCATTATGCTTTGTATTTTCATGAAGAAACAAGTTTTTGTTTTCCCAAACAAAGGGTTAACTGAAACAGTTTTTATTTGGATTCGCTCAATTTTGGCTGTATTTTTGCTTTTTTGTGGACATTTCATAACCAATAATCGGGTTCCCAAGAGAAATTGTTCATATCATAGTATATTCTTCAGGAGCTACGGATGTGTTAAAGAAAGAGTTTCATCCGAAAGATCATATTCTGGCAATAGTGTCAATATATCTGACTGTTTTTTTAACAGAACATCGGCATTTGCATCTGAAGGAGGTGTTATTTATCTATCAGGGGGGGACTATTACATGGAAGTGTCATTTTGCACATTCTATTACTGTTTATCAACAAATGGAGGTGCAATATATTTTTATTCAATGAATTCAAATCTTAAAATGATATGTGCAAAGAGCTGCTCATCTTCATATAATAATCACTTTGCATTGATTAGAGCATCACAAAACAATGCTGTTGATCACATGTCAATATCAAATTGCTCTTTTTTAACAGAGGGTCATCATTCATTTCATCTATTTAATGGAATAATCAGCATTAGAAACTATAATAGTTCGATGAATAATGCTTATTTGGGTTCTGGTCTAGCTGTATGGTCCCCTTCATCGTTTTCTTTCTCATATAGTACTTTTTCAAACAATAATGTTTCAAATGGGGTATGTATTTATTTTTCCAATAACAATGGAATAATGTCATTTTCAAATATTATTCAAAATAATAGTCCGATGATATATGGTGTTGTTTTTATTGATGGAGGTACTCCATCAATTTTATACTCAATATTTAAAATGAATAAGAATACCTTGTTCTATATTAGTTCAGGATCGTTATCATTATCTCACTCATTTATTAATCACACAGGATATACAACAAGCGGAAATAATAATTCTTTAACTGATCAGCAAACATATCAAATCAATTTTTATAATTCACATTATTGCATGACAGATATTCTTCAACAAACTCAAACTGTTGAAATAACAAGATGTTATACACCAAATCTAACGATTGGAATCACTATTCCAATGACATTCCAACAGACTCCAATTGAAACATTACCAAGAACATTCTATGAATACCCTATTGAATTCAATCAACAATGCACAAAACCAAATGGAATCGGAAAAGAAATAAGTATTGTTTTTTCTTTCTCATTTGTATTACCTTTTTTTCACCTGATTAACAATTTATACTGAACAAATAACCGAACTTATGGTTTTTCAACATAATGACAAATAAGAATAATTTATTAATGATGATTTTTTATATTTTATCAAAAAGACAGGCATATTGAAACAGTTACATATGTTGAAAATTACAAACATGAATATCATTGACATGCTGCAAGTTTTGTTAATCCCAATTTTGAATACAATTTCCAGAGATCACTTCAGACTGTCTTGATCTTCAAAAGGTGTAACAAGATATGTGATGACTTTGCCATTTTTGATTTCTATCTCTCCTCTTTCTTTGATATTGTACTTCCCAGAATAAACCAATTCATAAACAGTACGTGATATATGAACATTCATTGGGATTCCATGATGCTCCATTTGTTGAGCCATATTTATTGTTGATCCAAGGATCTCAAAAGTTGGTTTTCCAACACCAAGGACTCCCCCCACAATTGGACCACCTGAATTGACTCCAATCCTTATTTTGAGGTTCTCATTCATTTCTTGATTGATTCGATGAAGAGTTGATATACAATCAAGAGAAAAATCCAATGATTCCTTTGCATGTTTCGAAGGCTGGTTGATCTCCGAAAAAACCCCGCCAGCTGCCATGTAACAATCACCTATGCATTTGATTTTTGTCATTGTTGAATACTTACTTAATAATGAATCAAATTCTCGGAATATACAATTCAGTACAGCCATAACTCTATTTGCCGAGTTCGTAGAGCACCAAGGCGTAAACTCAACAATATCAATGAAAACAATTGAAGCACTCTGAACAGAAAAAGAGATATCTGTTTCTCCAGCTTGAACTCTCGGTACTAATGATGCTGGAAGAATTGAAGATAGCATTTTATCACTTTTTGACCTTTCTTCTTTAATCAAATTACTATAAGAGATTTCACGATCTTCTTCACGGAATGTATGTAGGATGAATCCATTTGGTAAATTATTTGAAATAAAATGAATATTTCTTTTTTGTCCATTGATCATTAATGTCAAATGAATACCTTGCATTTTGAAAGACTCAAGTTTTAATGTTTCACAATCAGGACCAAATCTATCACTATTAAAAAAGTTTTGAAATGAAGGGGGTTCCATAATGCTGCTAATGTTGAAAATGGATTTAAGTGATTGATTAACAAAAACTGTTTTGTTTTCAGGAGATATGACAATAATACCATCTGGGAGATTGTTATTAAGAGAGGAGAAAAATAATTCACCTCGATTAGTTTTATCTATGTTTTGGGAAGAGAAATCACCTGATAAAACTGAAGAAATTTTTGGTGTCTGTGTAACAATACTCAACGGACAATGAAGAAGCAATGATAAGGTATAAACAAGATGCTTTCGCATATTAACAGCGGCAATAATTATGATAATTTGGGATATTGAAGCTATCAGAAGACAAAACATGGAAATAAATACATTATTATCAAAATATGAGCTTATTTGATTATTCATGAAACTGATGATTGATGAAAACAATGGGTAAAGATACTTATCATATATTAATATAGCCCCAACAAACCAAGTGTCTGAAATAACCATATTGTTCCTATCAAAAGATATATTAAGAATAGAGAATGTTGACATTTGTTTTTCTATTAATCTACTAATCATCATCAAATTGAAATCGGCATCATAACAATGAAACATTTGATGATACTCATTTGTGATGGCTGATTTATCAGAACACTCATATATTCCTTCATTGGTTTCTAATAATACGGGATCCAATCCATTGTATGGCATAGATAATCCCGATTCTTCTCCAAAACGAAATGTATTATAACTTTTTTCAAGAGTCTTAATGCTTGAATCATATCTTTCAAAAAGTCTAACAGGATTCTGATCAGTTTGAAAATTATTGGAGAAAAACAATGTAAATCGATGCATAACACAAAAGAATCTACTGATACTGGAAATTACAGAGGCAATTTGTGACATTTGAGGTGCAGATACTTTCAAAACAGCGCTTTGATTTAAGTAAACAGAAACCATGTTATAGAATCCAAATATTCCAGAACCAACAATAAATATTACACATATTGTTTGCATTATATCTGAACCAACACTGGTAATCCCATTATCCGATGCACTATTGAATATCTTCATAATGTTTTCTTCTTGTTTATTCACAGATCCATCAGTCTCAGAACTGTTTTTTGTCGATTCAGCACTATTTTTCTTAAGACTGTTAAGAGATTCAATGATTTGACCAACAGCATACTTGGGAAGAGCAGTCAAACACTTATAAACTGATAGCTTTTGTTCCTTGATCATCATTAGGTTCATGTAAGGAGTAAAAGAATAGAATAAAATAATAATGATAGAGTAAATATAAAACATATTTAAATAATATGCTCTGTATTCACTATCTTTCAAAGAAAAAAACTCTTCCATTGAATTCAATACTTTTTCAAACACTATGTCACTATATTCGACATTTTTAATAGGGTTTAGAAATAATGTCGATTCCAGTGTCGAAACATCAAATGCACCTTGTGTTGAAAGTTGCATCAATTGGAATGATGAAGAAATGAACATTTCCACAGGACTCACCATTCTCCTTGTTATATTATAAGGAGAAATAAAATGCTGGTAACTAATTGATTGATTGAAACATAAAACACGAATATTATCAAAAACTATATCTCCAATTTGATATGATTTTAATTGATTAATCTTTTGAATAACTGATGGGACAAGTTTAGATAGGCTTTGAACCTGTCCTCGGGTTGTGTTATCCAAAAGTGATTTTGGAATGTATGAATCATAATCATTAGTTGGAAGCAAAGTTGTGTTAAAATCTGGAAGGTTGAATTCCTCAAGCACCATTCTCAAACCAAAGGAGGTGAGTTGGTAATTTAAAGATCTCATCTCTGAAAGAGAATACATATATTCAAGAGGCTCTTCAATATTTTTTGAAAAAATTGATGAGTTCCATATCAAAAAAATTATTGGTATAAATATTAATATAATTACAAATGATGTTGATAAGAAATAGGTATCCCTAACCCCAGGGATCACAATTGAGTTGATTCTATCTCGGATAAATCTATTCAAATCATTGTTATGAATTCCGATCTCTTCCTCAAATTCATTCTCACTAATAATATTACTCATTTCAATATCACTTTGGGATAGAACTCTATTGCTGCCTTTGCAAAATGGAGGAATATTAGGGAATGTCTTCAGTCCAAACTCATGAGATATATCAGGAACAATCATTAATCCCTTCTTAAGGAGTTTTATGTTTTCATTCCATGTACAAGATTCCATCATATCAGCTTTAATTTCTTTGATAAAAATATAATACAATTTTGCCACAAATCTGTTATTTGGATATTGAATTAATAAATGGTTCAATTCTATTTCTGTTTTTTTCATGGAGTTATGAGATTTACTAATAACTGATTCCATCTCACCAATATTACTTTGAATCACAGTATCCCAAATGTTGCGCATTCTTTGTTTACATTGATTAATCAATTTGGTAACAGAGTTAATTTTTCTTTTCAAATAAGGAGAAAGATTTGTTTCTCTTTGTCTTAATATTGACATTATTTGGAGAACAGAGAGCTTACATTCAGATCCCTTAAAACGATGAACAACTATTTGTTTCCTTATCCAATCAAGAGTCTGAGATTCATCTGGGTAAATTGAAGCAAACTTAGCATATGTTAGATATACTTCAGGATTATCATCCCATTTTTCAATCATTTTCATGAATATTCCCCAATTAATGCATAGTGGGTGAAGTAGTGAGAATCCAGTAATAGATGATCCAATAACACTAGATAAGTTATGATTCTCATTGATTCCATTATTCTCTATATAATCCAATAGTTCAATCTGTTTATTACGATGAATCTGAACAAGAAACCTACACATCAGATATGAAAAAGCAAAGATACCAATAATGATGAATAAGTGTGAGTCTTTTGCTTGGTATCCGAAAAATCCCATTAAGAAATGCAGAATAAGATTAAGAATACCACTTAAACATAATGATAGCAAAAAAACTAGCTCATCATGGTTTATTAGCGGAGTTCCTTCATAAAACACGAAAAAAATGTATCCATAAATTATTGCACATATCAAATATAGTGCGATTTCAAAATCTCTATTTTGATGGCTCCCATAATGATTTAAAAAAGTTGGAATGGCAGTGATTATTGTTAAATTCACAACCCTTTTATTGTCTGCAGATGCTAATGAATCAGGTCGAAACTGAACGCTAATACCTAATATATTTTTTTGAATACTATGAATCATGAATATGTGCAAAAAACCCATGATAATACCCATTATGTTAATGATTGAAAACTCATTTTCGATTATATTACACAACAATTCAGCAGAAAAATATGACACTAATGGCGTTGAAAGGTAGTAATATGTAGAAATTATTACTTTGTATATTATTGACAATAACTTGGAGAGTTTGGCCTCTGAATGGTATGAAAAAGAAGAAATTACCATTACACAGAAAGAAAGTGAGAAAGCCAAAAAATTAATGAAAATAATGTACAAAAGTGTTTTCGATGAATTCTCCTGACCAGAGAAATAGAAAATCCTCCTTAAAATACCAAAAGAACTTTCAGTTAGAGTACCTTGTGCATAAATTAGATTAGAATCAAGGCACATTGATGGCAAATAAAACTGAAATAATCTAATATAAGATATCACTGAATGAACAACATTCATACTTGGAACAACTTGATCAATGTAAAAAAACATTACAAATAGATAGTTGCGAATGATTTTTGTTTTTGATATAGCAATCATACCATTATATTTGGAAGATTCAGATATCCCTGAGCCTTGGTAGCTTGAAGAACCAGATTGTGTTTGCATTTGAGAGCGATTAATATATAATATCCTTTTCAATTTTTTAATTGGGTTTGTTATTAAAAGCTCCCGTAATAACAGAAAAAAAATAACATTATCAAATCTTATTAAAATAATTGAAAACTCTGTAATCAATTCTTACAAACAATAGAATTCAATGAATTTTGATTCTATCGAAACAAAAAATTTGTATCGCTTTTTATCCTAAGAAAATTCAATCTTTACATTGCGATATGTGATAAATATTATCATAAATTATTTAATCTTATTTTCTAGCATAGTAAAACAGCAATTTCAAAAGCTTTGCACCACAAAACCTACCCAGCGATCCTTTTGAAGCTGATTGTTCATCATACGTGTTGATAAAATCTGGTGATATATAAGGAACATTGTATTCCTTGGATGTAAAACCTAGAATCTTTGCAGCTGCCGATACCTCTGAAATAACACAAGGAACAGGCTCAAATGTATGATCTTTCCAAGTAGATGATGTGGAATGATCAGCAATAACGGAAATGATGAACCTATCATTGGTCTTTTCTTCAATTTTGGATAATTCCCCAATTAATACCCTAATTGCTTTGTCAGCTCGTTCAATTAATTCCGCTTTCTTTTCATAGTTCCCATCATGCGATGCATCATCGATTCCCTTCATGTGAATTATTGCCATATCGTATTTGTTAGTTTCTAATTCTCTTGCGGCAGCAATTGCTTTCGCATTATAGTTACTATCCATATCTCCAGTTCCACCAGGAACCTTGATAATCGGGAGACCGACACTGATTCCGAGTCCAGCAATAATTGCTGTTGGTGCAATCATAAATGTATTAACATTGTGTCTTTCATTAAAAGGTTGAACATGAAGCCTCATTCCAGGTCCTCTTAATAGAATAACATTTGCTGGTGGCTTCCCTTCTTGTTTCCTTTTAATATTGATCTCATGCTTTTCTAAAGCTTCGCTGAGTGTGCGCGACAAAGCATTGACAACATTAGCAGTATATACAGCTTCGGGCAAATCTTCAAGAGGCTCTGATTTGATTAATGGCAAATTATCATGTAAAGGATCAGTCCCTTTGATTTTATCAGATAGGCCAGGGCCAGATATGCGTACAGCACATCTATGTTCTGTAGCATACGCAACTGCAACGTCAATTTCTGGGTATTCTGGAATCTTAATACCATCCAAATACTTACAAAGAATAGGTCCTTCTTCCTCAAAATGACGATCGCATCGCCTATAAACTACAATATCATCAACTAATGTGCTAAAATTGGACTTGAAAGCCATTGATCCCGGTTCCATATCCATTCCTCCTCCTAGGGCTTCAAAGGCTCCTCTTCCGTTATAATAAGTAAAAGGAGGATATCCAAATAGTGATAAATGTGCAGTGTCGCTCCCGCATGGAAAGCCAGGAGAAACCGCGTCGCTCAAACCAATAATTCCACTAGAGGTTAAAGCGTCCAAAGTGGGATGATCACTGCATTGGAGACATGTACCAACCCGACCATTCTTAAATACGTGGGTTGTATCCCCAACACCATCAAGAATAATCAAAACTACCTTGGCTGGAGGGAGATTTTTCTCTATCATCTACTGGTCAGAACCTTTAAATGGTTTACCTCGACTGGTTTTTACCGATACCAAATAATCGTTCATGATATAAACCATTCAAAGGGAAACAGTCGTTAATTTAACCTTATTAACCGATAGATTATGAACTTTCTCAAAAAATTGAAGATAATTCACAGAATTGTTTTTCTGAATTAATACGATATAGAATGGATAAAGGAGGGATTGTGCATGAATGGGATTTAGAAAGTGACTCGCCATTTGGTATTGTAGAACATTCTGCTTTGATTCCATCTGAGGAATGGAGAGATGAGATAAATAAAAGAAAAGAGAGATTTATGTCTTTGCCACCTTTTGTTTTTGAAATAAGCAATTCTATAAAGAAAAAAATTCGGCATGGAATACCACCAACACACAGGAGGCGAATATGGCTGGTTGCTTCTGGAGGTTTTCAATTACTTCAAGAAACCGGCAATAATTGGAATCAGATTCTTAAAATGAGTGCTAGGATTCCTGAGAATCGAGATGGTTACTTTGGATCTACAATTGATATTATGAATTTTTTGCCTCCAGATGCTGTTGGTACACTTCGTCTTTTTCTTCATGTTCTTTGGGCACAAAACCGCTCAGTCGAGTTTGCACCCCTTATCCCATCTGTGGCATCTATTATATTAATGTTTATGGAACCACCTTTGGCATATTATACAATGCAAGCAATGATTAATCGATCATCAATGGATTCCTGGTATTTCACTCATGACCGAAATGCCTTCTTAGCATCAACTCAAGCTATTGAGCGCCTAGCTAATATTCATTGCCCTTCGGTTACAAAACATGCACAAACTATTGGAATCAGCATAGCTGAAATGTGTTTAACAATCTTTCCAACATTTTTTTTGCCATTTTCAACTCTCCCAGTAGCACTCACAATTTTTGATTCTTTTGTGTTTGAAGGAAGAAAGATATTACTCAGACTTTGTTTAGCTGTTTTAATACAAGAAAAGGAGAATTTATTACGAACAAAGGACGGGAAAGAATTTTTTATGGTTTTATTACAAGGAATTGAAGGAGTATCAACAGTTCCTACCCTTAAAAACTTGTTGAAGAACAGTTTTAAGATCTCATTATCCAGAGAAAGGCATATTGATCCTGCAGAGCAGAATGCAATGAAAAGTAAAGAGGGACTCCTTGGTAATCAGCAGTTTGTTAATGCTAATCAGCTAGAAGTAATGATAAAACTGAATAATAAAACGAGGCGACTCTCAAATGATGTTACTGCAGTATATACTAAGGAGCAACAATCTCGTAGTACTCAGCTGAACAATACAATTAGCCATTCTCTAAAATCTTCTGATTTTAGATCCAAATTGATTCACTCATTGAAGGTTGACCTTGGAATTGATCCAACTATTTTAGCAGAAAGATCCTTATCATCTCCAAAACCAAACGTATCAATCAACGATTCATTACTAATCAAAGCTTTGCCAACTGTTATTGGAGGTTCGTTGCTGTCAAACTCATTTTTCTACATGCTCAGAGCTTATCTCCCCGGATCGATACAAACATATTCCCCTGTTATGGTTTTTAGTATGTCTACACATGGAACATGCATGTCAACATTGCTCTCCATGTCATCCGAGGATACACATTACATTTTAGTCATCAAAACAGATCACATTGTTTTTGGTGCAATAATACATGTCATGCCAATATTCAATCAAGTTTTAAGGAGATTGAAAGGCGACTGCTCAATAATATTTAATCTAACTGATGTAAAGTTTTTTAAAGCAATGACCCATGAGAATACCCTACTATCCCCTCAATGCGATTCTTTATCTATTGGAAGGCCAGAACCTGCAATATATATTGCAGATGGATTTGAATTTGTTTTGAGCAGAAAGTCGGAAAGTTTTGAATCTCCTTCTTTAACATTCTCAAGAAATGGTGATAAAATTCTCGATATTGAAATGTTCAGATTAATCTACAGGCCAATTTGAAACCGATACATAACTACGATGGGATAACTTCGTCAAATATCATACGCATAAAACATATTCAAAACAAATCCATTATTGAAAAATTCAACGATGATTTTCATTAAATTTGAGAAATAACATAGTAATCCTTAGAAAACCATCTGAAAATTTTGACCAAATGTTTTGAGAAGATTTATGTATTTTGCGATATTGAATTGTTTCTATATAATCATTCAATATTTATTTTAATAAAGTAAACAACGAATAATTATTTATTTTCATTATGTCTCATAACAAGAAACAAGGTAGTCGGATCATAATAACATTATGCATCCCACAAGAGCTTTTAAGAACCATATCTATTGATATATCGATGCCCGTTAGGGAGTTGAATACACTATTTCCAGGAGAAAAGAAAATGTTTGTGTTTAACGGTCGTGTATTACAATCATCAATGAGTATATCAGGCTCAGGAATCAAAGATGGTGACTATATTGTTGTTGTTCCAAAAAATGAAGCATTAATCAATAAAGATCACGAGTTCTGGATGAAAGCTACAGAAGATAAAGAAGATTTCTCAAACAAAATCAAGTGGTCTCTTGATAATGATACATCAAGAGAGCAGTCAAGGCTTAGAGATCTTCATTTACTTAAGCTTGAAAAAAGACCAAAGACATATGCCAAAATGTGCTCTTTAATTATGCAGCAATCAGACATGCCTTCAGAATCTTCATGTGCCAATGTGAACGTTTCATTTGGCTCGCCCTCTGCACCATCTAACACAGCTTTACCTGTGTTTTGGGATATGCCAGAAGAAGACTTCTCTAGCTTCAGACAGACTTCATAAGAAATGTATGTGTATAAAATGTTTTTTTATTACTAATAGTATTTGCACCATTTGTCACAGTCCCGGAATTTTTCAGAACTTACATCATTTTTATTTTCACTTTTTGAAAGAATAAATTAATCATTTATATCCACTACCTAAAGTTTCGGATTGAATCGATGAAGTTTGATTCTACCGGATTTTGCCCATCTGAAAAAATGATGGTTTGTGAAGTTTTAATACTAAAAAAAAGCAATAAATGACAAATCATAATAACAATTTCTTGTATTTAATTCATCTATGATTCATATTCCTTTTACATCTTCTCTTAATAACATTAATACGATTATTGTTCTCCTTTACATTTGAGGAATTCAGCAATATTTGAAAACCAGCTTGGTACCACCCTCAATGGTGTTTTCCCGTCTTTTTCTTTTGCATTCAAATCAGCTTTTTGACTAACAAGATACTTAACAATATTAAAATGGCCGTTTAGAGCAGCATAATGAAGAGGAGTCCAATCAAATATAAAAACTCAACACTTGTAGAATTTGCATTTATATCAGCTTTTTGACTAACGAGACACTCAGCAATAGTAAGATGACCATTAATTGTGGCTAAATGAAGAGGAGTCCAATTAAATCTTTAGACTCAATTTTATGGCCAATGGCATTTATATCAGCCCTTTTTTCAATGAGATATTCAACAACACCAAGTTGTCCATTTTGAGCAGCATAATGAAGAGGAGTCCAATTAGACAATATAAGAAAACAAATTCACCTTTTGGATTCAAATCGGCTTTATGTGTAACAAGACAATCAACCACTTTAAGATGACCATTTTGAGCAGCTAAATGAAGAGGAGTAAAATTAAGTAATAAAAGATAAAATTGATATTCGTTTCATTTAAATCAGCTTTTTGATTAACTAAATAATCAACAACACTAAAGTGACCATTAATAGCAGCACAATGAAGAGGAGTCCAATTAAATAATAAAACTCAAAACCAATATTTTTTGCATTTATATCAGCTTTTTGATTAATTAGAAATTCAACAACCCTAAGATGATCATTTTGAGCAGCTTTATGAAGAGGAGTCCAATCAATTGTAAAAACTCAACAAAACAATCTTTTGAATTTATATCAGCTTTCATATTAACTAGATGCTTAACAACACTCAGATGACCATCATGAGAAGAAAAATGAAGAGGTGTTCCATATGGATACCCACTTGATTGATCTTTTTCCTGAAATAATAACAAAACAAGAAGGTGCCCGGAGAGTTCAAATATGGTTCAATTTCTTCAAATACAAAAATACCTTTTTTATGCAATTGATATATCAAAACTGGGCATTCATTAGATTTTTCTAATAGTTTTTGCCGGAAATCTGCTGATTTGCAATACTCAACAGATATTTCAACTGCTTTTTCAAGTTGATGAGGCCGAATCTTTGGTAACATGACAATTCGATCGATACAAAACTCAATATCATCGATACAGATTTCTTTCCCGTCTCCAAAAAGAAACTTCTCAAATAAAACCTTCTCCTCCATTTGAAAAAAAATGACATTTGAAACATTGGTGAATGTGAAACTCTAAGAATATTCTGGTATTGATTTCTTTATAGATAATGGAACAATCTAATCCTTTTTATCAATGTTACCATTTTGATTTGTTGATAGAAGCAGCCTATTGGACAAATGAGAAGAATAACAATATTGAAGAGGATTAAGATAGATGATATGAAGAGTTTCAATACTGTATTCAATGTCTATCCTGATATCAAGATTAAAAAACAATTATTGTTCCACACTCAAGAATTATGAACCTCTTTTCAATGTCTATGCTGGTATCTCATGTAGAGTCTTTTAAATAATCACAAGGGGAGAATCTAGAATTTACTAAAAACGTTAATGAATGATAATAATAGTGAGGCTCTCCCTCCATTAAATGCAAAAAAGTCAGATATGTCTCAAGTATCTCAAATAAGATCAGAAATGATGAAACTTCAACAGGGGATTCAAAGACTTTCGAACTCGTATAACCAGATTGAGTCTGATGTTCCTCGAGATTTGTGCTTATCGATAAATAAACTCGATAGCAATACTTTGGGTTTTGAGCAACATGTTAGAACAGAGCTTTCAAGAGATTGGATCCAGGAATTAAACCAGATTGATTCTCAAATCGTCAACTTGAGTGGATTTATTGATAAACACATAGCAGAAACAAAAGTTATGCAAAAAAATTCACAATTTGTTTCAATGTGCGGATCTCTTGAGAGAAATCTTAAAGATCAAAATTCTAGTTTTCTTGGATCATGCAGAAACGAGGTAGATTCAATGATTAGAGAAATTGCAAGTGAGTTCGGATTATCTATCGACTATAAAATACAACAGAAAAACGAATATAAGTTTTCTGCAAAACTTAATGAGATTAAAAAAATGGACGCTAATGATCTAATCCAAGAAACAAAGTTTGAAGAAATCAATGTTCGCAATAGAGTTGAAAAGCATAACGAAAGAGTATTAATCATACAAGATATGGTCAAAAGGGTAGCAGGCCAACCTCCGCCAATTCAAGTGGATGTTTTTGCAGATGCTAAGCAAATACTAATAGAAAACAAACAAAAGTTTGACGATATTGTTGCAAAAATGTCAGATATTGAGTCATTAACAGATTGTCCTGCCTCAGAAGATAAGGAGGATAGTATTCCAGAGATCGATTCATTGCTATTTGATCATTTGATGGAAAACAAATCCCAGTTATTGTCCAGTATAAATGATTTTGAAAATGAAACAAATGATTTTAAAGATAGAGTAATGAATAATTTAGACTCTGTCAGTATAGAAATGGATAACTTGATAGAAAAAGTGAATGTTGTTAATTCTAAAACCGACATATCTAATGCATACTCATCAACCCTGTTCTCGGACTTTGTCAAGTTACAGGAGCGGCCGATTGCTTTCCCAAGCAACGTTGTTACATTCGCTGATTTGGTTTCAACACTGCAAAGCAACTATGGAAGGATTAATACTGTATTTAAATCTTCCAATAATACAATTGAATTACTTCGGGCAAAATTAAAAACTATTCAAGAAGCCTATGATACAAAATGCAAGAATTTGGTTTAATACAAGTACTATTATACAAATGGATTAATCGATCCAGTTAATTCAATGTTATCCAGGCTAATATTTAGAGTGAATAAGAAAATTTTGCCAGGGGTAAACATGTTTTCTACATTTGGCTCGATTTTGTTAAGGTTTTTAATCAAGTGTTTCATTGGAACATCAAAATTTGTATAAAAAAAATCACTGAATCCAGTATAAGGAGGATTCTCTCCAAAAAATTTTCCATGAAGTAGCTCATATCTCTGATTAGGACAATCTGCATATGCTTCAAATAATTTCAAAAAGTAATACAAGGATAATGCATGAGGTTCAGATACAATTATGTGTGAGTTTTTCGAAAAAGTATTAATAAGAAAATCAAATGAAGATAATATCTTTTGATTTGTATTCATGATTTCTTGAAGAAAAGAACCATATTTCTTAAGACTGTTGTTGTTAATATTCATACAAAAGCCATTAAATACAATATCCATCAATGCAAATTCTTTCTTCATAGTTTTGAAAAAAATATCTCTACAGTCAGAAGAATGTGGAGAAACGCACAATATTTTGGATTTTAAAAAACTTTGAAGTTGGTTGAAAGCATTTTTTCCTATTCGCTTTGACTCTTTTATAATGATTCTATTTTTGTTACTGACATCTAATTGATTGGAATTCCCAAATAATGAATTAGCAACTGATGGATCAAAAACAATATTTGTTGATGATTGAATAGATTTCCCTCCACTCTTAATAACCGAAAAATACGAGTAAGATTGCATTTCAAGTATCTCAATAGCAGCTTTATGATTTTTCTCATTATTTGCCATTTGTTTGCTAAAAGATGTGTTTACCAATCCTTCTCCATATCTCAAATATAGGAAAAAGTCTCCAAAAACACACATTACACAATTTGAATGAAAATGAGTAGCAATAGATATCAATAATTGCTTAGGATGAAGAACAAAAGGATCACATTCCGAACATAGTTCATTGAATACTTTCCCAAGGTAGGAATCAATATAAGAAATCCATTGAATGGCAGTTGAAGCAGATAAGTGTTGAGCTCCATACAATCCAAGGCACTTTATTAAGGAAATAATACAATCTTTTTTAAATAAAAGAATACTTGATGCTGCAATGAATTGTAATCCATGAGAATATGAACGCAACCGGTCAAGATCAAAAACACTAGATAGTGTATCTTTTACACTAAACTGAACATATAAAGAGCTGTAAAATGAGCTTCTAGTAATATTTGCGCAATTGTTCATGATTAATATCAGAAACTTCAAATGACATTTAGTTTTTATATCAAAAAACTCCTCGATTCTATCAATAACATATAAAAGACAGTCATATGATATTAAACCGCTAAGAAACAGGTCAAAAGCTCTTTGATATGTTTTTTTATCGATTTTTTTATCAAGTGCTTCAATAATTGTAAGAAACTCATCTTTCATAATGGAATAATCAATACTATTATTCTCAATGCAATCAATCAGTTTTTCAATACAATTTGAAAAAAAATTCTCAAACCCTGTAGAATTCTCCAATAGTTTGAATAAATCATCCAAACTCATTTTCTTAAAGACAATCAAAGACAAGAGTTCTAAAATAAGATCAATATTTATATCATTAGAATTAGAAAAATCGTTTACAGTTATCCAAAAAGTATCAACATTAAGAGAGGAGAACATCAGTGTTTAGAATTTAAATTTTGGCTTGGTTGTGAGAAGTTAAAAGGTGCCACCTCTCAGTAAACATTTCAATTTACTAATAAAGAGATTGTGGTTTTCGCCAAATGTTATCATACCAATTATTTGTGAATTATATCCATGCTCAGTGTTACCTTGAATTGCCACCTTATTCGTTAAAGATAGATGATTCAAGATCCAGAAATACTTATTGGATCAAATGATTTTTATTCGACTTGTATTAAAAGAGACAAATAGACATACAGAATATTGACCCAAAACGGATCTCAATACTCTTTTTTGAAAAAATAATAAATGATTTGATATGTTACACTATTATTACAAGCATTTCGATTGAAATTATGTTATGATATATAATGTTATAGTAATAGGAAACATACGATCTACGAATTTCCTCAATGGAGAAGTTGGCATACCCCAGCAAATATTGGTATCAAAAAGATCAAAAATAACAAAAGATCCTTGTGTATTATAAAAATTATTAGATGTTATACACTTAGTGAACAATGCAGAGTTCTGAGGAATTTCAAAAAAGCAGGATGAAATGATTGCAGAGCCAGATAATCCACCCAATATTGGAGCCTGTGTGACGGAGATAAAAACAGAATTAGTAATGGATATAGTATGAGAAGTTGCATATACTAACCAAGAAGAAACAGGCTTGTTAGTATGGTTAATAACATTGAAATTAGATAATGAATATGCTGATGGAGAAATTGCACTATGGAATCTAAGGAATCCTGGTCCTATTGAATCAGCAATATTAAAAAATTTCCCAATACATCTATTTTCGGTGGAACCAACGTTAAGCCCTGCTGCAAGAAGGTTCGAATTTGATGAAGAAATGTTATTATTCCAAAACATTGCATCCTTTTTCCCATAGAATGCTGAAGCAGCCTCCGTAACTTTAGGATTATACTCGCAAGAAAAATTCATATGAGTTCTAATAAAATTATCATACGTATAACCACATATGAAGTATCCTGGGCATCTATACGCTTCGCAATCATAAAAACATATATACATAGCTACAAATGCATAAACCATTTCGCAATGAAGACACCCAGCCCCAGAGGGATTTTTGCATTTACTAAATCCTGAATTAATTATCGATAAATTACTGTTCGCGTTCGAAAAGTATATGGCTCCAGAAGTTCTACATAGAGAAAATACCGTTCCGGTAATTAAAAAAGAGCCTAATTCAGTATAACTCTGGAAAGAAGTTGATACAAAAGGCATCAAAAATTTTCGCTTCTCTTATCTCCAAATCAAGCTAAATCCGAGTGTTTAAAAAGCCTTATAATTAATTAGTCATTTTTAATGATGGATCACAGCATCTTTTACAGATACCTCGAAAAAGCAGATTTAATGCCTATTCTTACGAGAGATGAGGTTATGCCCACATTTCTTAATAGTGAGTTTGTAATTCCTCAATCAAATGCAATTAAGATAATTTCTAAAAAGAAGGATTACCAGAAAAACCGGCCAGAGAAGCAAAACAAGGATAGTCGTAAGAATAAAAAGCCGAAAGAAGAGAAAAATGATAATAATAATGAAAAGAAAAAGAATGGGAACAAAAAAAGTAATAAATAATTTATTATTCTATAGTAAAGCGGAAAATTAGGTGAAGATTTGGAGAAAACAAACCAAGAGGCTTTCTAGATTCTTTTGATCTAGATAAAGATACACCGGAAGCAATGGTTGTATGTGATTCTTGAGTAATAACCTGAATCTCCTTCTTATTATGGGCATAGGTCATCAAAATGGGTTCTCCTTCTCCAATATCTATATCCATAACGATTTGTTGGTTTCGGATATCCCATGCTTTGATTGTATGATCCTTTGAGCCGCTAAAAATCATTTGTCTGTCATAATCAGCATACAGGGTTGTAATAGAATCAGTATGTCTTTTGATTTGCATGACAGGCATTGGTTCATTATCATATATATTAACAGTAAAATCCGATGATCCAGACATGAGCAATTGCCCACCATATTTTGCTAAGCATGTTACTCCTGCTGAATGACCTAAATGGTCCATTATTCGATTCCCTTCAATATCAAGCTTAGAAATAAAATGCTTATTATTAGAGGCGACAGCAAATACATCTCCAAATTCACACAGGGAAGTTGTGGACAAAAATGGACTCATTATGACTTTGGGTTCTGTGTTCGATTTAGATATGAGAGTATCAGGGCTCCAATAATAAAGCCTGTCTCGTGATCCCAAGAGAACGCCATGAGCAAAATTGGATAAACATGATTTTGTTAAAAACGCACTTGGGGATGGATATACAGTGTATTGATCAGGCGAGACAATTGGGAATTGGTAGATACTGGTTTGAGAAGCAACAAAAAATGATTGGGTATTTGGATTGTATACCATTGAGGATGCATTGTAAGGAATTGGAATTTGGGCTTGCTTGTCATGGTGGACAATTTTGTGAGTATTATCATTTGGATCAAACACAATAGCATATATACCATTATTTTGATCAACACATGCCGTTTCAATAATAGTGTATTCTTTTAATTCGGATTTTGGAGTGCACTTGGACAAATATGAGACTTCGCCTCTCTGAGCAATGATGGGAAGCTCACTCGAATGGCATATACATGGCCACCCACTGTTTGGCATAACATTCTCATACCAATGTTTGTCGGAAATATTCATGAGCTGTTTTCCTTGGTCATTAGGAGATTCAGAATCTACACCAATGTTGAATCCCAAAAATGGAGAGTTATTATCTGGACCCGGAGAGTGGCTCCTGGATATGGGCTGAGAATAAGAATCATACATGTTTTTCTTCGCTCTCTTTTTAGGAGGAATAGAATTAACATGCAAAACGTTTCTCGAAGACCCCACAATTTCTGAATCGGAAATCATGTTTATTTTATTGGTGCTCTTCCTGTTATTATTAAACCATAATCGAACGCGTCTATTATCCCACCTCTTATTAATCTCAAATAACTCGTTAGTGCAGTTCTGAACAACATTCGATCGCTCATCGGATCTCTCAGGATATTCAAAGTAAATATGAACAAATTTCGAAAGAATTTCTATTTCCTCGTCACGTGGAAAATACCTGTTGTCTGGACTGTCTTCGTCCATATTTTTTGCATTGATATTAATCGTTGGCCATAATTCGTTCCTGAATCCCGGCTGCCTCTAGTGGTGCAATCGGCGCTAAGGTCCGAGACAATCAATTGAGCCTCTTCGGGCGTAGGGTCCATCCCGAGCACGATTGGTTTATAACATTATAAACATGTTTTTTGCATTTTTTTAATGAACTCTGGTGCTTTTGAGCTGTTTTTTCCTGAGTATTTACCAGGGGATCGATATCATTTTGCAAAGGAAGCGAAGTATATTCAAGCCAGTCCTGTTTTGGTTCAAGATTATTCGCTTTGGGCCGTTGTTGATTCTCTTGATTGTATTACCAGTCCATTTACCGTTTTATTGACTAAAATGAGCGGATCTGCAACCGAAATGTATCCAGTAGTATGCGATCCTCCATTAAAGTTCACTCCTCCTGTCATTTTTGAGCAAGCCATTGCAATGAATCGTATTATTTATTTTGTTCCACGAGATCGATTTCTAATGTTCGAAGCCTCCAATTCCTGTGTTCAAGTTCTTGGGAATAAATGGTCTAAGAATGGAATGAGATATCACGTTCTCGGTGCCTTGTTCAGGATAGGGGTTATTCCTTCTCTGTCTCAGGCTGTGTTTTCCCACGAAGAAATATATGAAGACCTTTGCAGCAAGTTTTATTCTATGTATGAACAGCAAGCCCCAATACAAAGTGCCCTTCGTAATGTTTTTAATGAGTTATATATTACACTTAAGATATTTGGATTCACCGTTCCAACATCATACAAAGAAAAACAGTCTATCAATGCAGTTGAGAATCTTATTCAATCGAATGATCAAAGGGGGTTTGCATTCTCTGAGATCAAATGGTGCATAACAAACTATCAAAAGTCTTGTTTTCCTTCAATGAAAAATCATGAAGTCTTAACAAATAAGAATTATGTTTTACTTATGAATGCACTTGATTATGTTAAATCGTCATTATCGCATTTGGGGCTTATTCCCAGTGGGCTTTCTCCCTATGATGGAATTATTGAAGGCGTGCACTCATTTCAAAAGAAATCAAAGATTCCAGTTGGAGTATGCGATCTTTTTACTTTGAGGAGGTTGTGGAATACCGTATCCCCATCATTATGTGATTTTGTATTCTTGTGTACATTCTGCGGGATGGAATCATCATCTGTAAATTACCCAATCTTCCGTCAAACATTACCCAAAATTAAAACATTATATGCCGATCCGAACACAGAATTTTTAGAAAGGTCATTCAATGATGTTATTACTCATGTTAAAACATATATAGAAGCTCCTCAATGGCTTATATCAGAGTCAATTGAATCAGTTAAAAGAAATAATAACAGAATCGGTAAAATCGATGTTGGTTCAGTTGATATGGAAAAAGCAATCGGAAATATCAAGAGCAAAGTTGAGAGCTATGGGATTAAAAATGAACAAATCTCCACAAAATTTGAACAAGTTGAAAGAACCCTTGATTCAATAAATGAAGAACATGTTCAGATCAGGGAAGATTTCTCAGCAATACAAAATCTTATTGGAAACTACAAAAAGGGAAATCAGCTTTTAATCGTAATAATCATTATTCTATCAATCAGGCTTATATGGAAATGGTTCAAACTATAGAAACTGGTTTTTCCAGACATTTCTTGACACTCTTCATATCTCTTATTTTTATTCATTAGATATTATCCTCCAATTCTCTCCTGATAAGTTTTCGGATTTTGATCTCAATTTAAATATTCATTTTTTTCCACTCATGATCATTCTCTTTAATAACACATTCAAAATTAATAAAAGAGTTCATATCCTATGGCTTATTGTCATCTTTTGGAGCTGAAATCAACATCAAGTAAAATAGTATTGATTTACTATTTTTCATTGTTCCTTATTCATTATGCCTCTGAAAATGGACATCTCAGTTGTTGAGCATTTAGTTATTCATGGAGCCGATATAAATGTTAAGAATAATCATGATTCAACAATCATAGATTACCTCAAAAGGAACTCATAAAAAACAATAATTTGGAGATCAACAATACAAGGTCTTATTGTGAACTACAAAAAGGAAATCTGCTTTTGATCGTATTAATCACTTCCTGAACAAAACTTTATCAACAATAGAACCCGGTTATTACCCGACAATAAACATTTTATTTCATGAAGTTTTACACTGAGGTGCCTTATGATCATCCTGAGTACCACGCTCAGAAGGAACAAAAGGATATTAGTAATGAAGAGTTTCAAGAACTATTTGATTCCCCTAAAGTGAATATTTTTTACAAGGTTTTGAGATTTGTATTTTTCATTGTATTTTTGGGTCCAATTCGCTTTATTTTTACATTTATTGCTCTTGGAATCTTTTTTATTTTTGTTACAGTTCTTCCAAAGTTCGAATTTTTGTTTAAGAACAAAAGAATATTTAAAGAATGGGCGTTTAAGATGATTCGGCCCGTTATTAGGCTTTGTATGTATTGCTATGGTGTTGTAAAGGTAAATATTAAAGGAAAACTGGAACCAGATACCAGAATTGTTGTGTGCAATCATTTAACAATGTATGATATTATATCTGTGCTATACTGTTTCCCACTCTCTTTTGTGGCAAAGGATTCTCTTAGAACTAATAAATTTATTCAAAATACAGTGAAGATTTTTGATGCAGTGTTTGTTGACAGATCGAAACAAGGGGGTGTAACCGAGCAAATTGTCAATGTTGCGTCTGATCCAACATATCTCCCATTATTGATCTATCCTGAAGGGAAAATCACTAATGGTGAAGCAATACTTGGATTCCGATCTGGGGCTTTTGTTCCGGAAGTACCTGTGCAAGCTGTAGCAATCAGATACAGAATGTGGTTAACACCAAAAGGGATGGCAACTGTTTCTTGGTTACATGACTCTGTTTGGGAGTATTTCTATCAGTTTTACACAATTCCATTTATGACATTTGAGGCCGAGATTCTTCCACAATACTATGAAAAAACTTCCGATCTCAAACCAGCAGAAAAAGCTGCAAAAGTACAGATCCAAATGGCCAATGCTTTAGGCACTCTGGCAATATCTCAAACAAACAAAGAGATTTTCATGAAAGTAAAGAGTGAATGATAAAAGACCTCATTTGAATGTTGTTATTTGGTTGAATGTATTATAGAGAACAGTGTTATCAGATATGCGCCTTATAAAGATTGTTAAAACTGCAGAAAATCTCTGGTTGCTCAAATGATCAAGTACACTTGATACACCAACACTTTCCCATAAATATGTTTTTAGAAATACAATCGTATCGAACAAAGCTTCAGGATTTGAATTCACAATGATATAGTCCAGCATTTCTGCCCATTGAGAAGAGTTGCTATTATTCTTTATGTGATTATCAAAACAATCAAGTAATTCTGCTAAATATACAAGCGAGTTGTACTGACAACCCTTGTGATAGTTTAAAGTCGACTTAAATAACCTACTCAAGAAGTCAAGATACTTTTTCATCCACATATTCTGTTTAATCCAATTTTTTGTTTCTTCAGTTAACTTTGGAATAACGGACTTAAGATACTCATGTTTCACAATTTCTATTTGCTTTGATTTCATTGGGGGGATGATATTCAATATCTCAACAACACACTGAAATGAAATCGTACTTGTTGGGATATCACTCATAAAAACTGTTTTGAATAGCTGATTAAAACAGACCTGAGGTTTCAATTTCATAAATGAGGGATTTGATGACACAACTCCAATTACATGTAGGTTTGCAAATTGCTGAAGCAATATATCTTTTGTTTTGGTTATGAAATAACCATAATTCTCAGTCACTAGTATTAATCGATTGATTTCAAGCGCTTTCTCAAATAATATCATTTGAGTGTGGTGTCGATTTGTTAATGATTTGAGAGCATAATCCCGAAAACCGGCACTCTTATATAAAGACAAATTTGCTTTCCCTAAGTATTTTTCTGTATTATTAAGTAGATGCAAAGGGCTTATTCCTTTATCAGATGCAAACACAGTTAATTGATTTAAAACTCTATGAAATATTGGATCTCCCAATTCACTAAAAGACTTAGACATTTTTCCTTTTCCCCTAGGATTCATAACTTCAGCATAAAAAGGTAAATAGCCTTTTCTAAATGTATTCTTTGCGGATTTAATTAGTTCTCTAGCATCAACATAAATATCAGGCTGATCTTTCACTATTTCAACAAGAACACATATATCTCTATCACTCATAACAATAGGAATTCTCATCATTTCCTCAAACTCAGGAAGATGTGGTAGATGTTCAAATGAACCTTTTTGTTCATTAAGTATACTAACAAAAAGTTCAGATTCCAAAGAATTAGTATCAGTAAAAATAGAATCTAATAATGAAGAAAACTTTTCTATTACAATACTTGGTATTTGGAATCTGTTCCATTTGCTCCAAAGCAAGAATGACTCTTTAATAAAAATATTGATGAAAAATGATAAAAACTTCGAAGGTGATATCTTATGGTATTCTTTCAATATTTTAATATGGTATGGTGACATTAACTCGAAACAAGATCTTAGGTTGTTAGTAAATATTAGAAACATATCATATGCTGTTGGAGATCTAAGCCAGAGATCACAAACATTACCCCAAAGATTCTCAAAAAACCTATGTTGGCTGAAGAAATAGCTTGATAGCATTGACTCTCCGAGAAACTCAAGCTTATCATTGAACAACATCTCTTTGAGTAGCTCATAACCAAGCGCACAAAATTCATCAAATGAGAAGAAACCATATATTGCTGGAAATGTAGAATGAGCAAATATGATAAATGATGTTGGGTCATTTTTGAACTCTGATTCAAGCATCAATGCGAATTTTTTGGGGTTTTGATGTATGAACATGATCACTAATGTAAGTGATTGTGATGACAATGCATTCATGTGCTGAATAATCTTTTCAGGAAACTGAACCACACAATTCAGCATATTATCCAAAGATGGCGAGTCAAAAAACTCAAAATCTTCCATTAATCGGAGTCTCAGCAACGCAGCTGCTCTGGCTACACATTCCATTCTCAGAAAAGCATTTTTTAGAGATAAAATCCCTTTTTCTTTGATAATCGAGGTATTAAACCTTAGATGGTTTTCAATATACTCAATGGCCCACTCATACTCATCCCTTTCGATACAATCTTTAAGTATTTCTTCCCCAAACAATGACAAAAAGGTCATGTAAATTGTGTTGCTTTTACTGAATAAGTTTCCCGAAAAGAAAAGCTAGATCCATATCCTGGGATCTTATCCTGATAAATCCAACAATTTTCTCACCTTTTTCAATCTTAGCACTTATGTTCATCTCGACTTCTTCGTCAAATAGGGACTTTGAAAACAGATTTGCAGCAATAAAGCCAGCTGACTGGGAAGTGACCTCTATCTGATTTCTAGGGGTGATAATTGCAAATTTATACTGATTAGCAATCCTTTCAAGGTATGAAATCAAGTCTGTTCCAACAAAATTAATATCAACTTTCCTTTCCCAAACAGATTCAGACCATTTGTTTCTAAATGCTGCTTCAGAAATCATTGTGGGATCGAAGCAATGGAATGGATCAATATCTATTGGTGCTAATGGTAATAATTGGTGATCTGACCACCTCTCACCTGCAAAGTCAAATGATACTGCTCCAAACAATGTACCGCATGATCCTGATGAGATCATAACAGGGAGATCAAAAGAGATTTTTTCATTCTTAGCAATTGACATGATATCATTTCTTTGGATGATTGAAACAGATCCAACTGAAGTGAACTCAAATAATATATTAGTCAATGTTGTCTCTGTCCTATTATACAAAGTAATATGATACACTCTATCAAACTTCCTGATTGTGCAACTAGCCTCAATATATAATGAATCTGAAGGACCGGTTAACTGAATAACTGGGAGCACAATTGCGGGAGATTCGAGCACTGGAGCAGATTCGGCTGTATTAAACAATACATCAAAATGAAGAGGACTTGTAGCTGGTATAATTGATACTTTTTTCGTACCGTTTTGAATATCTGATAGACTTTCACTCCTTTTTCTAAATGACTCTGATGTGGATTCTCTGAGCAATCTTAATAATTTTGGATTTTCAGACGCTTTAACCCACAATTGACATATATCTTTTGCATTTTTTTCAGCACCATTAAAACCAATGGCTGCCTTAATAATTTCATCCAGATGAGTAATTTTTGCACCGCGTAGTTTCAATTTGATCAAAGATGATACTAAAGCAAGACCTAAAAATGAATCTCCCTCTTGGATTGCCCGAGGAAGTGTTTTTCCATTTACTTGCTGTTGTTTTGTACCATATGTTCCATCTTCATTAACAATTGTAACAGTCCCTGAAAGAATAATTCTTTCAGCTTTAGTAATATCAGCTAACATTTCAGCAGCACTCGTTGGGTCATCAGCAAACTCGCCTATTCCCCACAATATTCTGGCAATAACAGAACCCACAGTAGAAATCTCTAGAGATGAAGAAAAGTACTTATATGCTTCTTTTTTGGCGCCTGCTATACCACAATCTTTCAGTAAAAGAGAAGCAGGTTCGGCAATATCTGCAGATGGATCAGAAATATATGGGCCTATCATCTCTGATATTACTGTAGATGTATCTGGATAACGAAGAAGAAGAATTCTTAAGGCTTCAAGAGAATCCTTATCTTTTGAAGTAATCAATGGAACTATCGCTGTAGATGACTCTTTTTGAACCATCATAACCAATTCGTTAAGTAACCTTGTTCTCAAAGGACCAGAAATATTAACACCTTGTGACATTTCAAGTGATAGTGGAGCTAATACATCTCTATGTGAAGAAATCATTTCAATAAGTGCTTGCACAACAAAAGCTCGTTGATTTTCGTCATTGATAACTTCAAGAAGATTACAATAAGTGGAAGCAGTTGTTCTGATCGCAGCTGGGCTAGCAGAAAGCTTTCGAAGTACATTAGCAGCTTGTAGCCTAACAGATATCAAATCATCCTCACAAAATGATACAATAGTTTCTAAAATTTGGACTCGGAACTGAGGGAAACTATGGTATGCCCTTGGAGCAATATGAAGGATTGATTGCTTCATATCATTGCTGAAGATTTGAGTTGAGTTTAGAGTCATATCAAGTGTATCCTTTGGATTTGCTTCAAATGATGCTGTAAGCATTGAGCTAAGTGTTCTTTGCTCAGCTTCTCTAGCATATGATTCAATGATTGAGTCAGATACATCAAGAGAAAATCCCTTGATATCTCTCGATAAACGTCCTACAAGCAATGATGCGTGCCATCTAACAGATTCATCCTTATGCTCGAGATTTTGGAGAATTGGAGGAAGCAGCTGCTGCAATATATCCACATCATTCATTTTGTACAAAAATCGCAGCGCACTACACCTCACGTATTCATTTGGACTAAGAAGAAGCTTCCTAATAGCATCTGTGATTAATATATATTCTGGTCTAATCTCGTTTCGAGAATCCCTTGTTTCAATTGTCTCTAAAAACAACAACAATAGCTTAATTACACGATGATCTGTTGTTGTTGCTGTATACTGGATTACAGGCATCAATAAATGAGGAGGAATTGACTCACTATATCCAAGCAGCACCAATTGCTCCAAAGCTGCAGCTTGCCCCGCAGGATTAGAGCGATTCATTAATTCGGTACGAATGGAGTCCCATTTTGGCTGTTTCTCTGGCTGATAATATAGAGTAAACCATCCTCTAAGCATTTTAATGACTCAACGATTACAAAGTTGCACTCTATTTACTCACATAACTCGTCTTCATCCTCTTCTTCTTCGTCTTTTTCAGTTTCTTTTTCAATTGCATCCCCAATGGGTGCAACGTTAAGTTCCATGACATCGATACGTACTTCGGTTCCAAATACATGTGCTAGCTCTTGAGCTAGTCCACGTAATGATCCTGGATCCACTTGTGCAATAATAGTTGTTTGCATTGGATTTGATGAATCAACTGATTCAACATGTGGAAGCATTGATTTCATTTGCTCTGCCTGATCTGGTTTAATGTAAAACATAAGCCTAATTCTGGCTCTGGCGATTGGATAGTTCATTGATTTCAGCTTTCTTATAACCAACAGAGCCTGCGCCTTTGCAGCCTTCGATATCTTCACACTGAAACCAATCTCTTTCATAGCTCTTTCCACTGTGGATGTTGTTAGAGGTCTTTGAGTGTTAATATTAATGCATTGGGAAGCAACGATTGAAGCAATGTCCTTAGTTAAATTGCCAATAACAAGTTTCCTTTCTTTTTCTGCCAATCTGAGCTTACCTTGTTGCAAAATCATTAATAATCCCTTTTCAAGAGTATCAACACCAAGTGTTTCAAATACATCCGACTGTTTAGCAAGCATTCCTTGATCAACATTCGAAAAAATCGAATGAGACTGAACAACACTATCAAGATCTGTCTCAAGGCCTCTCCTCCATGATGAAACCTTGTTTGGAAGAACGGCTATTTCAAAATGCTTCCCTTTCTTGTCCAATTTGATCACAGATACATTGGAAAGAAGTTTCTGGCCTAGAGGCTGTATCAAACTCATACCTAATAAACAACGATTAAATAAAAACGATTATCTCTTCTTATCTACTTTTTAAATTTTCCATTGAGTTTACACTCAATGAATTTGAATGATAGATTAAACAATTTTCATATTCAGAAATATCCCATTAATATTCGACCAAAAAATGCAAAAAGAATGGTCGGGGGAATATTCCCATCCTAAAATGATACAAATTATCGGATATTTAAGATTTATAAAACCTGTCAAGAGTTATTTTATGAATTGAGATGTTGGGGTGGGGGTGAGAGTTAAAGATTAGATTAAAAAATGTGTTGTGTAGATATAAATACAAATATTTCTCTCTGTTCTTTCTCAAGATATTATGCATACTCTGGAAATAGTGGTGAAATGTTAAATAACTGTTTTTGTATCATACAAACATAGAAACAAAGTTCATCCTACTCGAACGTTTGACCGTGATTCATTCAAGTTTTATCCAGATACTAAGAAGTAACATGAAAATAATGAATACCCAGGAGTAAACCAGATTCATTTGTAAACACATTTTTATGCATGGTTCATTCATTTAAAGAATACATTGTTATACATAATAAAACTGATGGGTTAATTTTCGATTCCTTGATCACCAATGGACAATTCTTTTCGTTGAACCCAAGTCTTCTAAATAATTTGTGAATCTCTTTTCGAAATTCTATAACATTTTTATAATTCCTTCTGTATTCTAAATACAACAAACTTTTCCTTATTAATTCTTTAATTACTTGCACTTTATCAATAAATAAAATACTAATTAGAATTTCACAAATTTCTAAAACTCTATCACATTTTTTATCAATACTTGACTCCATAGCTTTCATGATATCTCTATATATACTAACAATTATGTCAATATTATTATATTCTATCAACACATCACGAAAAATATCAATTGCTTGATTAAATATTCGAAATGTTCTTGCTGCTGGTATTAATGACAGATTATGTTCTTTATTCACCATATATACTGCAAACCTAAAGAATGGCATATATGAGAAACCATTTGATTCATTATTAGTTATTCCAAAGTAGCTTGTAGATTCTGAATGATTCTTTGAATAATTTTCAAAAAATATGGCTGTGTCTCGACGATCAAATGATTCGAAAAGAACATGCAATCTTCCATTCCAGAATTCAACAGCTGGAACATTATATTTAACTGGCATTAAATGATTCTTTGAGAAAAGACTACATAAATATGATATTTCACATGAACAGGAATTCTTTGTGAATATTGAATTAATTAGCATATTATGAATTAATCTATTACATGGAATATTCTCTAGATTCAAAACTTCAACATTAAAAAATGTGTATCGAGCTCGATATCTCATGTCTCCATTTGGTAATGATTTTAGGATTTTATCAAGTATAAATCGAAGCAATTCTTTCTGTCCCATTTCATATATGCCAGGAACTCTAAATCTCACAAGATTTTTCAGATATTCCAAATATTCAAGGATTTTCCTGATACTATTATCACTTAATCTGGCAGGAACATCCAGTAGTGTAATATTTGCCAGAAGAGCAGTGCATCTATTCTTTGTTAATTTGGTGATAAAAATATGTTTTGATTTGTCTGAATTAATTAGTTCTGCATATTTCCTAATATTAAAATTGATAAATTCAATGATTTCGGGAACCAATCGATCAATTTCCAATCGTTTTTGATGATTATTTGATTGTCCGTAACTAATTCCTCTTAAAACTCGGTCATACTCCGAAATTATCTTTAATATATGATCATCTACTTCATAAAATTGTACTTCGTATAGTAAAGTCATTATAATAGGTCCTAACTCATCATCACTGTATCTGGTTTTTAGTAAAACAATATTGATGTTTTCATTCACAGAGATAATATATTCATTATTATATTTCGTGAATTTTCGCACAATTTCACAGAAAAGCGAAACAAAATTATGCTTCCTAACAAGATCCATTTGATAAATTGGCAATTTATGTTTTACAAAAACTGGCATGTATCTTTCTCACTGAAAAATCACAGTAATACTCTCATGTGGTTTATAAACTTGCATTAATTGTGACTAAACATATATGTTTGTATGTACCACAATCATATGTCTGTAAAAATAATTCATGGATGGGAAACGGAATCATCTATAGGTCACAGTATATCAACCAACTTAAACCTAAAGAAAAACTGGAATATAATACTTGCTTGATTTCCAAGATATATATATATATCAACCCGAGTACTAGGTATAGTCAATTTTTGAACTATTCTCTATTAATACTCAAGTAATTGCTTCATTATTTAATTTCTCAATTGGAAATGGTTCATCAGATTTCATGATATCCAGAAAAGTTTCATATAGCTTACTATGGGAATGCCAATCCAAACCAAAGAGATGTGGCCAATTTTTTAAGATCCGGTTGTTTAAATCTGAAAAACTCCTATCATATTGGAAAATATAAGAATAAATTCTTGGATCTTGGGAAATAGATTTCTTATAGTCATTAGGATAAACCAATGGAGTGGGGATACAAGAAAAGTTTTTTCATTTTTAGGTGACTGTATCTATGCCCTCATTTTTTTCTAAATTCAAACAACATCATCAAAAAAGCAAAAATAAATATTACTCATTTCCAGATTATTCCAAATGGTGATATCAAGTTCGTATACATTAAAGAACCAGATATTCCGATGGTAACAATTGCAAAAAGCACCCAAACAAACCATTCATAACTAGGCATCAATATTGAAATGGCCTGTGAAGAATACCTCATCATACACTCTAATATGATTTGATTTAATAGCAAATTCATCAGCATTAACATTATTACCTTGAGATGTGAAACATTTAATTAATCATGTCGGAAATTCAGAATTCTCCAATCCCAAACATGTCGCCCAAAAAAACGAAAAAATGAAATATCAGGGGATTATTCATGTTAATGAAAATATCTTATGGGTTACAGGTGTTGAGGATGAAATTGAAAAAAAAACTGAAAGAGAAGAATTCTTATGCAAATAATTGATTGAGTGTGAGGATATTACACATGATCATAGGAATTGTCATATTGAAAATAATACTTTGAGGTTTAGGAGATTTCAAGAAATACCAACACTCTCAATGGTTAGAATTACAGCAAATAAATCCTTTTTTACCATTATTTCATTGGAAATCCCTCCTTCATCATTGGGATATTCCTTCTGAGACAATTATCATTTTTTAATCATGATTCTTTCAAATATAATCTATTATTTGAGTTTATTGAAAGTTTGGTTTGAATGATGGGATTGTGCATCCTTTTTGCTGAATGTTGCACCAAGCTGCATAACATCCTGCTTTTAGGCATTTCTTTATTGATTCGCCCTTGACATATTGGGAAAGGAAACCTCCAGCAAAAGAGTCTCCGGCACCATTGGTGTCAATAATCTTATCCTTTGAGATGGGTATTGTATCACAAGTAACTGGAACATCACTTGTTTTGCAAGCAATAGCAGGCTCTGAAGCCATAGTAATCACAACTATTCTACTTCGTGTTGGGTTACCATACTCAGAAATAAGTTTAGCGATTTCTTTCATATTAACAGAATCAATATCGTCTCCCTGTTTTACGTATCCTAATTGCTTTGCCAAAGAGAAATATTCATCTTTGTTTCCAAACAAAAGGGTGCATGATCTAATTATTCCTCTAATTGAGTGCCAAGTATTTGATTCAATGATATTTGGAGCTGATAAGCTTAAAGCAAAATCAGCATTATTTGCCATTGCTTCAGCAGCAGCAGCAAAAGCAATTTTATCACTATGGCGAAGAAAGAAACAGCTTGTGAAAACAACCTTGGAATTCTTGATTGCTGATATTGTTGCAGGAGAATCCCACTTAGAGAAATCATATGAGCTTGATGCTGACAAAGAGGCTACAAAGGATCTGTTACTATTTGAGATAAAGACAACACAACATCCAGTGGTTTTCCCGTTGATCTCCATATAGTTTGGAGTCACACCATTGTTTTTAATCATTGTCTCGAGTACCTTCTTATTGTTATCAGAGCCAACTGCACCAAATACCATTGTTTTGTTGGGTTGATCCATCATCCACTGAGCCATTGAGAGTGTGTTTTGACCTGCACCACCGCAAAGAATTGAGCAATCTTTGTGTGACAAAGCGTAGTCAACCAATGGTTGGTAATGACTGTTGTTTATTATTGCATCCCCATCACGGATACCCCATTCCTTCATGAGGCTATCTTCAACATTGATAATAGCATCAATCAGTGGTTCGCAGAATGCGACAATCATATTTTAGTTAGACCACGAGAAAGAAAATTTTTGAATTGATTTTAACTACCGTCCAACACAAAATTTTCAGGTCGCACCTGTTTAGATTGAAATTACCAAACGGCCATGTATTGAGCGCCTAAAGAATGAGAATCGCAATGGGAATGCATAGAAGTCTAGGAAAAAACAAATTTGGTAAAAAGAAATATTTTGGGATATAATTTTTGTGATGTCGAAAAAAGGAGAATCTTTTCGGAGTATTTTAAGTAATAACAGCATTTAGATAACGAATTTGAAGAAATCGCAAAGTGAAAGTGGAAATAATTATCAATTACAATTAATCATTAAAATTAAAAGAAATTGATATTATGTTTCTTATTATGTTTTAATAAATATAATTCAACAAAATCAAGCAAAACTTCGAAATCTAGATATTATCTCTAATCTTTAATATTTGCATTTATTTCCATTTAAGAAATACAAATGCTTAATATAGTGAGGAATCAATGATCTGCTTTGTTTCGGGAAACTAGGGTCAGGAAAGGTGGGAACATTGATTCCGAAAGACCACCGGCTAGTCTCAATTTTTTCACTTAGTGTGGCTGGTCTGTAAACTATTTTACATGCTGTAAATTTAAGTTTACAATGAAAAAACAGAGATGTTTTAGTAATTCGAATTTGGTGAGAGAGGAGCGATCAGAGTATGATTCTCTATATCAATTAGACGACAAAGTATTATTAGATATGTACGGATCGCTTCTTGTTGAATACAAAAAGGAACTTGAAAAAAGGGACAGATTACACACCGAACAAAATGAGGTTTTGCATTTTATTGAAGAAATTAAAGAATATATATTTGAAACAGAAAGAAACAATAGAAATGAGATAGAAAAACCAATGGAACTTGATGAATTCGAGAGAATATGGAGTGAAAAAAAGAAAAAAAAATCAATAAAATCTAGGCTGGACAGTATTGAGAAATCTATCAATGAGCAAACTGAAAGGATAACACTACTTGAAGAGGAAAATTATAGGCTTTTAAAGGAGAAAATGGATCTATTTACTCTAAACAACTTTGTCCCAAAATCAAGTTAGATATTTGTGTTAATAATAATCGGAGTTTGTATTTGGAACGATGGGTTGCGCTGCCAGCGAAATTAGATATGGTGGAATTGATGAATTGCCAGATTCTAGTGATAATAAACAATTTGATGAAATCATGAGAGACAGGGAAAACGTGGATTTTAATGAGGCCCTTGAAGGATTATTCAAATTTGGGTCTGATTTTACCGAAGTATTACCGAGGGAACTCCCAAAAGATCTATCAAAAGTATGTTTTTTGTGCATCAATACTTTTTGTCCATCGGAACAGATTCATTCATCAAAAGCGTTGTTTGACGCATCAAAAAATGCAAGGAACATGAAGCAAATCGGCTACGATGTTTTCTATTTGATTAACCCTGTTTCTACGAGTTTTTTAACATTCCTTAGGGTGTTTTTATCAAGAACATACATTTCTCTTGTGTTTTGTCTTCATGGTTATGCTGGAATCGATGAATCTATCAATGGAGACTGTTTCATGTTTTTTTCTGATAGGAATATATCGTTTAAAACAATTAAACAGTTCATTGATTCGTACAAGAGAAAGACAAATCGCCTTTTGGTGTTATTGGATATTCACAACAATTTAAATATTCAATCTGAAGAACAGCGCATGGTATTAACGGCACCCAGGAATACTGTAATTTTTTACATTAATCAAATTAGTAATGCTCCATGCTGTGTGTTTGGTGTGTTGTCACATCTTTTCTGGGATGTGTATAGTAGTGGAATAACAATTGATGATATTGTTGCGGAAATGAAATCAAAACTAGAACCAATTGGAATGGCTCTAGAAATCGTGATTGGCGATGAATTATCGCCGAAAGAACAAATCATTTGTTAAAAATCTACTTTATTAACTTAATTAGAAAAACAATCATTACAATCACAAAAGATAGCGCACCGGAAAACATTAAAACAGAATGACGGATTGTAATCTTCTGTAAATCCCTAATTAGATATCTTGGCTCAAATAATGTCTTTGAATCACCCATCAAAAAGTAAAAAGAAACTCCAGAACCAATTTCAATCAAAAAAATATACCAAATGGAGTTAAATTGAAGCAATGAAGTCCCCAAAATCAAACCATATAATATAAAAGATGGTTTAATTGACTTCGTCAGAGTTTTGCTCACATCTATTGGGCTTTTATTACTAGTTTCAATCTCACTACATACAGTAAGGATATATAACTGCAAGGCAATGAAAAGCCCAAGAGAAACCAGTAGAATAAGCCAAAAAACTACGATCATTTAGTAAAATGTCACTTTTATCGTCTTCAAAAAGTGAATGTTCACTTGTCCAAATGGAAGTTTTTAATGTTCTTTTTACCTCTAGGATTAAACAAAAAATAAAAAAATGGGCTGATGGCATTGGAAATGTGACATATATTAATGATGGGAAAGCAAAAATAAGAATTGTTGATGAGAGTGGAGAATTTGTTTTATCTTCAATTGTGGGGAATTCTGCTGATATATATGATGGTAATGAGATAGTGATTGATGGTACACTTGTTCAGTTTGGAGAAAAAGTCTCAGGAAATCCTGATATCGTTAAAACAAAACCCCAAAATACTGAAAAAAATTTTGTAAAACCTAGTGTTTCAGGTATCAAACATAGTGTAGTTCTTCGGACAAATAAAAATGAAATTCCAAAGAATATTCCTGTTGCATCCATTGATGTCAATCCTTCAAAAAATAGGCGTTCATTTGGTGATATTTTAGACTTTTTTGAAGAAATCAATGGAGTAGTCAAACATCCAAGGGTTACATTAATCACATCTGCTTCTCAAATGAGTAACACATCAGATGATGACAACGAAGGCACCCAGCGAGATTCCAGAGTCGAATTTAAGGCCCCAACAAACATTCAGAGTAGTGAATCCCCAATAGATTCAATTATTCTAAATATTTCTTTATATTGGGAGAAAAAGAATTTCAGTTCGCCTCCTCATATTCCAATTCAGTTTTCTTCCATTGATGAGTATAAAGATTGTTTAACAGCAGCTTTAACTTTTGAATTGAATGTGAAAATTCAAGAAGCCTATTCTATTTTTTATGCAGCAATGTTTATGTCAAATCAGAAGGCTCCAAGGTGCCCAAATCATGGAAACATGGCTTTCTTTATTGATCGTAAAGGGATTTATTATTATAGATGTAATTCACCTGGATGCAAAAAATTGATTCAAGTCCCTCCAAGTGCTGAAATTGATGATAAAAAGTCAATCACTTTAACATCAAGTGCTAGAACAATGATGAAGACAAGAGGATATCCTTGTTATGAAGGAATGTGCATTGTATCCGGATCAACAATTAATATTAAGTTTTCTTCAATAAGTGATGACAAAACGGAGTATTCCAAAGATGATCTTTGGGTATTATTTGGTGAAAAAATTTCCCCATTTTTTTGTGTTTCAGAACACTATGGCATTATTCAAGGATCAAAACTCACTTTGGTACCGTTTTTTTCGGATATCAAAAGTTTTCCTAGACATACTAGAGTTAATGCTTGTCGGATATATAACGCTCAAACAGAAAAGGTTTCAATAATTAGACTTCATCAAATTGATGAGAACTTACCAATAATCGATTCTCTATTAAGAGGAGGTCCAAGCAATCCTTTGCCATATTGTACAAATATAGATATATATATTTCGGAATTGACCAACCAGTTTTTTTTAAATTCTGATCAACAAAATGCTTTGAAATGTGTTGCTTCATTTTTCGGATCGGATCCCAAGCCAGTTCTGCTTGTACATGGTATTTTTGGAGCCGGAAAAAGCAAATTTTTAACTGTTGCTTCGCTATTCCTCGATAAAGTCTTAACATCCTTAGGGATGCCTGACAAAGTTCTCATTGCAGCAACAACCAATGTTGCTGTTGATAACGTTCTATCAAATCTAAACAAGCTAGGTTTTAGTAACTTCACACGAGTTGGCTCTGTAAAAAAAGTTAGAAAAGAATTACTTCCATATTTGACCGGACATGGTGATGCTGACTCACTAAATGAGCTTGCATCACTTAGAAATGAGTTTTCTCCCAACGAAATTGAAATTTTGGAATCTAGCTTGGCAAATGCGAAAAAAGAGAATGAGAAACATATATCTAGAATCGACTCTACAAGGATTGTTGGTGTGACATGTGCGGCAACATCTTTTTCTGTAATGAATGGAAGAAAGTTTCCTTTTGTTCTTTTAGATGAATGTTCTCAACAAACCGAACCCTCGAGCATAATTCCAATTTCTTTCGGATGTGCAAGGCTTATTTGTTGTGGAGATCCCCAACAATTACCTCCAACTATTTCCAAATCATCCCCAAATGGCTTAGGGAAGCCTCTTTTTTCCAGACTATCAACAATTTACCCACCAGTCATTCTTAGTACACAGTATCGTTGCCATCCAAGAATATCTGGAATATGTAATAAGCTTTTCTATCAAGGGAGGATTAAAGATGGAATCAGTGAAGACGATAGAACACCTTTATTTGGATTCCCCACTATATGCATATTCGATATTCCACATGGTCAAGAAGTCTCATCTCATTCTAGCGTTATGAATCAAGCAGAGGCAACCACATGCTCAGTACTAGTCAAATATCTGATATCAAAAGGAGTTGATAACCATGATATTGGGGTTATTGCTTTTTACCGATCCCAAGTCGAATCTATAAGTGCTCCATTAATTGATGGAAGGAAAAATAAGCCAATTGTTGATGTCTCAACGGTTGATGCTTTTCAAGGTGATGAGAGAGATTTTATTATCATATCTACAGCAAAAACATCAGCATCTTCATTTGTTGAATCAAAAGAAAGAATTAATGTTGCGATTTCCAGGGCAAAACGGCATCTTATTGTGGTTACAAACATGAAATCATTGCACTCTTCCGATTTGTGGAGCATGATATATTCTATTGCTTCAAAATCACCAAATAGAATTGTGCGACTTGAAGAGACCCCAACTTTTGGGTGGCGACCTTTTGAATAATATCCGTTTATTAATTACCATATGGAGAATATTCAAAGTTATGATGATTTGGATTCCAAAACACGGAGGGAACTTGAAAATAAGAATATTAGTTTTATTATTCAAGCGAGATTCTTCTCTCTTTTGCACCAACATATAGTTGAAAGTAATTCGCCTAAGTTTAATTCAATAATTGCCAGAACAAAAGTAGGCGGTTCTCGATATTGGAAAATGGCATATAAAATAGTTTTAGAATATCTACAACAAAATAACATGGAATTAACACTCAAAATGATTAATTCAGAGTTTTCTGGAAGATTTCCAACAGTATCTCAAGGAAAGCCTTTTAATGCTGGAATAATGACAGAACTAATCGAAAAACAACTATCTAATGTGAAGAAAAATTAATATATTGTTAATAAAAGTTTTATATTTCTATATCTAACCCGAGTTAGCCAAATCAAACCATTGCTTCAATGCACTGGCGATTTTCTCTGGCATTGTGTCAGGGTTTCTTATTACAACATAGAATGGGAATGGGAAATCGTCCATATAGAAATTCATCATCATTTTCTTGTTTGGTCCTATTTTAATTGACCCCATTTCAAGAATCGAATCTCGATTGTTATAATCTTGGCTATCTATGATTACAAAAACAATGAGAACATTCCTAAGTTGTGATTGGATGACTAATTCTCTAACCTTTTCCTTATTGCTGAATATTCCATCACTAATAATAAATACAAGTTGCATCGAATTTTGTTTCTTTTGAGTTTCTAAGTATGATACAGTTGTTTTCATTAATCCATACATTTCGGTATTTTGCTCTTCGAAATTAAATGCATTCATGATAGCAGCACCTGAATCATCATTCCATTGTTCTCCAAATGAATGAACTATTTCTGCATCATGCCCGAATTTGGTTACACATAATTCTCCTATACCTAATAGAGATAATGCTTGTGTTATCAAACACACAGATTCTAGAGCTAGATTTCCAACAGATCCTTTCATACTTTCGGAGTTATCTATTGCTAGCATAACTTGGTAGTTTCTCTGATCAGGTTGTACTCTTCTCATCCATATTTTATCTTTCCTAAATCCTGATGCAATAAAGGGAATAATTTTCCTCATATTGAGCCTCTTTCCGGTTCGGTAATCTCCCTTCATTTTGGCTGCAACTGTAGCATCAAGGACTAGTCGTAATTGTTCACATAATTCGGCTCCTGATTGGTGAGTCTTATTAATCAGGTTCTGCCATAGGGTCCTGCCCTCCTCTGTTACAGATCTTTGCATTGTTAATACACTGTGCTCTTTCAACGTTTCATCTTTTTCTCCTTCGATCTTTGATGAATCTATATGTGTTTCTGTTTCTTCGAGGGATTGAATTTCCCCTCTATCAAACTTAATAAAATTCTCATCTCCTGCAGGAGCTGCGGTATCTCCATTTTGTTCCCCATTGTCTTCTTCCTCTCCCTTATCTGGTATTTGTTCTGCTTCATCTGCTGGAAGTATTGTCCCTTCTTTACCATTATCATCAAGCTCTCCTCCCTCATTCCCTTCTTGCACTTGTCCTTTGAGAATATTCTTTTTAACTATTTGTAACTCTTTTTCAATCTCTTGAAGTGTTTTTTCTTCAGAATTTGAATTATCTTCATTTTTATCTTCTTCTTCGGCCTTATCATTATCACCCTCTCCATCTTCTCCGTCGCCTTTTGATTCACCTTTTCCTTCTCCTTTAACATCCTCTTGGTCACATTTATCTTCCTCTTCTGGATTAGCTTTATCTGGAGCTGTTTGTCCGAAAAACTCATCAGGCTCATCTTCAATGTCAGGAGGTTTGATATCAACAACTTCTTCATCGATTTCTTCTTCTCCTTCTGAGTTTCCATTAAGCATATGCTCTTGATCAGAAGGAAGCTCAACCTTTTCTGGCTCTGAATCCCATTGAGCAGCATCTGATTCAAATTGGTCTTCTTGTTCGGACATTTCCATTGTTCCAGATTTTTCTTCTTCTTTTGTTTCTTCTTGGTCTTCATCTTTCTCATCTTCATCATTCTCTTCTCCCATTTTTTGTTCTTTGGTATTAGTTTCTCTCTCGAGTTCGGTTTCTTTATCAGCTTCTTTGTTCTCGTTTTGGGCATCACGGGAATCAATACCATCTCCATCTTCAGTCTTCCCCATTTCATCATCCATTTTTTCCTCTTCTTCATGAGCAGAAACATCTGGAGCATCTTCAATATCAGGTTCGACTTCAAAACCTCCATCTCTTTCAACATCATTCTCATCTTGTTTATCCTTATTTGTATTCACATTGTCACCAAGAAGCTGATCTTCATCTTCAATTTCATTTGTTACATCTTGGTTTCCAAGACCTTCTCCAAGACCAACACCATCAGTTCCTTCAGTTGGTTTTTCTTCGCTTTGTTCTTCTGTGTTTTCTCCATATCCATCAACAAAAGCATTTGAGATTTGCCTCATTAATGCACATGCAAATCTTAAACATGATAAGTGATAATTAGCGATAGATATATTGAAATCTGGTATCTTGTCTTTCCTATAATTACCAAAGGTGTTGAGTATTGATATTGATCTATCGATAAAAAGCTTAATGGAATTGTGTGCATAGTTATTTGTGAGGCGTGAATTAATATTTGATAAACATGAACTAATATCACATATTGGTATAATGGAAAATCTTGATAATGCATCAATCTGGGTAATAATTTGACCAATATCAACTGATGTATCAATAGAAGAAAAAGCTTTGAGAACAGATGTTATTTGATTGATAACAAAAATTGGCGGTTCCTGCTTAAAAACAGGCGGGGCAAACAATTCGTTTCTTTGATTCAACAGAAAAACAACCAAATTCTCAGACAATCCCAAAAAGTCTTTGGCCTCTGTGAGTAAGTCAGCATGAGGGTCAATGTACATTTTACGTATTTTGCTCAATAAAACTAAAGCCTCTCCAAATAATTGATTGTGTTGGGCAAACTGCTGCCCATATAAGGGCTTATGTCCGAATAATAATACTGGATTTCCAATATCTCTCCTTTCTTGATTGTCTCCAATGCTAATATCCAATTCAGAACTTGCATATCTGCGAGCCTCATATAATCTATTCCTTAGTGTTTCTTTGGTATTAAATAATTCATCGCATTTTGCATCAATTAATGATCCATTTCCAAATGGAACACTCTCTTGCCTACTCATACTCTGTGAAAATTGGTCAATCATTAGTTTAAATGCTGGGTTAATAATGTTCATGTGTTGTTGGCAGTATTTATTTAATTGGCGTTTAACTGTATCCATATTCAAGAAATGTTTTTTATCAGAATTTGAATCCCATTTTTGAAGTTCGATATACTCACTCATTGTTTTTTCTAATGGTGCCAGCTCTAATTTGATATGTCCTTCAATAATCGGAATAAAAGACCTAAATTTGGTAACGAGATTGATAAGTAAAGAGAAAACAACATTTCCTATCTCAAACCTTAGTGAGTAGAGTGCGATTGCCTCCAAAAGATCTAGATTGGCTGATAATAGTCCTATTGCACTTGAATCAATAAAGTCACATATAAAAACAAAAAAGTCAGGTATTGATTCCATTGTAAGTCTATCAACATATTCCATAATAATATAAAAATTCCTTCCGTAATTAGTTTCCAGAGCTTGCCTTCTGGATTCAAATAGATGTTTCCAGCTTGAAAGACGAAGCTTAAGCCACTTATTTGCCAATTTTACCAATGGGAGTAGAACAGGGCCAAAATCACGATCTTTATATTGCCAATCTCTTATTTCAGTCATTAAAATTTCAAGACTATCAAGATACTCAATTAAAGGAGAATCAATGGATTTCTTAATAATGGAATCAGCCGACTTTATAATTCTTCTTAAATGATCATGACCGGGGTATCTCTTCCATACTTCGAATGTCAATTCAATCACTTGCTTAATCACATTAAAAAGTTCTTCTCCATCTTTCATCGACGAATTGTCATAAATGCTAATATCCTTAGATTTAGTATTATTCTTTGAATATAAAAGATAAATATTGAAGGGAAGATATGTCGAATCAGCTTCAATCGACGGATTTTGAATCTGGAATTTCTTTAATTGCTTATTGTATAACGATAATAATGAATTTAAGGGAATCGAAAATGGTCTAATAAAAGAATCAACAAAATTATGAGCTATTATATTCAATTCAACCTTTTTGGTATTAGAGAAGAGTTCTTCAATCTGTTTCGCTTGTTTTTCTTCTTCTGAGATTGTACTATAGTCTGGAGATAACTTTGGAAACTCAATAACAATTTTTGGATGAACAAGTTTGGTATGTCCAATTAACGAAAAAGTAAGGGGAGAGTAATGAGAATATCCATTATTAAAAATGCTTGTCAAAAGCCCAGTTGATGTAAATGGAAATGGTAACAATGGTGTACTGTTTGGATATGGGAATTCATTGAAAAAGACAATTTGTCTGAGGGTAGAAACTATGGGTATTGTGATATCTTTGTAATCAGGGAACTCGAGAACCAGAGATGTTGCACTGTCTTTAATTGAATCAGAAGTTTCTTTTGACATTTTAGTGTTGATTCCAATTGAAATTCTTTTAATAATGGATTTCAATTTTTCATAATCACCTGGATTTGATCTATATTTAGACTTCTTAATCGATCTTTCTTTATGTTTCATTAGGTATTCTATTTCTTTGCTATATGATTGAATAATTGCATGATTAGTATTATTGATTCTTGATTCGACAATCTGTTGAAGCGTTTCACTTTCTTCCTCTAATTGTTTAATAACTTGGCTCGATGTGTCACAAACTACCATATGATAAAATGAATCATCAATTTCACTTATTGGAGAAATAACCTTCCACTTCGATACGACATATTGTTTCATCAAATCCTGTATGTTCTGATTGGCTCCAATATCAATTCCCAATTTTTGAGCTTCGTTGGTGAATACTCTTACTAAAGCTTCTATAAGTTGATGTTGAGTAAATGATGGACACTGAGTGAGGATCTCAAAAAAGGTCTTGAGCAATGGCATTGTATGAATTGACTGAATAAGGCTAATTTTCTTATTAAGAATTGATTTGAATGTAGAATTTGCTGGACCGATAAAAATCATATTATCAATGTGGTGTATCAATTCAAAGAGTGCGAATATCAGATCAGAATTCGATTTTGTGTTGTTATAACTATCTATTAATCCAAGTAATTCCATTGGAATTCCATATAACTTTGGAATATTGATCGATTTTTCATTAATAATTGAATCAATAACTATTAAAATCATTGAATATATTGATACTTCAACAAGTAACTCTGAAGGAAATGGTGATGATAATGAAACAGTAGTTGGTATTTCTCTAATCCTTTCCATTTCTTCAATTTCATCAATGAATGTTATTGATGGTTCAATAGGAATTTTAATAGTTTTAATCCTATTAAACAACTCATATATTTTCTCATGTGATTCAGGTATAAAAACCATTGAACTAAGCATTTGAATGAGTTGGTAATATTGTTTGAAAAATGTGGTTGTTGATTCCATGAAAAGACTATTAGAATACTCAACAATTGAATTCCAAATCTGGCTAATACTTTGGGTTTTGAAAGAAAATGGTATACCAATTGTATGGCGCAGTACTTTGGCTTTGATAGAATCTTCAGGGCTAACAATTGATGCTAAAGCTTGGTTTTGTTGTATAGAAAAACTAGATTTTTTGATTATCGATTTGATAAACCTTAACAAAGGCATTATTGTTTTAGGGGAATGATTAATTATATGAATAATCCTAAGCAATAACAAATGTGAAAACTCAACTTGGTCTGATAAAATACTGTCTTTGGCTAAATCAATAATTTCTTTGTACAACAATGGAACAATATTATATAATCGAAGTTGAATATCTATTGCGTCAATACTATAAACATCACTATTCTCTAAGTTAAGTGATAGAAGTAAAAAATGGGCAGTAAAAGCTAGAGTCTTAATAGGAAATGGGTAAAATAATGGATCAATTGAGTTATTTCCGTTGAAGTGAAGTAATTCTGACTCTTTGAGACGATTCATAATTGAATGTAAAACAGGCCATTTTTTCGTATATAGTAATCTATAATCGATATCATATTCATGAGTATTTGAAACAAAAAACCTATATGCCCCAAAATTCTCTCCTAATTGATTCAAATATGATGAATCATATATCACAGTATTTATCGATGATATAGATAATGGAGAAAACCTAAATACGCTTAAGCATTTATCAGAAAAATCAAAACTATCTAAACAAGAGTTAGATCTTGTAATAATTCTGTCTTTCTCTGGAGGTGTCTCGTTAACAATTTGAGAATGAATGACATTGAAATATGCAGCATCTGGTCCAAGTTGAGCGATTGCAACCTGTTCCCTAAATGATTTAAGAGAAAGCATATTCCATGATGTCAAATATCTGGATTCATTATCTTTGCATTTTTCAAAGATATCTAAAAACTCTGCATGAAACTCGCCAGCCAAAGCTCTGGTTTCTTCTTTGAGATTTGGATCAATACTAAACCTCTCAGAGTAATTGGGGAAATACACCTCAATCGATCTATTCCTCATTGCCCGAGAAACTTCGCCATTCTTTGGATCAACTGTCATGAATAGTCTAAACTCTGAATGCGGGTAAATTATTTCAATGTCATTTTTCACAATACCTCTTTCATTGAGGGATAGACAGCCTCCAGGCTCGCAAAGAGGATTCAAACGATCTAATACTGCAGGAGGGCAGATGTTAGCATTATCTAAAATTATCCACCAGCCATTCCTCATAGCTTGAAGTAGGAGTCCATCAACCCATTCAAATTTTCCAGGATCATTTGATCTTTGGTGAAGGGATTGTGCCTCGAAAGAAATTTCATTTGAAAAAAGTTGCTCGTTATCGATAACAAATCGGTAAAAGTCTGAGGGTTGGGATATGTTTTGGCAGATTTCTAATGCTTTATCATTACAAATAAGATATGGCATCGCTTTATCTCTAAGCTGCTCAAAACATCTGTGACTGTCAACCTGTTCAAATCCTCCCAAAAGCTCGGTGGTATCCACTGATGAGTTCATAGAAAACTCAACCAATTTCTTTCCTAAAATATGTGCAGCCAATCTTATTGTTGATGATTTTGAAGTTGCTGTAGTCCCTACTAACAATGATGGCCATCCCATTTTCACAGTTATAAGTATTGACTCGAGCTGAGAAACAATAGATGGATGAATAACTAAATTTGATGAACAAATTGAGCCACTTCTCTCATGTGATACCTCGCCGATAGAAAATTCCGTTGGAGAAAGATTAAAACCGGATTGTTCAATGGTAAAATCTGGAAAATGCTTCTGTGCAATTTCAATAATAACAGCCCTGTTTTGGAGGGAACGAATTCGTTGAATAAATAGCTGCTGCAAGGCTTTTTGATATGATATTTGTGCATTTACAATCATTTCACACCATCTGAATACATCTCTTAAATTGAACTCAAAATCATAGTTCAGAGTATTGATATCGTCTAAAAAGCCAATTATGGAATCCCGAAGATTTTGTGATATGGAAGGATATTTTTGAGATATAATAAAAGAAAAATCATGTTTTCCTAATTCTTCGACATAAACTCTTGTAAAACGATTTAAGAAGGATCTTGGTAAAGATTTCCTTCCATGGCCAGCTGAAGCAGGGTTCTGACATCCGAAAATTCGAAATTGTGGGTGGCATTTAAACTCTTGACCTAATTCTGGAACAAATAATGATGCTCTATGATCAAGACATGAATTTAATCCTTCAAGAACAGATTGTGAAGCAAGGTTTAATTCATCCAGAATAACCCAATAACCATTCTTAAGAGATGTTAAAAATGCTCCATCCCTCCAAGAAAATGTTCCTGATTCTGCTCCTTCGACAGGAAGCTCAGAGCCAACCAAATCAAGCATTTCTGTATGTTCGCTAAGGTTAATCCTTACTACTGTGAACCCAAGAGACTCGCCCAATGATGCAACAAGGGATGTTTTTCCAACACCAGGAGGTCCTTCAATTAAAACAGGCAAACTTAGTTGAAGAGCTCTGGCTACTCTTAAAAGATTCTCTGAAGTTGTTGGAGCAGAAAACACAAATGATGAAGAATTTGGAATATAGGTTGGTCCTGTTGATAATTCAAACGATCCTACTAACATTCTATCATTGTTTTGGCTAACTTCATGCGAAAAAGAGCCAAGAGGTTCATGGAGATAGAGTTTCGCTTCTGCAATTTGTTCATTAAGAAAAGAAATCAACTGTTCACGATTAGTATTGAAAACACAATCAATAAAAACCATAAATGCTCCATTGACATAAGAATCAGCAAAAGAAATACCTTGGGAAACCCGAAGGTCAACAAATCTAATCCATTGTAATACATCACGCATAGAAATGTTAGATGTAGCCTTTGATAATGCAGAATAATAACGGACAAAATGAAGGAAAAGGCTCAAATGTTCTTTTGTTTCTGTTTGTGAAGAGTTTGATGCCAATATTTCAAGTAAATCGCTATCACTTTCAATTGATGGAACCCAAATCTCTGTAAATCTGTTCCTAAGAGACGGGGATAATTCTCTCTTACCATAATCTCCACCAGGATTCATTGTAGCAATGAAAACAAAATTTGGATCAGCTTTGACAACTTCATATTCTGGTTTTTCTGCAATTGCCAAAATCCTACTTGGCTCAAGAACAGAGTTAAGCCTTTCCAAAGCAGAATCTTGTGCAAGAGATATTTCATCTGCAAGATAAACTTCTCCATTCTTCATCGCTTCAACCAAAGATCCGTCAATCCACTCAAATAATTGATCACTATTTGATTTCGCAGGTCTCATTGCACCAATAAAATCTGATGTTTCTGTATGTTGATGGCAATTAAGAATCCTTAATTTCCTTCCTAAAGATGAAGCAACAACTTGGACAGCAGTAGTTTTCCCAGTTCCAGTTTCTCCTACTAATAGTGCCGGTTCTCCATTTCTGACACATCTAAAAAGCAAGTCCACACACCTTTTCATCCCAGTTGTCCAAACAATATCAAATCCCAAATGGACTTCAGGTATAGTAAACTCAATATTCATAATTGGAGCTTTGCACTTTTCAGTAATTACTGAAGATAGAAGTGTCCTCTCTTCTTTTGTTCTAAGCCTTTCTCCCAAAATTGCAAAACCTTCATCTGCAACTTCGTTCCAAGTTGAAGGATTTCGATTTGCCCAGCGAAGGAGATCACGAACTGTCAGGAAACTATGTTTACCTGCAAACACCTGAGAAAACTGACGAATTTTTCTAAGCTCTAAAAATACATTCACCATTGATGAAGCAAACGAATCTGGTAAATGGCATCTCATCATTAATATTGACTTAAGTTCTGTTGGTGGAATTTCATCAACATGGATCTCTAAAAACCTTCCTCTAAATGCCCTCGAAAGCTGTTTCCTACCACCATATGTCCCGGGTGGATTTTGTGTGGCAAAAAGTTGAAAACCTTGACCAGGATTGACCATTGTTTGAGTTTCTGCAATATATAGTTGGTTGTTTTGATCTAAAAGCCTATTCAAAGCTTCTAAAACATCGCTTGGAGCTAAGTTCAATTCATCTAAAACCACCCATGAACCACTTCTGATAGCTCGAACTAGAGCACCTTCAATAAACTCAAACTTTCCAGACTGAGATGTAGTGTAACCACCGATATACTCAGATATATCTGTCTGTTCATGATTATTAATCCTTACAAAATCATGGCCGGTAATATCAGCTAAATATTCAATGATTGATGTTTTTCCGGATGATGTTGGACCCTGAAGAAGAATTGGACAATTCCGAAGGAAAGCTGCTTGCGCAATTGAACGCAAATGAATCCTTGCCGTCTCTGTAAGAATAAAATCTTCTCTTTGTTTGGGAGCATTAGGTCCTTTGTGCAAAAAGAAACCTTCAACACATATCATATCACTACCATAACTTGGAGATTTGGGCAGTTGATGAGAACTTGATGAAATCAATGAGTCAAGTACATTCCGTAATTGAGAAGATGATTCTGGAGATAATGGAGATATGAATGATAAAGTTAATGCATCTTTACATGCATTGTATGGACCATATATTGGTTCTGCTTTGTTCATATAAGATATTGCCCTTGCTAAAGCTCGAAGACTATAAATAATCCTTCTTCCAGATCCATCAACCAATGTCGTTCTAGACATCTGACGTGATTTACTATAGAAATCATAAATAATCTGATGAAATGCCATGTTCACACTCCTTTGTGTTAAAATAAGTTTAATATCAGATTCACTTGAAGTTTCATCAGTAAAAACGGATGTAAACTTATGTAACAAAGTTTCGGGCAAGCCAACTTTACCAACATCTGTGGGAGGATTCATGCAACATATGAGTCTAAAGTTTTCATGTGCATTTACAATTTCTCCATTTGGTAGAACTAACTCCCCGTCAATAATCGGAGCCAGAGATAATAATGTTTCAGGTGGGGCTAAATTAACCTCATCTAACAAAATCCATTGACCAGTTCTAAAAGCCCTTGCTAATGGACCTTCGACAAATCCGAAAGCAAAATCTCGATCTATAAAGTCTTTCCTGCTTAAAAACTGAACTGAAGTGTTTGAGAGATAAATCCAATCATTTTTGATTGTTTCTTCAATACCTTCCTTCTCAGATGCTTTTCGGGAAATGGCAGCAATGTTCTTAAGAAAAGAAGTCCATTGTTTTTGTTCAAATGATGTGTGTATCTTTTCAATTGCTGATGCATTGGCCTTTTGGGAAAAAGTTTTCCTAAATGCATCAATAAACTTCTCTCTAAGAGGTAATAATAATTTGTGGAGATCAACAGGTTTGAAACCACCCAAAATATCAAGTGTGTCACTTTGGTGATGCATATTAATAACACTGAGATTGGCACCAACAGCTGAAGCGATGAATTGGACAAGTGTGGTTTTTCCTGTTCCTGTTTCTCCAACTAACAATACTGGTTCCTTCATATAAATCGATCGAGCAACTGATTCCATGTGATGCAAAGATGTAAAAGTTGGGGCGAAATCTGTTATATTGATTGGTTTCCCATAAAATGGAAGTTCAACAGGTCCGATTTTGAATGGTGACAATACTAATTGGGGTTTGCTATTGCTCAAATATGACTCTGCATAGTGAGGAGACAATCCCCAACAATGAGCAATTAAAAAAGCTTTTTCGATTCTTTTCTCATTGGATGGTAAATGTGAAGTGAAAGTATCTACTACAACCTGGAACATAAAACTATAAACTTCATCAGAAACAGATCCTGATTCCAACTCAAATACCTCAAGCCTCTTACAACATCTAAATAATTCATGATATGTAAGACCTTTCATCAAATCCCATGAGTTTAATATCCTATCTATGACAGCTGACAATTTGGGGTGAGTGTTAAGTAATACATCTCTCAAAGAATCAAACTTCAAAAAATCAATTCGAATTTTTGTCCAATGTGATGATTCATGTGAAGAATAACTTGTAGCAAAAATTCTAGTATTATAGCCAGCAATTATTGATTCACTCCTTCCTGGAATAAAAAGCTTATGTTCACTTAGCAATGGTGTCAATAAAGATAAAACATCAGGGTTTGCTTCTTCAATTTGTTCAAACACTATCCATTTATCGTTGGATCTGATAGCTGATGTTAGTGGGCCATCGAGCCACTTAAACTCGCCCGGAATTTCTCCACAAACATATCCGCCCAACAATGATTTAACATCAACAGATGCTCCTAAATGTAGAGAAACAACGCCTACACCAGCTAATGCAGCTAAATGATGAATCAGTGTGGTTTTTCCACATCCAGGTGGACCCATAATCATTACAGGTTTATTTGTGAGCATTGATAAAGCCAAAGACCTGGAAAATGGGGACTTTGTTATTGAGTGGTTATTTATATCACTGACAGAAGATAATGACCTTAAAAACGGAACTCCATTCACTGTTGTTGCATATGTGGAATCAAAATCCATAGGACCAAAGTCAAATATACTCAGTTTCTTCGACGAGAAATCCTCTTCTTCAAGATATAGTTTCAATCTTAACTCAGTACCAACCTTTTCATTAATCATACTCATAAATCTGTTCTCATCATACCTCTCTACTATAGATAATATTGAAGCAAAATAAAAATATATCTCTTCTGTCATTTCAAAAGCCATTGCTCGATTTAGAAAACTTATTGAAACATCTATTAAACCTGATTGTGTATTAAGCAACCGAAACACAGTTCTAATATAACAAATATCCGTAACAAATCTCTCGATAGATAATTTTCTGTGTGAAAAGAAATAACACGCCAAAGGCTGAATTGAAGGGAAAGTTGAAAACAAATTAGCAAACAAAACCATTAATCCTAATTCATCTGATGCTAAATCCATGGATTTTTCCATAACAATTTCTGAAACCAAGTGAATAATAATAGGAGAAAAGATTTGAGCAATTTGTAGCCAAAATCGCTCATCCAAAAGGAGAAGCTGAAGTTTCGAAAAAATCTCGTGAACTTCCATACCTTCGTGTATTTCATTTGATACCTCTGGAACTAATTCGATTAATTTTCTTACTCTATTCGACCACATTCTTTAACTACAAAGCCAAAGTTCTCAATCAAGACACAAACGATAAAATAAATTTTTAAAAAAAAGTGTAAATGATCTACCAGAATTGATTGTTTTCATGATTACCATCAATTATTGACGATTTATAGATAGTATAACCAAATACACCATATTCTGATAATTCCTCCCGAAATAATTCTTACTATATTCAAAACAATCAGGGAGATTGAAATCGAGTTATTTATATCTTTTCAATTATTCAATGTTCGCTTTGATTATTGTTATGAAAAAAAGTTTTTGAGCTGATCTTTTCTGAATACCTATCAATTTTCGAGTTTACTCACAAAGGAACTGCCTGAAACATGGGAGGGGACTCCCATTTGCTAGATAGTATTTTAGCGGAAAAGAGCCCATCTGAACGGAGCCTAAAATTCCGCTTTTTTTTATTAGCTGTAACATTTAAGCACGCTTCTTTTCAAACCCTCTGGTGGAATATTTTTTTATATGGGCTTGAGTCGATTTTGCACATATATCCTGTAGCTTATCCTATTTTAGCAAGGGGGTCCACAATTGAGGCGTCTTTTCAGGATCTTGAGTCAATTTTTCCTTTTTCTCCCTTACTTCATAGTTTAACCAGTCTCGTTTCCGTTATATTTTTCTTTTCTTTTGTTGTGATTGCTATGGCATTCTGTATTATATCTTTTTTTTTATGTTTGAATGAGACCAAAAATATTATATATCTCCATTATGCGTTAGATCCTCGATATCATTTAGTTTTGATACCAATTATTGCTGCATGCTTTCGATTCTCTATGTCAATTATCTTTTTTACGTCGAGATCAACGACTGTAATGATTGTCTTATCAATTATCTTTAATATTGTCTTAATACCTTATCTTTTTATTGTTTGTATTATGAATTATACTAATAACAATTCATTTAGCAAACCAAATATTGCTCATGCTCAATGGTTTTCATGTTTATCTCTATATTATCCAATTTACCTTTTTGGTCACTCATATGCTGGATTTTGTAGCTTTTCTTTGTTAACTCACTTTGGAATTATGGTTTTAGTAGTATCATCAATTTCTTCGCTTTTTATGGGGATTTTTACTCTTCATACATTGCCTTTTTTGCATTTTATGGGAAACCAAGTTTTTGCTGCCCGAATGTTTTTATCTGCTTTTTTTGGTTTTTTTGCTGCTTTTGCAGTATTTGATCATATTATTTATCCAAATTTTGTATATGCATTAATACCCTTGTTCTCAATCATATTTTACTCAATGACATCTCATTATGTTTCTCAGAAAAAGCAAGTTATTCAGAGTTTATTAAACTCTGCTTTTCATAATCCCTCTTTGGTAATGAATGAGTCGTTTATAAACTCGACCTTTTCTTCAATTGGTTCGAATGCAAATCTTCAACTATGTATCAAAGAGATTATTCTATCATCAAAGCATTCAGATCTACTTGATAAACTCTTGATGATTTCTTTAAAAACATATCCTCAAGAAAATTGGTATTTTAGTTTGTGTCCTTTTCTATATGTTCTTTTTTTAACACCAAATAATACCATATATAAATTTTTTCTCCATTTGCTTAGTCTAAACCAATTTGGGTTCCAGATTGAGTATTCACTTTTTCAATTTGTTTATTTCTGGATGATGGCCTCCAAGGTTGAATCGCCCATCATTTTTAGCGAAATCAATGAATATCGTGAGAAAGTTTTAGAGTATTTGATATCAAGAAGGGATTTCTGGGATTCCTCTTTGTCTGCTAATTATCCTTCATACGCTAATTCATTGATTAAAATGGCAGATTCTTTTCGTATTATAGAAAATAAGATTGAAGAGCTTCAGGTAATGTTCCCATATTCTCCAACAATACTTTATGAGTCGTCATTGTTCTACCATGATTTTACTAATGGTTACAAAAAAAGCAATTATTATTTTAAAAGAGCTCAGACTATTGCAGAATATTCTTCAATACATGTATCAAGAGAAATGTGGGATTCATATGAATTATTTTTTGCTAGAAATAGTGACTTGACAAAACAACAGAAAAAGAATAATGATATATATTCTGTTTTATCATTTATTGATTATTCATCTCTACTGACTAGAAAAGGTGTCTCATTGAATGTAAAAGATCATTATTTTTCCACATTAACGCATCAATATACTGTTAATGCAAATGTTAAACCTATAAATCCAAAATATGATAATTCAAAAATGTATTGTTTGTATTCTTGCTTTTTTTGTTTTGTTTTTTCTTTTTGGTTGTTCTTTTATCTACACTTTAAAGATTTCCGATCAAGGGAGAGAGATCATAATCGTATGCTCAATATTTTGGAGCTTATAGAACAAACTACTGAAATGAATTATATTGTTAGTTTTGCGACTCAGAGTATTAATTCTTTCTTGTTGAATGGTAACCATCAAAAATGGAGTTATGATCAAAATGATCTTTTTTGTTTTTTAAGCAACATATCTAGTGTTTTATTGAATTTGATAGATAACTACTATTATAACTATACAAAGATTACCCCATTCATAATTACTGGTTTGTGTCAAGATTCTGAAAATAATTGCTCAATACATTTTTTCTATTCATCTATTCATCACTATTTGCTAATGTTATCTGAGGCTAACAGCTTAAGCATTGGTTTTGATAAAGAACAAGAGTTTGTCTTTTCTCAATTATTGCAACAAATTTCCATAATTATGGATAGGATTTATTCTGGTTTAATTGATTATCAAAATAGAAATTTACTTAATAGTATTAATGATATTAAGGTGAGTTTTTTGGTCATTATTACTTTGGAACTCCTTTTTTTCTTAATAATGTCCATGACATTCTGGAAATTATTGGAATCAATGCACCAAAGTATTTTTTCCGTAATAGGAACATGCCAACCACCAATTGCAAAAAAATTAATGGTGAAGTTTAACAAAGTCATTAATTTTTATCATGAATATCCTAAGGTTGAAGATACATTACATCAAATGAACATTGGGATTCTTATGTTGCTAGTAATATTTCCTTTGGTATTGTATCAGGCTTTTATTATAATACGAGTGTATAAACTTAAATTGATCAAATTATCAAGTCAAAAGTTCAACAATGAAATTCCATTTACAAATTCATCTAGTAAGATTTTTTCTTTATCTATTTTTATGGCTCAAAATATATCTTCAAGAGGAATTATTTGCTTAAATGATATTATATATATGTACTATGTCAAAGATATGCAAGTTATAAAAGAAAGAACCAGAATTAGGGCAATATATAAAATAGTTTTTTTAAGAAGATATCGAATATTCAATTTTATATCACTTTGGGCTTCATTTCTTTTGCATTTTATTTTTATTAAGCGGGCTTTATATGAGTTTGGACTGATAAAAACTGGGAAAAATGTAATAAAAGAGATACCCCAAAATGCGATTCAGTCAAATCCGGTTATGAAAAAGCTCCTTTCATATAATGGCCTATCATCAAAAGATGTATATAAATATCAAGAGGATCTACAAAAAATGCCTGAAGATTTCGAAAATATTGAGATACTTTGTATTCAAGATAGTCAATGGGATGATGATGTGCCAAATTTCCCACTTCAATTTGTGAGTTTGCTTGAGCTTCATGATAGATTATATTCACTTTTTCCTTCACAAATTAAGACAATAGATAGCTTTTTTAACCGAAAGAAAACAAGTGTAGTTTTGTGTAATATGAAAGATTTGGTTTATGAGCTTCGATTTGATTCTTCGTACATTTTTCTAATAATTATTAATGATTCTGAAAGATTATACCATCATCTCCAAACAGAAATCGAAAACAGACTTGTGGAGTCGATCGAAAAAATACAATTGAATAGGTTGGATATGAAAAATATTAAATGGCGCGAGATAATCTTAATAGAATTTCATGGAAAAAACATTGTGAATAATATATCCAATTTATTAAATGAGTTCAAAAATCTAGATATTATTGATTTCCAAACAAATAGACTTTGTTTGGTAGCCAGTGATCGTAGTATCGTTAAAAGTGTGCTTTCTCATATTCATAATTACATCGAAACTATTAAATGTATTGTACACGAAGTAGATAGTTTATATTCTTATTCGGTTATGCATTCATCCAAAGAGTATATCATGAAAAGAAAACAATTATTTATTCCCTTTGATTCTCTAATATTGGCAATTAAGTACATCCCCTTGGGCAGTATATACTATACGCAAAACTTCATCTCGGAAAACGAGGATAACTATCAGCGCACCGTCATCAATGGATTAACATTGTATTACTAAACTGTTTATAGATTTTTACTTTCTGTTATGAGCGATGATTTTATTTTTATTGAGCAAACAGAGGATTCTGATCTGCCAATCATTGATGGAATAACATATACGAGACTTTTAAAAGAATGGGAAGCTGTTTTGATTGATTTAGATTCTTCGCAGAGGCAAATTACTCCAAATGTTTGGAAAAATGTTCTAACATTGTTTTCTTCTTTTTATTCACAAGATGAACACAAGAGTATGGATTTTCTTATTAGATCCTTTGGTGATTTGAACCAAAGATTGGAAAAAGCAAGCTCAAAGAACCTAATTAATCATATTGTCAATATTTTTTGCGATATATTATGTGCTTTTAACAAGCCACTATTCTTTATCGAAGCTAAGTATTTAGAAATTTTTTTTGAGTCTCTTCCATTTCACCAATTACGGGATCTTCAATCCCTATTATGTTTTTTATCCAAGTCTCTCGAGCCATTTTGTGCTGATGAAATACCAGGAATGGACGGGTTTTATCCATTCATTGGTTTTCTATTGGGTTCCTTTGATTCTGATAATGAAATTTCTCTCCAGATTCGCAGGATCATTGAAACAATCATCTCTACTTCTAGGAAATCCCTATCTATATTTTTACCTATGTTTTTTGAAAAAATTATTGATACAATCATATCAATATGTTTAATCTCTCCAACTATTTATGAAGGGTCTTTCCCGATTACTTTGTTGACTTGGATTTCTGATGTTTTATGCAGAATTCCTCCCAAATTAACTCAGTCATACAACAAGATGATATCTACATTTTTACTTCCAGAAATAGTTGGATTTCCAGAGCCTATAAGGTTTTATTCGATATTTATTTTATTTGCTCATTATAGACACTATTCATCATTATCGGATATTGTTAAGGAACTTATATTGCCAGATGGTGTATTTTCAAGTAATATGAAAAAATGGTCTATTGATTATACTCATGATTTTTTAAGGCTGCTTATGCACATATTGAATCTGAGATGTGGAGCCTTGTTGGATGCATTTTTCTTTCATAATTCAACAGACATGATTTCACAGTTTTTTGGATTCCCTGATCTTCCTCTATCTGCATCGGCTTCACCAGAAGAACTCCATATTGATGATAATTTACCTAGTGCTGAACTATATTTGCCATACTTGGCAAAGAACTCCGAAATGGAGATGAACTCTCCAAAAGTATATTCTATATTGCCTTTTTTGCTCGGAATATTGGATGGATTTTGGAGCCTTCCCTCTGAAACAGCGTATTTAGTCACAGGAATAATTGAAAGATTTGCTGCAACATGTTCGAAACATGCCTACTATTTCTGCTTTTCTTCAGGGACCAATGTGTATTCAAGAGTCTCGACAATTTTAAGGGATTATGATAATGGGGAAAAGAGCCTGCAGAGAATATTGAGGAGTTTTGTGATTGTCATGAAGAGAATCCTCAGACAGAACCCAAGACCCTTGTAAGAAAAAAACGATCTTTGTAAAAATTTTGGAAAATGAATGCAAATCCCTCCGCTTTTAAATTTAATGTAAGTAAAAAACTTGGACAATTAATGAAAGTTATACAATTATTTCAGTCCCAAATTGAAGAACAGGGATATCAGAAACAATTTCTATATAATTCGTATGATCCTCCAATTCAAGATATTTTAGCAAATTACATCCGTGATTCAACTGATATTGATACGAAAATGAAAGATGATTATCTTGATTTAAATTCAAAAATTTCCAAGTTATATAATGGAAAGGTTGACGGGTTAAAAAATGATTTTACTGCCTATTTGGATGCCTCTATATCTAATACAAATGATTTTGCCAAAAAAATGTCCTATGATATGAATGAAGTTAAGATTTTTTTCGAAAAACTTGAGAATAGAATAGAAACAGTTACAACTCATAGTTTGTCTCAATCTGAATCTTTCATGAATAGTCTACCTTCTATTATATCTGAAAGGAAGAAAGTATTTGAAAATGAATTAGATACTATAAAAAAAGAGTCTTCGTCAAGGATTAATAAGTTAATAAGTGAAAACAGTCAAAAGATTGAAGGAATATTATCAATGAATAAGAAGATTATTTTTGACGTTACTAATAATACAGATTCAATTAACAATGATGAACAAATTAGATTGCTCAATGTAATTAATCAATTAAAATCACGTTTATCTAAAGCTAAAACTGATTTATATGAAATGAAAGATATATTGTTTGTGTTGTTGGAAGAGAATCAAAAACAAACTAATAATTCAAGGCATTCATTAGCTCAACTAAAAAAGATATCGAATGATGGATCTCAAAACATTGCTAATGACAAACAAACAATTGAAAGAGAAATCTCCAAAAAGAGGGAAGATCTTTCTTTAAGTTTTAATAAGCTAAATGAGACGTATGCTCAAAACCAAAAGTATTATGAAGAAGCTTTGAAAACAAAGAAAACAAGTATTGATGGTGATTTAAAATATCTTAAAAACGAGTTTACACTGAAATCTGAAAAGATCAGGAGTGATTTAGACTCATCATGTAATGAAATTCAAATTCTTATAGATAAAAACCGGGATGAAATTGATAACATTAAAGCAAAGCATGAATTGTCTGAGAAAGAACTTGATATTAATATTAATACCCAACAAAATGCTATTCATTCAATGAAAAGTGATCTTGGGAAGCAAATAGAACTTTTTCAAAAGCAACTTGAATCTGTTCACATTGATTTTCAAAACAAGAAGAAAGTTTGTGCTACCGATCATATATCACAAAGAGAACTAATTATTCAAAAATTTGAAAAAGAAAAAGAGATAATATTATCAAAGAAATCAAACGAATATGAAAACAAGAAATCTGATATAGAGAAACATAATCAAATCCTCAATAGAATCAAAAATGATATTGAATATTTACGGAAAGAAAATGAACAAAAAATTATTGATTATGAAAAAGTTACTATTGATAAAGTTCAAAATACAATCAAAGAAAATGACGAAGAATTAAAAATGATAGTTGAGAATAATGCTGAAACACTAAAAAATGTTTCAAAATCGGATACAATGAAGCTGTCTGAAATGAATGAAAGATATGAGAACGAATATCAAAAGTTGATTGACAAATTTGTTGAGAATCATGAAGAAACTATGAAAAATTTGAGAAATAACGGTATGGATGGGAAAGAAGTATCTGATTTATTAACCTATTATCGAAATCTAGCTGAGTCTGAAATTGAAACACTTAACCAACTCACGAATATGATTCCAAGCCAATTTAATCCTGGCCCTATTCAAAAAGAAATAGAAGAATTGCAGAAACAAAAAGTGGATCTAATTAGAATTAATGAAGCAGAGAAGAATCATTTGATTGACATATGGGAAAATCGATTGGAGAATGAGAAAAGCAGGCATGATAAAGTTTGCAACTATTCAGCAGATCCGGCTTCTAATGATATGATTAATCAACTTCATCAAGAGATCTCTAATGAAATCAGATTGAAAAGAGATTCTGAACAAAAACATAATGAAACTATGGAAAAAGAAAATATTGATTTTGAAAAAATCATGAATGACCACACTGAGAATCTTAAAAATTCTAGAGATTCGACAATTATTGTAGAAAAACAGAATATCGTTACTAGTATTAAAGATGAAATAGATGCATATGATCGTACAATGAATGGTCACATTAGTTCGGACTTGGCTAATTTTAATTTCGAAAAAGCCTCTTTAACTCAAGAGCACAATCAAGGGATGCAGAAATGTGTCGAATCACATGGATTTGACTACATGAATCAGCAAAACCAAATTGAAGAACTGAAAACTCAACTAGAATCATTTGAAAAAATGAAAAGCTGCGAAATAAATCAAATGGAAACAAAAAGAGCAAACCGTGCTGAATGGTTGATATCCAAGCATATTGCTAATGTTGATGTAATTATAAAATCTCTTGAGAATCTTAAATTAAAACTCATTGATAAAGGTAGAGATTTTCAAAAATTATACACCAATAATAGGTCACGTCTCCAATCAACTTTGGAAGAAATTCAGAAAGGACTTAGAAATGATCTTCACCAGCAATCACGACAATGGGAAGCCATGAAGGAATTTTATGAAGAGAAAATTTCTGTGTGCCAAAATGAAAGAAACATTGCTAAAGGAAAGTTTGATGAGAGGCCATCAAGGAATCAAGAAATCACTGAGATTGAAAAACTTACATCATCTTTGCATATAATTACTCAAAGACTTCAAAATGCAACCAAAGAAATCAGGGAATATCGAAACATTCTTATCAAACAAGAAGGAGAGTATAATACTCGCTTTGGAAATGGTCCTAAAGTTGGTGTTCTAAAAATGAATAACACACACACTGTTTAATAAAATATTATTTATGTAGATTTTTAATAACCATTCTATACCAGAAGAACTGGATCGATGGGCTTTAGCAAAGTCATTTGCATTGTTGAATAATCTGTTTGTCCTTTTTGAATATATTTGCAGAACTTAAAGAATAAACACAATGTAAGAAGTGTTAATTGTGATGTTCCTTCGATGAGAACGGTGAGATATGTAGTAAAAGATTCTTTGAGGGCAAGAGCCATATATAATGCAGAGAGAAGGGCACTGGGTCCTTGGATCTCAAGCATTAATAATGATAGTGATCCGTTTCCTCTGATCTGAATGGTTGTAACAATTTGGGGAATAGCTTGAAGAACTTCAAGAAAAGAAGAGAGCAGGCCGCAAAACTCTCCAAAGTGATGAATCAATGAGTCTGAAAACTCAAGTTTATGTCCTAAAATTGCCCAAATTGCAAGAAGCGCAAAAGAACAAACTATGTTAAGAATAACAAGTCCTATAACGTTAAGCTTGGCCCTAAACCTCTCTTTGGGAGTCATTCCCTCCATATGTTCTCTATCATCAAGCACAATCGTTAAAAATACACAAGGCAGGAAGCAAAACCATTGACCAAACAGTGAAAAGAAAGTAACAAGAGAAGGTAAGGACACTTTGAACGGGTGATTAAAGATACCACAGAACTCAGTATAATTCAGGCACAAAAAGTTAATAATAAGCAAAAACTGACCAATACTATTTCCAAAAATAAACAAAGATGATAAACCATAATTTGTTCTGTTGGAAATAAGCTCATAAGACTCGGGTAAAAAAGCAAGAGAATTAACTACAAAAACTATTACACCAACAATAGTAAACATCATAGGAACATCAGCAAATGAATTACGATAATCGAAAAAGCCGCTATTCATGACCTGATACGCCTTCGCTACTACACCACCCCCTTCCATTTTTGTGCTCTTCCGGTCTGGAGTCTTTTGAATGAAAAACGATACTAGGGGTTTGTGATAATTCTGTCAGTTTGCCATCTTGTGTTACATTGAAACTATCATATAATCACAAAAAATGATTTACAGTATTACTATGGAGATGAAGACTATGTTAGAGAATGACATTTTCTGAGGAGCCAAAGTTTCTTTCCTTGGGAAAATGCACTTGTATGTGTTTAGTTGTTCAAAAAGATGTGATTGTGGGTTTGATATACCAAATTGGGAATCATTAGTTTGGGAGATGGGCCAATTTGAGTCATAGTTTGAATCGCATATGCAATCGATTAATGAGATTGTTCCACCATTTATTCCTCCTATAATGAGAGAATTTTTGGAGAATGAGAACTTCTTAAGAACAAATGAAGATGTATCAAATGTTGCCGATCCAATTGAGACAGAATTATTGAAGAAATTTCCGAATTCATTGTTTGATGGGCTATTCGCATAGATAAAGTGAAATGCGGATCTTCCTGTGTTAGACATAGACTGATAATACTTGCATGTTGCAAGCAACCAAGAAATTAACCCAATACCAGTGTTCCACTCATGCCTGTTATATGAACAGTTGATGTGGCTACATTCGGGGAATGATCCGCTTAAGTATATGGAATTGCTAAACAATGTAACATCATTCCTAGAATTTCTAGTCGATGTGGAAAGATAAACTGTCACATTAGGACAAAATGCCGCAATTGAAGAACCATACCTTCCACCACAAGCATAAAAACAGTTCCTATTTGAGTAAAATGCCGAAGAACTACAATATATCCCCCCTCCGTTCTCACTTGACCTACAATTATCAAATAATGAATTAATTACAGTTAATACAACCAAAGCGCTATTTAAATATAGTCCTCCGCCTGCTTCAGATAAACTAAAGCCATAAAAGAGGCAACTTTCTAGTAAAATACTCGATCCGGATGGTAAAAATCTTGTCGAATACACGGTCATAAAAATACTTCCTAATATTTGAATTAACTCAATGTTCATTCCTCATTTGAGATCATCCATGAAGCAAAAACACCTCATTTACATGTGAATAAGCATTGGATTATCCATCTATGGAAAGCATTATAAAAATCAGCATTCAATTGGAAAAATTGGGTAAACATTAAACATGAGAAAGTTGATTTGATTATTTTACTTGATCCTTAGATATCAGAATGTATGATGGGGGATGAACAATGGTTATCTGATATGTTTTCATGACATTTATTATAAAGAAAACATAGGATAAAGAATGATCCGATAATTATCATATTAATTAATGCTCCTATTATTATGATGATGAGTATTGACGCTTCTCCCTTTGTTTCAAGAGTTGTTTCTTTGAGAGTGTTTATTGGAGACGCTTAATGAGTATCCATGGGAGTGAATTCTACTGTGTTTAATGGTGTTTCTTTGTGTGTTTTCAAAAGTATTTATTGGAGTTTGATAAAATGTTGTCATTGGGGTTTACTCATAAGAATTCATTGGTGTTCTTTTTCTGGTTTCAGATGGTTTTTTATGAGTCATCTTTGGTGTTTCTTGTATGTATCCTTTGGAGTCTCTTCAAATGTCCTAATTGGAAGGGGTTATTTTCATTTCAATATAAAGAATTGAAGTTTGCCCCTTTGTATAGCATAGTTACCCTCAATCCTACCTGAGATACAAATGAATGAGTAACATTAATAGGATGTATATACCGGCCTAAAAAAATAACATTCTTTTTTGGGTCACCAAAAAAGGTAACTTCTTGAAGAAATGAGTATATCTCATTGAAGTTAATAAAGATATCATCATGTGTCATCTCAACAAAGTATTTCAACAATGTCAAAAACTACAAAGCAATATTAATGTGGAACTGTTTCTCAAAAACAGGACATGTATGGAATGTCACTTAATGAATAAATAACCACAAAAAAACTATCCTAATCATCGAAAATGAATACTATCATGTAGATTATTGAAAAATTTATCCATTTCTTGTTTATATGTTTTCATTCAAATCCATTACCACCTTCTCAAAAACCTCTTATAATCTCCTAAAAACATATTGTTTTCAAATCCTGGCAGTTGTCAAATCGTTCAGAACACAACATGATTCAAAATATTGTGACAATGTTCTTATATAATTCCCTGACTTTTGTCTTCGAGCTATTTATTGGAAATAACTTTGCTTATCTGAATTTCAAATATTTTGGAGGATTTTTCAAATTATCTTCATTTTTTTTCATAGTTTTTGTATGTTATTTTTGTATTGATGGTGTTTCAGCTCTAAATATTGGTTTTAGAATGATAAATTGGAACCAAATCATATTTGAAAAGTCATTTTCGAATCTTCTTTTCAATTTCAATCATTATCTTTTCATATTAATCACTCAAATATTCGACCGATTATTATTTTTTCATGTCTGGATTTTTCCCCATTATATTCAAAAAGAGAATAAAAACTCTAAAATAATGTTCCAAAATCCAAATCAAGATAGTACTTATCAGGATGTGCAAAAGAAGACAATATTTAGTTTTTTAACACTTCTCATAATTTGTAATTTTGGATATTTTAATGAGATTCATTTACTAAAAACTATTCAAAAATCAAAAGAGTATCGAATTAAGCCTTTTATGTACAGAGATTGTTCTGTTTTGGTTTCTGGATTTGTGTGTGAAAGTGAAAAAATAGATCAAGGAAGATCTTTTGTGGATGAAAATATATTAATATCCGATTGTTTCTTCGCAAGATCTTTGACATATAATGGTGATGGTGGGGTAATATATGTGAGTGGTGGGTCCCTCTCCATGAATGTGAATTTTTCAATGTTCTATAGTTGTGCTTGTTCTCATTATGGAGGAGCAATATATTTTGAATCTAATACTGTATCTCTTATTATGATATGCGCTAATGGATGTTTTTCTACTTCATCCTGGTACCATTTTGCATTTCTTGTTGCTTATCCGATCAATAATATTGAGTATCTATCTATCTCAAAGTGCTCTCATTCTACATCTGGATATATGTCAATATTCCTACAAAGTGGCAAACAGAGAGTTGACAAAACAAACAGTTCAATGAATAATGCTGAGTTATATTCTGGTATTAGGATCATGTATCCGATCTCATGTACAAGTTCACACTGCACTTTCTCAAACAACATTGTGTCACGTAGTATGTGTATAAACTTGCATTCCAATTCGGTAACAGTATCCATGTCTTATGTTAACATAGTTCATAACAACAGTCCAAATGGAAATGGAGTAATATATCTCAATGGAGCAGGATTAAGAAAGATGATGTATTGTGTATTCCAAAATAATTCAAACTATTTATTTATTGTGGTTGATTCATGCTCTCTTGAGGTGTCTCATTCTTTCATTGATCATTCTTCATCATTATTCTCAACTTATTCATCAATTTCAACCGAAACAAATAACTCGTTCACTAATAGAATGACTTATCAAATACAATATTATAATTCTCATCACTGTTTTGCTGATTTGACTATCCCTCATAGAACTCCAGAACAATCTCCTATGATTTCATTAAAAGAAACAATCATGAGAACAATTGATCCAACAATAATTGAGACCCCAATGTACACCTTCGAAGTAACTCTCATTAATACTCAAAAAGAAACTCATATCAACACTCTTGAAGAAACATCAATGAAAACATACGAAGAAACTCTCATTAATACTCAAAAAGAAACTCATATCAACACTCTTGAAGAAACATCAATGAAAACATTCGAAGAAACTCTCAAATATACTCAAAAAGAAACTCTCATTAATACTCAAAAAGAAACTCATATCAACACTCTTGAAGAAACATCAATGAAAACATACGAAGAAACTCTCATTAATACTCAAAAAGAAACTCATATCAACACTCTTGAAGAAACATCAATGAAAACATTCGAAGAAACTCTCAAATATACTCAAAAAGAAACTCTCATTAATACTCAAAAAGAAACTCATATCAACACTCTTGAAGAAACATCAATGAAAACATTCGAAGAAACTCTCAAATATACTCTAAAAGAAACTCATATCATCACTCTTGAAGAAACAATAAAAGAAACACCAAAAAAAACAATACCAAGATCATATGCAGAAATTATTTGTTCCCATCAAATAGCCGACAAGAGAGAAATCAGTGTGATATTCTCATTCTTATGTCCAATAGTAATACTCATGATTGAATAAGTAAAACATTGGATAAGTATATCGATTAATCTTTTTTAAAAATTCGAAAATGGCAATAAGGATGTTGAAATTACCAAAAAAACAATTGATAATTCTGGTTAGGATTATTTAAATTCAGTTTACTTTAAGATATGTGAAACCTGAAGTAACTTTACAAAACTATTTTTGAACATAATTAGCTATTTAGGCCACAAAGTGGGTTTAATACATGTTTACATATTATCACGCCAAATTTATAATGGATGAGTGTGAAATTTTTTTCAAGCTCTTGAAACAATCAATAGATCATGGTACAATAGGAGATGTTCAAGAAAGCTTGCTTAGTACTGTCAAAGACTTTGATAGCATTAATATATTTCGTTTGGGAATTGAAAATTATTACAATCACGAGAGTTTTAAAAATTTAATCGTCTATTTTGTCATTTGGTGTAGAAATAACTATCAAGATCACCCAATAGAGGTTGAGGAAATGATTTCTAATTTTTTGTCAAAGGGATTACAGCCAGACATTATTTCTCATGTGTTACCTTTTATTCAATGGACAATTCTTACTAAATATGAAGGACGCTGGGCTCCATTGATTAATTTTTTGTACAATGATAGTATTAATGAAATAACTCGATCGAAAGTAATTATTCGTTTGCAGAAACAGATTAATCCCTGTGATTTTAATGAAAATATTCCACATTTCATCGCATTATTAGAAAATTCTGTTCCATTTTTAAAGACAGATGATGAAAGGATACAATATGCGAAGTATTTTTCTAGATTCTCAAATATTGTTCAAGATGTTGATTTGAAAATCAGATGTGAGAATACTATTCAATGCATTTTGAATGGATTAGTTGAACATCTAACTCATATCGATCAATTCACTTTATCATATAAAACATTGAGAAGATTGCATAGATATCTTATTAACTATGAGGATGCGAATATAATTTTGGATTTAGCATTTAGTCGTATTCAAAGCAATGATCCTCATGTAAATTTACTATTAATTGTTTATAAGCTCGAGGAAACTAAAATACATGAACAAAGCAAGGAAATTGTGATTGAGTGTATTGATAGATTCTTACAATTATCTTCATATTTGGACATCAAAGATGAGGTTGTATTACTTGCAGATCATATTATTAAAAATATTTCGAACAAAGATGCTCTTAAGTTAATGGTTTCTGAATTAAATAATGTTTGTGGTTATTCTTCGGAAGATCTCCAACGATTACTCACAATAATTATTCCAATATGCAAAAGGATTAATGTTTTGGATGAATTAGGCTATACTCAGGATAATTTAATTGAACTTATATTGTATTTGATTAATTCCAATGATGAAACCTTGGTTTATTTATCTCTGCTTCTTCTCTCAAATACAATCAGAATTCTTGATGCTGAATGTATTTTTAATCAAATAGAGAGTTTTTTATGTGTTCTTAATACTCATAAGGACCCAAAGATCTTTCATTGTTTTATAAAGATCTTTGGTGAAATTCCTTCATTTGATATTATAATAACTTTCATTGATTGGATTTTTGATCATATTGAACAAATGGATCAAAATGATTTGTATAATTTTGTATCTTTGTTATATTTATTGATAATCAAGAACAATGATTTGTCGATTGAGATTATTATGAAATTAGAAGAACTATTTACCCTATTCCATTATTCTGGATGTTCAAATTTTAGTTTGAATTGCATCATGTTCTTAATTATTATTGAAAAGAATTTATTTTGCAAACAAGACATTAGAATACTATCCGAACTAATCGAAAAGATTAGTGATACATTGAGGGATGATTTATCTGACTTAAACAATATTTCTTTGTTTTGTAATATGATACAAAACTTATATAAATCAGGATCTTCTATTGAGATTATTCAATGTTTTAAAGAAATAATTGTAACAATATGTGAAATGTATTCGAAGGATGGTGGTACACTAAGTTTTTATTCTGTTTTAATCATGATTTATTATATGTTATTTTTCAATAACACTGACTATTTTGAACAAGTCAAGATTTGTTTTTTTTCGTTAACAAAGAAAGAAATCGGTGAAGGCTCTATTTTCTTGGATGATTTATATAGAATTGCACCATTTGCTGATATTGCAACCATCAGAATTGTTCTTACAATGTATATTGCTATTGACCAATACTCACAAGTTCCCTATCATTTTAAAGATCCCCCAATCCTTTATATTTATCAAAATTCTCCATCCTTACTTTCAGATCCCCGCACAACAGAAAATGTAAAGAAACTCATATTAAATGAGCTTGTACCCTATCATTCCAAAGTTCAATTGTTCTTATATAATATTATCAGTCATAAAGAAACCCAAGATGAAATATCTATGATGTTTACTTGGTTGACTCAAAATGCTATTAGCGCTGAAAGGGTTATCTTCTTTATCGATCTTTTACTGAATGTGCTTGAGGATGGATTTGATTTTGAACCTTATTTGAACGATACTATTATTTTTTTGAGTAATGGTCTCGAAACAACGTCTGTTTTCGTTTCTGATCCACAAAACATAATATACTTTTGTACCCTTATTGTAGAGAAATACCCCAAATACCACGAATGTGTATTTTCCTTGATATATCCAATTGTTGAAACTCAGCCCCCAACAGATGGTGCATCACTGGATAACTTAGCTAGCTTGGTTTTAGAAATAAACAAAAATGGCCAAGTTTCTGAAGAACTTATTAAATTCGCACTTGATAGATACCCTCCCGCATATGACACATTGGAACAAAAGAGAATGATCAACAATATAAGGAGCTCTCAGTTTCCGGAGTCATTTAATACACGATTAAAAGAGATTTACTCGGCCATACAAGAAAATGACAACGAAGGAGTGGAAGAGTAGTTTTAAAACCGAACTTGAAAAAGACAAAACATTACGAGATGGGACTAAAAACCTTTTTAATGACTCTTTGAAGCCAAAGAACCTTTTGCTTAGCCGAATCCAATTTGCTGTTTTTTCTATAATGAGCCTGAGTAGCTCTGTTTCTCAGTTGATGGTTGCCTTTAAATGGATAAAAACACTCCCTGGCCTTAGTATTGTACTTTTCATCAAAGAAATTTTTGGATTATTCACAATTATTGGACCTTTCTTGCACATAATGAAAACTCGGATTAACAATAAGATAAATTTGGTTCTAAATGATCCCTTCCACCCTGAATGTGGAATTTTTAAAGGATTTGCCAAATTTTCTAGATTTAGGAGCCACATTTTTGTGTTATCGACTTTAAGTAATGCCAGAGCTGTTGTTTCGTGCTTTGTATACGCAAAATACTCAATTCAAACCCCATTCCTCGGTAGCGAATCTCTTCTTCAGAAGCTTGGGAACATAATGGTCCTCACTTTCGATTTGGTTGTCAAAACAAAGGATGAATCGACCATCGTTAACTTTTGGCTCTTCAAGAACCTTCTTCAAAACATAGTATTCTTCTTGATGTCATTACTGAGCCAGACTTCCTTCCTCATGAATGTTCAAGACTGGCTCCTTGATATTGAAGATAAGAAAATAAATGAAAACACACTGAGACTTGGTTTAGAATCAATATCCGAAAAAATTAATGGTGAACAATCGCCCGAAGAAATCATAATTAATCAGGTTAATGATAAAGTTAAGGTCAAAGAAGAGTAAATTACTCAATTTTTCTTTATGTAAAGAGGATTCTATGAATATTATTACTTTTGAATAGGTAAAAATAATCAAAACTACATTTGAATGAGCTATACATAGAGTGTTTTCAAAATTATTTCGCATCTTTATTCAAATATTCAATTATGTTAATAAAATACAATACATGATGACAAGTTCAAGGGTCAGATCAAAATCACTCGAGATTATTCAATCTAGTAATAGGCCGCTTTCAGTTCATGAAATAGAGATTTATTTAAGAATGCATGATCCTATTTTATGGAATGAAGTCAGTTCCAAATGCTCGAATTATTTGAGAATCATATTATCAACAACTAAGAGAGACATAATCACAAAATATAAATCGAAAATACCATTATATGGGATTGATAAAAGGGCATTGTTTTTTGGAAAAACGGGAGTTAAATACAACCAAGCAGATTGGATTTCAGTTGATGATTCAATAGACAAAAGCGATGGTATTGATGATATAAAGGGAGATAATTCTACTGAGATGGAAAAAATTAAGTGCTTGGTTCATGATCATTTTTGCAGGATCTATAATAAATCAAAGCAGAATCAGGAGATATTTGAGGAAATTCTGGAGAAAATTGAGATTCCAGAAGAAGAAAAGAAGAGAAATGATATAAGTGAAACAATTAGGAAAATGATAGATATAGAAATCGAATCGTATAACAACAATAGCGTAATATGGCCACATGAAGAAGATTCGTGTTAAAAATACATGCGGTTTAATTTGTACTAAATGATATTTGTAATGGACTAATCCCATTTGTTCTCTCAATATAGTATACTATAACTCTTGAGCATGTTACTCGGTTTCCAAACGGGTAGTATATATCGACAGATGCTTCTGTTTTTGGTATAATCAAATGGAAAGTAACTGTCACTATTTCTTCGTGTTGAAATGCAAAAAGAAGGGAAAATGGGGACTTCTTTGATGATGTTGTGCTCAATTTAAATAATACACCATTAATCTGAAGGATTTTGGGAAACACTATGAATTGGTATCTATGATCTGGAACCCAAACATGTTCATATGTTGTGCAAGCTGGAATATGATATTTATATGGTTTGATCTTCTTTGGAATATCTACAAAAGGACGTGAGAAGCTACCAATGATCTCAATAAACCGAAATTTAATAAGATCAAGTTGTTCTGGAAAAATATTAATAGAAAATTGAATTAAATGAATGTTCTTGAATTCTTCACTTATTGAAGGATTAAATGAAAACAATTTCTGATTAGACTTCTGATTAATCCTTTTGTCAGAACATAGTTCCAATTCTATTCTTGCATCAATATTTCTGTCAAATAGAAGACGAATCTCTGACAAAACTACAGGGTATGGTAAAGAAATTGTTAATCTCACTGGATTGCATTTGTTTGGCGGTATCCATACATCTGATGGTGGCTTTAATATTCCATTTATATTACCAATTCCTCCAGATGGATATGATAGAAAACTAGCAAATTGATTTAAAACAAAATGGCATGTTGGTCTTGTCTGTAAACGAATTTTTTGATATTTTTCAAATGGTCCAAGAAATACTAAGCATGATCTTAATAAAGCTTTGCACACACTGCAAATATTCATATTTTCAAACATTTTCTCATATTGTCCATATCCTAATATTTCACAAAAACAAATACTGCACTGTTTGGGATTCTTTGGAATAAGGGAAGAAAAAAGGTCAAAATCTACGGGATTATGATTCTTCATGACAATATTCACATTTCTGTACTCTTCGGTTATTTCATTTTTATGTATCAGTGTCTCAACAGATATTAAATCGCCAAATGACCTCCTCTTTGAATCAATAACTGCTTGAAATGATTTTTCGGAAATTGTGTCTGAACTCAGTGTTATTTGTGGGGGAAATGTCTCAGAGGGCTGAACACAAAATGAAATATTTCCAATATATAATGGTTCTATTGAATGGAAGGTCATCTCAACAAAAATACCAGGAAATGAGAGTCTTGAAGAGTTTTTGTTTTGCGACCCAGATTTTAAAATTTTGCTTAAGTTATACTTGATGAAAGATCTATGAGACACACATGGAATATCAATTTTTTCTACTAGAGTTTTCAAATCATTTATAGAATCACCAAATTTAATGGTTATTGTAGTTTTATTCTTTATTGGGTATATATACATCCTAATTTTATAAAGAATAAATTGTTCAGAAAACCTTATGAGAATCGGCTGATGAGGAATAATCTGAGTTGGAAATATATTTTCTTCAAATATGTTATGATTGATATTATCACACATTTCATTGTTCACACAAGATACAAAATCTGGCATAAGCCATAAATAGGGAATATTTGCATCGCTTAAATCATTCCATAATGATAAAATCCTGTGTCTTAAAGGATCAGAAGCCACATTGTGAAACCTCCGAAGTATTGTGATTGCTGCGTCTGAAGAGCCTTGGGTATTTACAGACATCATTTGTCTAATATATCCAGTTTTGATTGCTGGAGTGTTAGTGTAAATTAGCGAAACGATATCGCCAGCTTTTATAAAGGATAAACAAATAAAATCTACTACTTCTTTTGATAATTCTGATTTTCCAAAAAAAATTGATTGGAAAAACTTGGCAATTTGAATTGCATAATAAAAAGTAACCAGATTAGTTCTATCAAGAGAATCTGCACAATTAATCCGAAACAATGCTTTTTGTTGATTCTCAATTTCTTTTGACTGTGAATCATATGTTGCTAATCCCGATTTCTCAATGTTTGGAAGTATTATTTCGGAAATGAGAGTTAAAGTTTCATTGGAATTATTGGTTCTTAGTACATGATTGATATCAAACTGCTGGAATTCGATAAAATGATCTGCAATTTGATTTGTGTCATATACTCCTTTTTTATAAGCATTCAATAAATCATATTCTCCTTTATCTGGAGCCTCATGAAGTAATGAAAGAACATAAACTTGGTCTAATAAATACTTTTTCCTCAAATTCATAAAATATAAAGGTGTGTTAACTGTCGGATCTTCCATTACTTTATGTTGAGGGATGGAAACAGATGAAGAAAGAATAGTTTTCCATTGAACCGGAGCACTTCCCCTCCTCCAATATTGCCAATAGTACTTCTTTAAATGGTAAAAAATTATAATACACTCACATTCATTTGCAGGATTAGCATTGTCATCAAGACCCCTTGCTGCATATCTTGTTCCTGGATTGAGAGATGACCTCTTCAGAATATATGTAATATTAAATGATGAATCTCTATCAAGATACATAGATAGGGCTGCTCCCTGATAGATAGAAACACACACTTGATCCATTTCAATCCTTCTAAATGGTTCTTTCCACCTATTATTCCAACAAAATGATTGATCCTCGGTTCTATTATCGCAAAAAGGGAATATCAATGACAAATTCAAATCGATAGAAAAGAAATGATTGTGATCCAATGGAAAATCTGTTATTGGAATTGAAGGATTCGACCTTCCTTTTATGTCAATAATCGCTGAATTTGAACTTGAAATGTTGTATATAGGGAAATCTAATAAAAAAGCAGTAGCTTCTTCAGAAACAATGGTATAAATTACTAATTGATCTCCAAACCTACTCGCCCCAATGAGATACTTGCCCAAAAAAGTCCATTTTCGATCAGGAACCGAATCTGTTACCTTTTGTATTGCCGTTTGTGTATCATTAAATAAATCCACATCAGGAATTCCGGAGTAATATATGTTTCCTGTTAATGTATCGATAGAAAAGACGTATACAGCTGATTTGCTGCTAATTGAAACAACCAAATAAGAAAATTGGCTCTTTCCTTGGCATAAGCGCACAGTTGATTGAGACATAAAAACAGACTACTTGACAATAGTTTTAATAATATGAGAATACTGATGAGGAATGAAATAGAACCATCTCTTGCCTATTGAAGTGTGGAATGCAATCGCAACATATTTTTCCTCATACTTGGGAATGTCTTGCACAAAAACTAGGTGAATATCACTAAAAAAGATCCTTTCGTTCTTTCCATCATCAGACTGTATCCATATGGCATCATACTCTATTGAAAGCATTGAAACAACGCCTTCTGTATTATATACAATAAATGGTGTTTTAGGCAAAGATGTGTATTGCCCTTTGAATGGCTTTTCTACTCCTTGAGGCGGTCCCTTTGCAATTATGGGAGAATGAGGAGGAGAATTTAAAAACTCTTGTGTGGGAGGGAAAAATGGCTGCCTAATTCGCCGGACTGGAGGGGGAGCTTTGTCTGGCAAAACTTCTGAAACTACCAAAAGAATTTTTGACCCATCTTCAACGCCAAGAACAGAGAGCGGAGAATCCAAATCAACTAAATTTTTACCTTTCATAACCATTTTCAAAGATCCATCTGGTATCGAAAGTTGGCTGCGAATAAGATCCTGAAAACCATTTAATGTAATATCAGCGGGAGTCTCTACTATATGATTCACACTATTGTACCTTACAGAAACCTTCATTGGTTGAATAATAAACTTTTTCATTGCTTTATGATGGTGGAATTCAATTGGTTATATAAATCGAAAACCCGAATTTTGTTTGGCCAAATTATTGGAAAAAGCAAGATGAAAGCCAAGGATTCTTGTATTATAAGCATTTTTCTAAAAAATTTGGAAATTTATGAATAGAGGGACTATAGATGCTATTTTGAAGAAACTGCTAGAGTTAAGGGGGAAAGAGTTTGGTGTGAGTTCTGGTATTAAAGAAGAAGAAATAATTTGGCTTTGTAAAGAAATTCGCCCAATATTGCTTTCTCAACCCACATTATTGGAATTACGGCCTCCTCTAACTATAATTGGCGATATTCATGGTCAATTTCATGATCTTTTGAGGATTTTTGAGATTTCTGGCTATCCTCCCTCCACTAATTACCTGTTTTTAGGAGATTATGTGGATAGGGGACGACAAAGTGTCGATACTGTTTGTCTTCTGTTTCTTTTCAAAATTCGGTATCCCAATAACTTTTTTTTACTCAGAGGAAACCATGAAAGCAGTGCAATGAACAGATGTTACGGTTTTTATGATGAATGCATCAAAAACTATAACACAAGGGTTTGGAAATGCATATGTGACATATTTAACTGCCTTCCTTTCGTTGCGTTGATTGATGATAAGATTTTTTGCTGTCATGGAGGAATCTCACCAGAATTGGAATCGCTTGATCAAATAAAGAGGATAGAAAGACCAATAGAGATTCCTGAATCCGGCTTGTTGTGCGATCTCGTTTGGTCTGATCCTAACCCAGATGTCACAATGTGGACAAAAAGTGATAGAAAGACAAGCTTCTTCTTTGGTGAGAAACAGTGCTCTGAATTCCTCGAAAAATTCGGTTTTGATTTGATATGCAGAGCACATCAAGCAATAAATGAAGGATTCGAGTTCCCTTTCCCGAATAATAGCGTGGTGACTGTGTTTTCTGCCGCTAACTATTGCTACGAATATGATAACAAGGGCGCAATCCTCCACATTGACGAGAGTCTGCTTTGCTCTTTTTCCGTCCTGGAGCCTGTTAAATGGGACGAAGAATACTATGTGGGTGAAAAACCAGGTACTCCTCCAAAATAGGGTTAAACTGGTTTTGAACGACTAAACGATTATATTTAACACAATATATTGTATCGTTCGCAAAACTGACCATTTCCATGTCTTCATACGCATTAGATGACCCAGTGTGCCCTGCTTGGACTCCCTTCTTTGGATTTGGCGGGATAGCATTTGGAGTTATTTTAGCTTGTGCTGGTAGTGCTTTTGGCACTGCCAAATGTGGAATTGGGTTAGCAAGTGCATCTGTTATTAACAAAAGCATTATTGTCAGAGGTTTGATTGCACCCATTATGGCCGGTATCATTGGTATCTATGGCTTAGTTTTTGCTATTGTAATTCTCGATAGTATTGGATCAAAGGGTTATCACATCTCAAAGGCCTTTGCCCATTTTGGTGGAGGTTTGTCTGTTGGATTCACTGGGTTAGCTGCCGGTATTACAATCGGAATTGCTGGTCAAACTGGAATTATTTCATTCGCACAACAACCAGAGTTATTCGTTGGACTTACCCTTGTTCTTATTTTTGGAGAAGTCCTTGGTATATACGGAATGGTTATCTCGCTCGTCATGAATTCTAAAACATATGAATGCCATGTCCTTCCTACTAAATAATTTGATTCTTGGAGTTGTTGTTTTTTTTACTTTTTGCTTGTTCATTGATACTACTAGAAAGAACAATCAAGACAAGATTCCATATTTACCTAGAATTCATTAATCATATTTCACAAATCCAAACAATTCAACTCGGTAAAAAGCCATACTATTTGTATCATGCCAATTCTTACCAGAAGATTTGATTCTAATGTATCTATAATACTTGTTATTAGGCTGAACATTGAAATTTTTCAGAGACCTTGGATCATTAAAACTACAATTGCTGCTTTTGAAATCAGAATTATCAACTTTGTTATCAATTATTTCGAATGATAAACCATCTATCGATCCCTCAACATTCCATGACTTGAGTTTTAAGCTGATATTCAAGGAGTAGGAGGTAAGAGATAACTGTTTTCGTTTAAAATCGAATTGAATCCATGAATTTGGAGTATCAAAACTGTACCACATACTTTCATCATTCTTCAAAACATTATGAGGATGATATTCATTGGAACGCATACTTGATGCTGTCACTTCAAAATCTTCATCATCTGATAAATTATTCCCTCTCAATAACATATAAAAAATTCCAGAAAATGGATCAGAAATGAATGGATATTCTCCCTCATAACATCTCTTGATTCGTTTCAATTGTTCAAAAATTATTGCATCTTTATCTCGAATTATATGATTCATTTCTGAAACAATTTGTTGATTAATCTCAGATAATGTCTCGATTTTATCCTTCATGGATAAAAATTCTTTTTGAAATGATGAGAAAATATGATTGATGCTATAATAAATATCATCGGAATTATGAAAACAAAAAAATTGCATTAATTGGTTCAGTTCAGTTAGATCTGAAAGATTTTGATACTTGATCTTACTAAGAAGAAGCTGAGCTCCAGAACCATGATGCTTCATACATCCGATTATAAATGGCTTTATTGAAGATAATGAGAAAGCCAGATTAGAAGAACTAAAAATGCGGCATAATGATGGAAGAGAAACTAAACAAAAACTTGGATTCTTCAAATATTCTTCAATATTTTGGGCGACTGATCTTTCATATTTGGAGAAATCAATATTATCATCATTTTGGTCCTGGAGAAGAACAGAGAGGACTCTTTCAGTGGTATCAATAATAAGAAGTTGACAAAGCGAATCACAATGAAGACAATTGCAAATATCATAAACATCTCCTAAATATTCAATATTCGGGTAGCTGATTTTATTATGGATCAGATCTAAAAATACTTTAAATGATTCCCTTGAAAATGAAAAATTAATGCTAAAAACCATTCCACAACTATTCTTATAGAATTCTCGAAAAACCCCACTATGAAGAAGCATACATCCAACATTCACCCGATACTCATCACCATTATAAATAACTATTCCATCACTCCCTTGAATTAAAAGGCGATAAAGGTATGAATCAATAATTCCAAAATGCGATCCCCATTCTTTCATTAGTTTGAAAACTTCAATTTGATCATTTCTATCACTAGGAATGCGTTTTGTGGCAAGAAAATCAATAAACTGACAAAAAACTCCAAAATCACAAGAATCATTCAAAACAATTCGATCTTGTCCTGAATAATCATTAACATATTTATTTAAACATAACAAAAACCTCTTTTCAACAAGTTTTGTTTGGTCCTGATACTGACAAACAACTTCTGGCATTTAAGGTATTGAAAAAAAATGCCACAATAAAATCAAATTTGATTTAATTAATGGACAGAGAAAGAGATTAATAATGGTCGAGATAGGTGTCATTAAAGAATATGAAATGAATGAAATTTTTTAAAAATTGTCTGTAAAAAAAAGATCAAAGAATAGCATAATTATCAGATATTTATTGTCAATGTTGAGATAAAACTCTATTTCTAATATCATTATTCAATTGGTAACCTGAAGACTTTGTCATCAAGCTCCTTAACATACTTCTTTCCATGTTCATCATAGAACAAGAGTCTGATAGAATAATAGACTTTAAAATCAACATTTTCGGAATTTTTATAGGGCCAAACCTTGACACCGGGCATGAAAAGTCGAATAGGAACATAATCTCCTCTTACTGGAACACCATCTAAAAGCTCATAACGACAAACCGTGGCTTTGTTCTTTAGATTTACTATTCCTGTATTGAGCTCCTCATCTCTTCTAATTTCAATAAATCCTTGAACTATCCTGATTTTAATCACAGAAAAATAGATACGCCCAATAATAACTGAGCCGCAATCAAAAATCGGATTCAATAGATAATACTCGATATGCAATATATTCTGGATTCCAAAGTCGAATTTAGATGGAGCAACAGATTGAGGCTTTTCATCTAACTTCAATAAATATATAGGAGTCATTCCACTCATCTTATTCTTGCCACATTCAACCCAGACTTGTAGTACATACCTTACATCAACATAAGTGCCATAGAATGACGGAACAGAATAATCTAGAGACCTGATCCCAAAATTAAGAACAGATTCTCTGGTGATTTCACCTGGTTGAATAATCAATTTCTTCCTTTTAAAAAATGGAATAATCGATTCATCAGACTTTACCCTAAACTGACCAACAACTGCTGCATATATTCCTTCATGCTTAAATGATGATCCATTAATCAGAGGAATCTTGAGTTTACCTTCAATTTTGTCAGTACTTAAAAATATGAATGATCCTGGAACAAAATACGGCAAACGGTACTTCTCATTATCAGGAGGGGGCAAAAGGGTTATTTCTAACTCAGAATCACTTTCAGTCTTCTCTTTAGAATACCCAAAAATTGACTTCCACATTAATAATGTTGATCCGCTTTAGTCACTAGATGCTGACCTGCTAAAGGATTGTCTTGTCTTGTTCTTACTTGTTTCAAGGACGGTTTCTTTAAATTTAATGTCAACACAAGAGTTACATATTCCTGATCCAGAAGTTATTAACAACTGGAACGATATTCAAGATTTACCGATTGTGGAAACAGCCCCAAGGACCGCTCCTTTAATCAATATTGTTCAACCACCCATTGATGATGATTTTGCAAGTTTACCAGGAATCGTAACTGGTGTAACAGGGAGCTCTATTTTGGGAGCTATGAATGATTTATCGAAATTTATTAATTTAATGGATGATCACACTGCATATTTTTACCCATTACGATCAACAACTCAAGATTTAGAGAACACTGTGAAAAATCTCAAACTATCGAAAGAAAAGACTTCCCCCGTAGCTATAAACATTTTGAGAAATTTAGTTAGACCGATTCAGAAGTTTAAAGAAGATTGTGACACCACAATTGATTATTTGACTCACTTATTGCGAACAGAAGAGAGCTGGAATAAGGGAAACTATTGTGAAGAGATTCTAAATCAAATTCTTAAGGTTTTATACAGAATGGAGTGCTTAAGTCAGATGAATCCCACAAGAAAGTCTATTTCCAATGATATATCCGAAATATTTAAGCTTGCAGGAGGAAAAAATGATGATATATTTCCTGTGCAACTCAGGATTTGGGCTAATACGCATACATCAGTTAGGAGAGATGCTATTGAAAAAATGTCGAAAATGAGTTTTGAACATGCATTGAAGATTTTTAATATATTCTTCAATCATATTAGGAGATCATTAAATGAGAAACGATATATTTTTGCAGAAATGGAAACGGTATATATTGTTGGTCTGACCTTTTTCATTGACTTCTTCACATATGTTCAAGGAAAGGAAGCTGTCGCAAAACCTAACAAAAGACAAATAGTTTTAAAGGAAATTCCAAATGAAGTTTTTACTCTATTATTAGAAATGCGATCTAAACATCCATCAGTATCATTGATTTATGAATTTTCTCTTGATTTTGATGAACTCTTATGCTTTTCTAGTTATTTGAGGGATATCAAGAATGCTCAAATTCAAAAAGGTATAAATGTCAGGAATAGAGTTTCAATTAATTTGGAGAATATTATGAATTCTTTGAAATCCAATTTTTATGAATTATCAACCCAATACGCAAAATTGAAGTCAGGAGGTACCTACTCAACTGATTTGGCCACATATTTTATTACTAATCTCCCTATTGTATTAAGTACAGTATCAGATGCTATTCAGTCTCTATCCGAAGTGATAAGTGACAAAATTCACTATGCATCTGTTCCAGGAGTACAGACAGATCCGGCTCCTCCCGAGAATAATCAAGATTTACCTATCAGCTCTTATGAAAAAGCAATGAGAACTGGTTTGAGTGGGGATGAAAGAGAGTATTTTATGCAAATTATTGCATTATGCCGCTCAACAAGAGAATTAATTGAGGCACATTTGCCAAAAACATATACTATCGTTTCAGCTTCAATACAAAGCAAAGTGCAGGATTTCGTTAAGAATAAACTCGAGATTGTTTTATTGGGGTTGGCCAATAATAAAAGCTTTAACCCTGATGAGATTACCAGAATAAGGACTATGATTGGTTACTTCAAAGATATATCTGAATGTGGTGTGAGAAGTGACAAGATCAAAGACTTGACTTCTAAACCTCATCCTATTGATGAACTGAAAGCGAGCCCTCATAAATCGTTGGTTGAACTTCTTAGAATTCAAATTCAAATGATCATTAATCCTGACAGTTCATACCGACAAAGGCAGGGATTATTCTCAGGTAAACTTCTCGCAGATGAAGATGTCAAAACATTTCAGGCATATATCAACGATTCTTTGAATTACTCCACCCTTTTGTCACTTAACGAAAGCTTAAATAAGGCATGTGACCAATCCCCTTTGTTTTTCAAGGAGTATCACTTAGATGTCTATCGAACATCAGTAGCAAAAGTGGCAAAAGGAGCTGTATACTTCCCTGTTACAACTTCCCTTCCATATATTTTGGTTGATTATGCAATTAGTCACTCATCTATGCAAGAATTAGTAGGAGCCATATTCTATCCTTTGTCTATTTATGATGATGCTGCGGCTACAGCCCTAAAAGTGATGAAATCAGCCTATCTTTATAATGAAATCAAGGTGGAATGCGAGATATGTTTAATGACAATATCCAAAATGATTGTTGAATTTGCATTTGAGTCAATAAGAAATAACGCAACACGAAGATTTCTTGATCAATTTAAGCCCAATCTTTTGATTTCTCAGACACATAATTTGCTTAATGATGTTGAAGATGCGTCTTCATTGAGATTCCCTGTTATATTACAACAGAGCCAACTTTTCTTGTTAGGAAACCACATTGATGTTAAATCTCTATTTACAGCAAGACTCAATGAATTATTCATTCAGGGTCTGAAAGACAATTTTGCCCCTGTTAATTCAAATGGGCTATTAGGAATTCTTCTTCTAACGAATGGATCAAAAATCCTTCGTGATGCCCATTCAACATTTGTCAGTTTTGGCCTGCCACTCATACCATTTGAACAACTTGAGTCTCAAAGCCTCCAAACAGACACTCCAAATTCATTCAAAAGTCTTGTTCTCGATAGATGTATTCAACAACTTGTAAGCGTTGTTATTCCAAAGTTTTTCATATATACAAACCCTTATAGGATTGTTCCGCCACCTGATTTGGAATCACTTGATATTCTCAAAAAGAATAAGAAATTGCCCCATGTATTAAGGCAAACCACGGCATTTATCACTGTTGAACATTTTCGAGCATTATTGGATCTGCTTGATGATGGATCTGTATATTTAATGGGATCAGAAATCTGCTCTCTTGTATCAGAAGCATTTCAAGGTTTTCTTGCATGCTATAAATCTACATTTCAATATGTTAAAAGGATTTCTGATGTCTCAACTGGATCAGGCTGCAACAAAGCATATGAAAACTACGAAGCTGCTTATAGAAGTTTCTCCAATGACCCCAACATTGATAGTTTATATGACTCAATGAGAATAATTGGAAATATAGTTGCTGTGGCTGAAATGCTAGATATTGCTTATCTTCTAAAACGGACCTCTTCGCAACAAGTATTTGCATACTTATTTGGTTCAAAACATGACAACCTTGATTATAGATCTGAAGATTTCTTCAGTTTGTTTGGCGGAAAATTCAGTGCACTTCGTAATTATTTCTCTAATGCGATGACAGCACCATCAGAAAAAGAAATTGCGCCTCCATTTATGTTTCGTGCAATAGCCGCAATTACGGAACTATGCAACAGAGAATCTGAGATTTTCAAAGAAAGAAGCTTCAATCTCTTTGACTTCCCATCTCTAACAGGCTTTGCATCAATATGGAGTGTTCTTGAGTTTGTTTTTTGCTTGAAAGAGGTTCATCGAAAGGATGAAACAGAACCAAACAAAAAATATAGTACCAATGGATCTTTTTCATTATTCGGAGAAGGAGTTGTTTTATGCGCATCATGTCTTCTTTGTGTACTTAAGCAACAACCATTGTACAAAGTACTCTGTATTGGTGAAAGAATATCACAGCAAAAGAGGATTGAAGAAGCTGGAATAGACGATGAAAACTTAACAAGATTCCTTACAGTATTCCAATTCGTCCAGAAGTCACAAGAATTTGCCCACTCCTCCCTCTCACCGACGGTCGAAGGTGTTTTGAATAAGAAATAAATCATTCAATTTCAAGGTAATATAAAGTTTTCAAAAATCAAAGCTTTTATCGTTTTTATTTCAACATTTAAATGAATTTTGAGAGTGATTCAAATGCATTTATTTTTATAAAGAGACCTTTGCATGAATTTTTATGGTGCAAGCGATTTTAGAAATATGGGAATGATTCAACATTATAGGGCTATGTCAAAAGCACCCGATTTATCCATTGATTTACCTGTTCAAGATTATAGGCCGACTCGAGACATTCTTATTCCTTTTGATACTCGTCTATGCAACGACGCGAAGTTTAATAGTGTTATCGATGCTATGAAATTTGTTGGACAACATTGTGCCTATCATCACCACCAATTTACCAAAAGATTAGCTAGATCTTATTTAAGTCTATGCAGCGTGTATGATCCTTGTTTTGGTCAATATGTTTTAATGGATAGAATCAGCAAAAAGGATTTTGATAGTCCATTTCATGAAGTTGAAAAGAATCTGATCTCGACAAAGCAAATATCTCAAGCATAATTTTATTAAATATATATTATTCATTAACAGCAATTGTATCAATTGATTTTTCTTCTTCCTCTTCCATATCCACGTTGTCATCAAAATCAAATCCTAAATCAGAATGATGAATATCCGAAATTTGGTCTTCTTCAAGCTTAACTTCACTAATTTCTTCGCTCTCAAAGCTTGGTCTAATCTCGAAATCGAGAATTTGGTTTTTGCTTTTATTCCCTGATGTATCAACCCTAATTACCACATCTTGTCCTTCAAATAATTCTTCTTCTACTTCAAAGCTATAATCCTGTATATCTGTACCCAAATTTGAACCCGAAATTTTGCCTATTTTTTGCTTTTTTGGAGATAAAGACTCTGCATTTTCCATAATTTGTCTGTAAACCCCATCCAAACTTTGTTTTAGTTCTTCACAGTGCTTTTTAGATATAGAATAACTCTCCAAAATGTCATCAAATGACCTCTGTTCCCCTGCTCTGCTCTTCATCTGCTAGACTATTTTTGGCACTTTTCATTTTTGTTGATGAGCAAAAGACCAGGTTACAAACCCATTACAAAGGCATCAAACGCTGCTCAGATACGTCTTCAGAAGGATCTTGAAGAAGCTACAGTAATGGCTGATGTTACCATAACTTTTCCAAATCCAGATAATATCCAGAAATTCCACGTTCGTTTGTTGATTTCTCACGGAATATGGGCTGGTGGGAAATTTGACTTTTCATTTGATATCCCAAATGACTGGCCTCATCAAAGACCAGAAGTTAAAATTTTGACACGAGTCTGGCATCCAAATATAGCTGAAGATGGACCTGTTTGTCTTAACATTTTAAGAGACAACTACACACCTGTAATGTCAATCAGCCATCTTATTGCAGGTCTTCAATATCTCTTTGATCAACCAAACCCACAGTCTCCATTGAATTTTGATGCATCACAGCAATATTTGCAAAACTACGAAGCCTTTAAGGTGAAGGCAGAGCAGTATAAAGACGAATATTGTCCAAAGTAAAAATCTTGGAGGAAACGATTAATCAAGTTTTAAAGAGTATTGAATCCAGAAGAGAATTAGGGAACTGTGGCTCGAATTCTTGTTTTAGCGATAAAAGTAGGAAACCCCTTGAACATTTTTTAATTATTGGACCGAATGAAAGCAATAATCCGGAAATACTATGTATATATCCATCGAAAAGCGACAATATATCTTTATTAGATCTCAAAATAGCGATATCTTTTTGCTACCCAGAAAAAAACGAGATAATATCTGAGAAACACAATTTTGTATTCAGATTGTTGATAGATTCTATTCCTTTTTATGGAGTTTGTTTGAAATTTAGGATTAACAGACTTTTCCCTCCGTTTTTTGCAAGCGAAAAGAATGATGGTTGGTATTGTTTCTGTATTATTACAAAACACCCTGATTTTGACGCTCACATGCAATTTTTAACCTTTTTGGAACGATTTATATATGATTTTAGATTATCTTTAATCCAGACGAAGTATGAATCCGAAAGCGCAAACACAATTTTACCATTTATCAATACTTATGGAATTCTCTCCCTTCCATCGATAAAGCCAAGTAAGAAATTTTTCCGTCAGATACAACTGTTCTCAAAAGTTGCAATAATGAGAACGATTCATATAGATTATAGAGTTACTTCGAATGATACTATTCATTTTCATAAATGGGATAGTGATATCAGAATTTGTGCTAAGTCAACATTTAATATCTTTTTTTCGTGTTTATCTACCAAGAATATTGTTTTTTTGTATTCAATCCTGCTGAATGAACAGTCTGTCGTGTTTGTGTCTTCAAATATTCTGAAATACTCGATGTGTACAATTGCCTCACGACTTTTACTATCACCATTTGTTCCTTCTTATACACTGTTGCCTGTTTTGCCAAATCATCTCTCATTTTCTGGGATATTAGATTCTCCAACACCAATTCTTTGTGGAATGAGTTTAGATTGCTATCAATCCAAAACGATCAATCATTGTATTGTTAATTTAGATAATAATAGTATTATTCATAGACAAGGGGCTGCATATATCCCTCGAAGTAAGGATTTGGAAAAATCAATCAAAACTATTCTGGAATCTGGGACAAATAATGAATCTATCAACAAGCTTATGTCATTGTTTTCAAAGCATATTTATATTGATTTGGTACAACATATAGCCCCATGCTTTGTAACAGATTTCAGCGATGGAAAAACAATTACTTCTTCTTTAAATATGGAATTATTATTTGATACACTACCCAAAGAAATTATACCTTTTTATAAAGATTTTGTTGAAACTTCAATGTTCATGAATTACACTGATCATCATTCAAAAAATCTTGAAGATACCAAACAAAAAACTTTAGATAACGAATGTAATGACTTTTTTATCCCTTCATTTCAATATTTTGATGACCAATCAACAATATAGACTTATTTATACAAAAGCACCCTTTGACAAAAGATACTCTGCTATGTTTGTCTTCTTTGCCTTTTGAGCGACAGATAATGGAGAATCTTGAAAAAAATTGTGGGCATTCACATCTGCTCCATTTTCAACAAGGAATTGTACAAAATCAATCTCATTGTGAAGAATTGCAGGGAATAATGCTGTTTCATTCATATTTCCTTTTTGGTTAATATCGACACCATTCACTAACAATGATTTCACTGCATCAATTGAACCAATTGCACCAGCAAGCCACATAGTGTCCACATTGGCCCCAAGATCAATCAGTAATTTTATTGTTTCCGTATGTTTAAGTATTACTGCAATAGACAAAGGAGATTCTCTGATTTCATCATGACCTTCTTCATTAATTTGGGCCCCATATTGAATCAGTAATTGTATTGCTTTATTATTTCCTTTATATGAAGCGGCATATAATGGGCTCCTTGAATAAGGAGTTTTAGCTACAGACGCATTGTTTTCTAAAAGGATTTTGATTGCTTCATTCATATCATTATAAATTGCACGATGCAAAGGTGTTTGGAGATATAAAGCAGATTGATTTACATTTGCACCATTTGCAATTATAAATTTGATTAATGATAGACACTTAGATTCAATTGCAAAATTAAGAGGAGTCATTTCATAACATATAATGCAATTTTATATTCGTCATTAATATTCCCTCCCATAGTTAATGAATGTAGGAAAAAACTCAAGTTGCCTGTTTGAAGCGATCTTGAAACATTAAGAATGTCTTTACAGAATTCTTTTGCCCATTCTATTACTAAACTATTTCCTGATCGAGCTGCCCAGTATATTATATCTGAATCTGGGTTTATCTGGAGTTTAATTTGATTTATTATATCCAAATTTCCTCCGACCACAGCTTGTTGAAAAGTTATATCAGATATCGAGGCACCCAGAGATATCAAGATACGAAAACACTTAATTGATCCGAAAAATGATGCGAATTCGAGCATTTTTGACTCATTATCTTGAAATGACCACTCAAACACATTATTTTCGATAGATTGATGAACATTAAAGTTGGGACTAGATACAGAATTCAACAAATCCTTATCCTCATCATACTTAAGAATATACTGAATTGACCCTTTCTCGAATCCATAAACCAAATGATCATGGTATAAAGCATAATTATCTTTTTCTAATTGGGAAATCCAATTCATTTCTTTTATTCCCGAGAGGGATTCTGTATCAAACATAAAGCTGGTTCGTTCTTCTTTGAGAAAGAATACATGCGAGTTAAAATTATGAGTTTTAATGAATTCATTATGTAATTGTTCATTTGTTATGTACCCTCTTTCATAAATGAACCTAGAAACACGGGGATAATATTTAAAAAATGCCTCAAAACACTTTATAACCTTATTCTCATTGTCAAGCATTTTTTCGATTATATTAAAGTATTTCTCGAATAAAAATGGGTGATTTTGCATTAAACCCTTGAAGAAAAACACAATTGTGTCATCTCCTCCAAAAAAAATCTCCCAACCAGAATTGTCCAAACGGGAAATAAATTCCTCTGCATTATCACTATTATCATGTAAATATGCCTGCATATCTTTAAGGAAACCGAATTCTTGATCAAACATCAAATGGAGATATTTGAAAGAAATATGACATAAAAAATTCTCAATTTTGAAACATCTTTTTTTAATGTTGGCGATTAAGGAATATGCAATTAATAAATATTAAAAAACTTGCGAAATTTGTGGTGTGTTGCCTATTTTGCGTGTATTGTCACATCTCAATATCTAGATTTGATCCTTCTTTCATGAATTCAAGAAATAACTAGGTATGCCAGGATAATATTCTTGATAATTCCATTTTATCAGGGCCATATTTAAAAACAAAGAACCTTTTTTGTTATATAATGGTTTTAATCTTTCTCTGATACAGTAAAATACTTGGTTGATTCAATTTATAGTTGGAAACAGAGCAAAAAATCATGAATGGATCAACATAGTAACTAAAACTAGTTTGTGATGAAAATCTTCGAAAACAGCTTAAACACCAATCACATCATGCTAAAGATAATTCTCAATACTAGATTGGAGATAACCATCTTGGATCAATTGATCAATAACATTTTCGTTCTCAAAGAATGATTCAATAGGGATTGGACTTCCTTTTTATAAATCTCTGAATGTCCATTTTTAATATATCAATTGTACAAGAGAGTTATTTTTGTATTTATAGATATTGAACCATTCTTTCAAGCAAATGTCTCTTATATTCGGAAGGAGATCTAAGAAATTGATAGTATTATATAAAGTTTGTTCAAACCTGATGATTTCGAAAAATCATTCTTCAAGAATGCAAACAATATTGATCAGTTGATCGAGTATGGTTATTAACAATTTTCATCAAATAATGGCAGGAAGCGATCATAATTGACTTGTAACTGATATTTAATCAGCAAAAAACGGGTAGTTTGTTGTTAATGGATGAATTAACAATTATTACTGATTTAATCGAAGTAAAAAAGGAGTATACATTTAAAAAAGTTGAACTTATAGTATAGTCGCGATGGGAAAAAAAAATCGTGCCAAAATTGGACTCATCTCCGCTGTCTGCTGGAAGTTCACTCTTATAGTCACAAAAAAGTCCGTAGATATGTGACACTCATTTCCGGCTTATAGTATATTGATTAAATTGATTCAGAAAAAGTCGGATGCTCACTAAAAGGTTCCTTTAATTTATGAGTCCGATTTTTTTTAATAATTTGTGAAATAGTTTAACTTTTTGACAGCCGTTTTGAAAATCCATGAATCCTTCAAGAGTACCATTTACTTTTTAAACAGTGCCCAAGCCCACTGTTTAATCAGTAAAAAGGGTGACTTTATGATGTTTTAATTTTTTTTGATTTATCACATTTGATGTGTTTCTAGATCTGATTCATAATCGAATCAGTTATCCAAGTGTTGAAAAAGCCAGTGATGTTTATGATATTTGCAATTCTCTTTGTCAACTTCTTAATGATGACTCATCTGAGAGATTTCTCTCCCTCCTAATACAAAATCAAAACCATAATGATGATAACATAGATTTCTCCAAATATAAGCGATCAAATACTCAAAACATTGAAACGTATTTGAAGAATCAAAGCTTCTGTTTGGTTTCTCTTCCATCATTATGTCGCATTTTTGTTTCTTCAAATCAGATTTTCTCTTTATCTTCTTTAGAACCTTTATGATTGGATACAAGAAACATCTGCAACAAAACATCACATATTCTATAAGTTTGTTTTCCATTATGATATCTCTTATTTACTCCATCTATATTCCCTTCAAAACCAGTGCTTGATCACTTATTCAAAAAAACCTATTGAATGTCGTTTTTAGTCCTTGATTTTGAATGTCAGATTGGACAGCCTCCTCTACTCTTGAGGAATTCAACAACATTCGATTTCCTATTTTCGATTGCAGATGCCAAAGGTGTTTTCCCTTGTTTATTTTTTGCATTTATATCAGCTTTTTGATTAACTAGATATTCAACAACACTAAGATGACCATATTGAGCAGCATAATGAAGAGGAGTATAATTAAATCTAAAAACTCAACACGATCAGTTTTTGCATTTATATCAGCTTTTTGATTAACTAGATATTCAACAACACTAAGATGACCATTATCAGCAGAACAATGAAGAGGAGTATAATTAAATATAAAAACTCAACACATGAATCTTTTGCATTTATATCAGCTTTATGATTAACTAGATACTCAACAACACTAAGATAACCATTAGAAGCAGCATAATGAAGAGGAGTCATATTAAATCTAAAAACTCAACACAATTATTTTTTGCATTTATATCAGCTTTTTGATTAACTAGATATTCAACAACACTAAGACGACCATTATAAGCAGCAGAATGAAGAGGAGTCTCATTAAATATAAAAACTCAATACTATTATTTTTTGCATGTAAATCAGCTTTTTGATTAACTAGATACTCAACAACACTAAGATAACCATTAGAAGCAGCAAAATGAAGAGGAGTCATATTAAATCTAAAAACTCAACACGATCAGTTTTTGCATTTATATCAGCTTTTTGATTAACTAGATATTCAACAACACTAAGATGACCATTATCAGCAGAACAATGAAGAGGAGTATAATTAAATATAAAAACTCAACACAATCAGCTTTTGCATTTATATCAGCTTTTTGATTAACTAGATATTCAACAACACTCAGATAACCATTTTCAGCAGCCCAATGAAGATAACTCTCACCATTTAATCCACCTCGAAAATCAGCACCTCGATGAAGTAGATATTCAACAACACTAAGATCGCCCTTATGAGCAGCACAATGAAGAGGAGTCCATCCATCTTTATCCTTTGCATTTATATCAGCTTTTTGATTAACTAGATATTCAACAACACTAAGATGACCATCTCTAGCAGCCCAATGAAGAGGAGTCAAATCATATTTATTTTTTGCATTTATATCAGCTTTATGATTAACTAGATATTCAACAACACTAAGATGGCCATTCATAGCAGCAAAATGAAGAGGAGTCCCAGATGGAAATCCATTTGATTGAGCATTTATATCAGCTTTTTGATTTACTAGATATTCAACAACACTAAGATGACCAGCAACAGCACAATGAAGAGGAGTCCAATCATCATTGTTTTTTGCATTTATATCAGCTTTTTGATTAACTAGATATTCAACAACCATAAGATGACCTTTTGAAGCAGCATAATGAAGAGGAGTCGAATTTAATATAAAAACTCAACATTTTTATCTTTTGAAATGATATCAGCTCCATTTTCAATCATGAAATCTAACAATGGTAGGTGGAAAAACTCAGATACTTTGCAAACAAGATTTAGGGTTAAGAAATCTTGTCCTTGACATATATGAAAGAGATCAAAACAACCACCACATACAACCATTGATAAAACATTCTCGTTGATCTCCAATCCTTTCATTAACAAATGCTTAAAGCACTTGATAGAGCCAAAAAATCCAGAAAAGGATAAGAGATCAAGATATTCTGGCTTATTACTCCACTCAAAAGGACTCCATTTAGCTTTTTGATTAAAATCCATATTTAATAAAGAATCAATAACATCATACTTGAGACAATACTCAATACTGGAAGGAAGAAAACCATATTCGATCAATTGATCCATATCATTTTCATTCTCAAAGAATGATTCATCAATACCATAGGGTTTGGACTTATTTTTAATAAAACTATAAAAATCTTCGATCTCTTTCCTAAAATAATATCTAATCAAGAAAGTGTTACCATTTCTCAAAAAAGGTTTGATTTCTCCAAATACTAAAACACCTCTCTTGTATAATTGATATATCAAAATTGGGCATTCAATAGATTTTTCTAAAAGTTTTCGCCTGAAATCGGCTAATTTGCAATACTCAGTTGATAATCTCACTGCTCTTTCAAGTTTATGTGGCCGAATCTTTGGTAATTCGATAATTCGATCGACACAAAACTCCATATCATTTATTCTAATTTCATTTCCTTCTCCAAAAAGAAATCTCTCAAATGATATCTTATCTTCCATCAGAAAAAAATGGCATTTTTAAAATTTACTATCATGAGGAAGTGATTTCATTCCATGTAAGCAATCCAAGAACAAAGAGAAGGTGACTTCAAAGTGCTCATTGCTGACAGAAACCACCTCGTATGGTAAAGATACTACTTGTGAGCAAAAAAAACGAGATGAAGTAGAAAATGGATATTGATGATATGCTTTGACTTGTATTATCATAATAAGATTTGGATTCCTTTTTCTTCGCTTTATCTCGAGTTTTCAAACAATATCAAGAATTTCGGGTATATTCTAGGGAATTTGACCGTTCCCAACAAAATCTCTTCCAGGTTCACAGCCTCCTTTCCCTAAACCCCGGATGAAAGTCAAGTTTTCTTGAGTGATTCGAATCATTGAATACTTGGAATTGTTGTGGCCACCTGTCGATATACCAAAACTGTTGTGATGATGACGATGGGCGATTGAAAAGTCCGATTTGGTTTTAAAATTGTTTATGTGTCCTGTGCAGCTGATGAAAATCGCGTATTTCTTAAATTTTTATCTCTATTAAGGTCTTATTGCCTGATCGAATGAATATGGTTATCTATTTGACATGAAATTGGTCGTTATAGTGTGTCATCATCGCCATTTCTAGTGAGATCTTAGGTTTTCTTAGAAATCTCACTGGTTTTCGATCTATTTCAAATGATTGGAAGCTTAAAAACGCAATTCGCCGTTTTTAAAAGTAATTCCACTATCTTTATGTCCTGTTTTCTTTATGGTGGAGAGTTTCGATTTTCTGTTCCATTGTCGAATTCGATAATTATCCAACATTTCATCTTGAAGGAATCATCAAATTTCCGGTTTCTTTTGAGATATTCAGTTTAACAGACAAAAAATCTCTTGAATTAGGAGCTGATTCAAGTTCAAATCAACAATATATGATGGGAAAGCATGAATTATTAACAGAATATGATTTTTGGAACCATTAAGGTAAGAAATCATGGTAACCAAATCAGATTTAGGTTGAAGCCAAAGGCATTTTCAGTAAACACTCGTTTTACGTGTTTAAGAATACAATGCAGGTGTGGTTGTGTGTATGCATATACTTGCGCATTCGTACATACACGAACCTGCGCGTTTTATGTGGGGCGTGCACTTAGCAATTAGATTTCATAATAATAACTCTAATAGATTCAATTGATTTTGAGATTCATGGACCTCTTGAAATCCCTCCATTTATGCATCAAAACCAAACAATTGATATTCAATCTTCATAGGAGGAATTCCAAGAATCACTTGAACTTCATAGGAGAAAATTCCTATATTTATTTTTCAAGAATGATATTGAAGCTGATAATTCTGGTTTTAGTGAAAGGGATGCTCAAAATTATCATAAGTATTGTGATGATACAGAATTAGATTCTTTGATACAATTTGGGTTTTATCAAACTTCTATGGGGTTTTGTTTGAAGTATGAACTATATGAAGAAATAGACAGAAGAATGATTAATAATCCTAATAAGAGAGAATGTGAATGGAGTCCATTTGAATGGTTACAGCAGCCCAAATCACTCGATTTCTTGTCATTTTGTGTTTTTTTTTTTGGTTCAATTAAGTGTTTCAAAGTATTATTATTGTCAGGCTTCGTTATTAATAAGCTTGTTGTTAGTGAAGTTGTATGCAGTTGTTCAAAGGAACTTTTCAACATAGTTTCTGATCATATCAAAAAAAGCTCTTCTCATCTCCATGAAGCATCTAGGTTCTTTAATCTTAGTATTGTTGAATATCTTGTCAATCATAAAGCTGATATAAATGCAAAAGATAAAGGTGTTGAGTTTTTATTTTTAAATTAGACTCCTCTTCATTATGCTGCTTGGTATGGTCATCTTAGTGTTGTTGAATATCTAGTTAATCAAAAAGCCGGTTTAAATACAAAAAATAAAGATAAATCGACTCCTCTTCATTATGCTGCTTGGAATGGTTATCATAGTGTTGTTGAATATCTAGTTAATCAAAAAGCTGATATAAATACCAAAAATATGGATGATAAAACCCCTTTGAATTTAGCAAGAGAAACTAAAATCAATGATTCAGAAGATGAAAAGGAAAGGAAAAGGAAAGTTATTAAATTTCTCAAGAGAAAAGGATGAAAATAAGTCAGAAGAGGATTTAAATCCACACTCATTAGATTTTTTAAAAAATATTATCAAGCACTGGTTTTGAAGAGTACAATAATGGAAAAAATAAAAAGATATGTACACTTAAAATTGCTAAAAAGAGAGAGATCAGTGAAAAAAATGTGAATAGATCACATATTTGTTTATGTTGGGCGCGGTAATTTGTGGTGTGATGCCAATTTTTGGTGTATAGTCACATCTCAATATCAAGTTTGGATCCTTCTTTGATGAAAAATCGACATAAGAAAACAAAGTGGAGTATCTATCATTATCAAATTCCCATCAAACATCATGTTGGCATTGAATAGCCTTTCAATTAGGTGATCAGAGAGTTGAACACAAACAGTTCAATGAACACTGCTACATATGATTCAGGTCTATCTCTTCTTGATTCATCCTCATCCATTGTTTATTGTAACTGTCCAATTGAATATGGAGTTGTATCAGTCTCAGGAACAGTTTCAATATGGCGTATGGTTTTTTCAATATAATCATGAGTTTCTATTCTGTATAACGGGAGGTTCTCTTGAAGTGTCTCGTTCGTTCATTGATCACTCAGAATCATTCTCTACAATGAATACGGTATCAATATCAAACAATAATTCACTTACATATAGAATCACTAATCAATTGCAATTCTTCGATTCTCTTCATTGTGATGCTGATATACCTCTTCCTCATAGAACATTTGAAGCAACAATCAGAAGAACAAATGATGAAACTTTGAGAAAATGAATAAGATAACAATCGATCAAACAATTTAAGAAACTCCAATGATTTCTCCTGTTGAAACTCCAATGAATACTCTTAATGAAACTCAATTGATTATTAATTTAGGGCAAACACATTTAGTTTAGTGATTGTGTTTATATTAATTATTTTTTTATTCATGCATTAGCATTGATTTTTACTTCTAGACAAGAAAGCTCGAACTCATTAAGTTCGAAATCAGATGGAAAAATTCCTTCAACAATCTAATTTGATCAAAAAATTGTCAAATGTATGAAGAAATTAATTGAAAATGTCAAATGGCTAACAAGAGAGAGATCAGTGTTAGATTCTCATCTGCTGTGGAACATCAGGTTATAATTCCAATGATATCATGATTTAGTGGTCATTCTAAGAATGTTATTGTATGGTGGTTGAAATTATAATTATTAAATTCGAAACACCTTTTATTAATTTTGATGATAACCGAAGATGTTACTAATTAGTATAAAAACATGTGAATAGAATCTATTCAATATATTAAATTGAAAGATGATTACTTGGAATAGAATCATGATTTCATTCAAGGATTTCAATTTTGCCCAAATCCCTTTCAATATCACCAGGGTTAGAAACTAATAGAGATCTTTCGATAGTTGAAGAGCTACTGTTTAATTCTTCATGGTCATCCACATATAGTAAACAGCCAAATCTCAAAAATCTGTTAAATATTAGTGACCCTATAAAAGACACAAAGAATCCAACAAGCTCAAGGATTGTGTACTTGTCAAGCTCTTCTCCAACTTTTACAGAATGAAGTTCATACTGTGCAAGAAGCGAGAGCAACCATACAAATAATGGGCGAATTGTCTCGTATAAATTTCTATGAATAGCACTAGATTCTGATGTGACTAAAATACCGAAATATGCAAATAGAGTAACAGCGACAACATAACTGACTAGCAGCCATCTCAAAAAAGCAGAATTTTGCAACATTTCTATAGATTCCAATGAGTTTTCGTAAAGCCCATATGATGAAGCGGAAGGTGAAAGCTGGCAAAGTGGTAAACATATCATTGATGAAATATAGAGCCCCCAAAGTCCTTCATATGCTGTTAAATGAGAAGGCCTTAATCCTGTGTCCTTCATAATCTCTTCCTCGAGAACGTTTTGTATTGATCTCACTAGATGAGAAAAAATAGCCAACATAAGGACAAAAAAGAGCTTGGTGATATCTGTGTCTGATTTCCCAATACCTCTCAAAAGACTAGCAACTCCAGTGAAACAAATACCAGACACTGTTACAAACAGCCCGAGCCAGTCAACGAGATACAAACGCCTTTTGAAAAAAACCATTGTTAAAACAGATGTAAAAAGAACTTGAAAACCATGAAAAGCCTGCCATACAACAATTGGCATATATAGCAATGAATATGTTTGCAAAACAGATGATATAATATACAAAATTGATGGAATAGCACTTGATCGGAAAATATTCCACTTTGATAAGGTATTTCCATACGAATTTTCGTTCTTTTTGGAGCAAGAAGCTAATAAATTAAACCCAAAAAGAGACATACCTGCGAAATTGGCAAAATTTTGGAACCAGGGCTTCTTAAATGTCATCTGAAATCCATATTTCCACGAAAATTCAAACTTGAGGATGATATTATTAAGAACAGGGACAAAGGCACCTGTTAGGAAAAACATGGCAATGGAAAAATACCTCGTACAAACACCCATTATTGTGAAAACCGTTGAAAGTCTCCGATATTTATTGGAGATATGTTAATGAAATGGTAATGGAAGGAAACAAAAAAAGAATCGGGATGGTTGGACAAATGTTTTTTTTGATTCTTTCTCATGTTTATTCCACCATTGATGAATGTGTTGCATCCACGAATTACCATGTTTTAGATGATTCTAATATGAAACTCGTTCATGTGCAAGTTCTTACGAGGCATGGAGCCAGATCACCATTAGATCCTTTTTTGCCAATAACTCATCGTGGAGCATGGCAATGTGATTCTAGTGATTCACATGCACCAAGAATTGAAGCTGTTCCACTTGATTTGCCTAGGAGAGTGAGGCATGTTTTAGATCCAAGGATGGCTGAATATCCCCCAAACTGTCGCCTAGGGGATTTGATTATTGAGGGAACAGAGCAGCATATAAACCTTGGGCACTCCTATAGATCCTATTTAGTGGACAAATTAAAGTTTTTATCTGAGAATCTTGATCCAACCGAGATTTATGTTCGAGCAACGGCTTATGACAGAACATATAGGAGCGCTTTATCTTTTTTGGCTGGCCTATATCCACCAGCGACGATGGCAGAAATGATTGATATTATAACAGGATCGCCAACAATAGATCCACTTAGACCCCATAAGGAAGTTTGCGCTGATATCAAAGCTCTATATTCTCAGTTTATCAACTCTGACTCATTTAAAGCATTCTTATTGCAGACAGTTTCAGCAATTCAACCAGCACTTACCTATCTCAATGAATCATCTGTTGAGCCTTCTAGACTTGATAAAGTATGTGATTGGGTCACTACTATGTACTGCAATGATAAAATGATGGGACCTGGGATCACATCTGATGTAATATCTTCATGCCGAAGATTTCAAGGAAAAATGCTTTATGGCCTTTATGGAATGAATGATGAATCAAGAGGAACTGGTTTTTCATATGGGATGAGAGAGATGTTTAGGATTCTCGATGAATTTATATCAGGTGCTTCATCATCAAAGTTTGCCCTTCTAAGTGCACATGATTCAACAGTTGCAGCTTTTCTTTCGGCTCTCGGATATTCTCATGAGTATATACCACCTCTTGCATCTCACGTTGCAATGGAAATATATCTCAAAGGAAGTGAACACTATGTGAGATTTGTTTTAAATGGCCAACCAATCCCACTTAAGCATTTCAATAATCAAGTCATTGTTGGACTGCATGAGTTTAGGCAAGCTATAACACCAATAATTAATAAGTGCCCTGAAATGCCATAAAAATGAATTTACTTTACCATTAACTTTTCCATTTTCTTAAATAGCACATTGTTTTCCAAGTGCACATGGGTATGGAGATCTTTTTCAAATTGATCCAAATTTTGTAAAAGTATTCTGAATGTATTGCATCCATCTGAAGGAGGAACAAAGTTATTACTTAAATCATGGATCTCTTTCATTAGTCCCCCAGCTATGATGTGCTCAGTATCAAGCTGATTCATGAACTTGGAAATTTCTTCAATCAAGAGTTTATCTGGGATTTGTTTTTCATTGATTGAGTTTTCATAAGAAATCAAAGCTGGAAATACAGAGTTTTCTTCTTTCTTCAGGTGACTGTCCAACTCGGTTGATAACTGCTCAAACTTAGATTGAACAACACACATTTCAGGGTGATTCTTTCCGTGTGCCCGGCTTACTTTGCTTGCATATTGGGTGATTTCTGGGATTATTCTTCTGATATAAGAATGGTGTTTCTCTAGAATATATTGAATCAGAGAAGCAACAGACATTTCTAACAGTTCAGTTGATTTTAGATCTTGATCATTAAGATATTGAGATAACTCGTCAATGACTGATTCAACTGGTATTCCTAATGAATTGCAGGCGGAATGGAGTGTTCGACTCCCTCCACAACAAAAATCGATTCCATACTTATAGAATATACTGGCAGCTTTATAATTAGATGAAACAATATCACCTATTATTGATCCTTTGTCGAATAATGTTTCGCTCATTAAATTATGTGATGTGATTGGATTTCTCACAAAAAATAATTTAATATGAATTTGTTGTGAATTTGAATGAATTATTTTGATCGGTATTTCCCGATTTATGAGGAAAATTGATCAGTATCTGGAAATAGTGGATTTAAATCAACTTCTGAGCATAATGAATTGATGATTATATATATATACTTTTTTGATGATATAGCAGCTCTTCCTGAACGAATATGTGCTGAAAGCTGTAAATAAACAGGATCATTTTCAATACCAAAACATGTTGCAAATTTTTTGGTCAGATCTACATCATATAGAAATGGAATAGATTCAATAAATCTATTTCTTTTTAGATTATCAGATATTATTTTTATGAGCCTATCTTTGTGATGGATGGATATATATTGCATTAATGGAATGGCATATTTTGGATATGGAGACAAAAGCATTGCATAAACAGACAGTGAAGCTATTCTTTGGTAATCGTCTTGCATAAGTCCATTGAATATTAAAAATACGAGCCTTTTAACTGCATTTATTCCGGGGCATAATACACATGAAACCATTCCATATGTTGGATTTTGTGTTAAATCATGAACATGATTTATCAATGATATGAGACACCCAATCTGCTCATCTGTTATGCAAGCCCTTCTAGTAATCTTCGTGATGAAATTAGAAAAGAGATTGAAAAAGTAATCCCTTCTAACAATTTCCTTGTCAAAATATTCATCTGATCGGATAATTATTTCATCCTTGAAGATCCACATTAACAATATACAAATTTGTTCGACATTATTGTCCTTGTATAAAAAATAGTTGCAAATTTTGCGGATATCCGAAAAATCATTAGATACTTTTTCAATTAGATACAATACTCTGTCGATATTGTTCAAATTACCCAGCAAATCATCCAGTTCAAACAGATAATAATCATTGTCAACAGAATGAAATGCAGGAATTTGTGCAATCGAGTGAGGTAATTCTGTGATTTTTTGTGCTTTAGGCTCTTTTATCGGATTTTTTATCATAGAATTCAACCCTTTTGGAGTATCTTTCTTTGGTTGGTCCATAATTTGATATTTCATGATACTAATCTCTTCAATTAAAAACTCTGGAACATTTTCAATCGGTATTTCATTAATAAAATTCATGCAATCTCTAAAAAAACGTATGTTAATTTCATTATCATGCTCACAAAACGAGCACAATAACAAATATACCCAATAGACTTTTGACTTGTTATCAAAGCTAATATCTATAGAGAAAAGACTTCCAACTGAGATAAAACTAATAATTCTTGTGATTTCATGATACAAAAGTCCATTATAATAAAATACTTTGAACAATATAGATATGTCTAGACTATCTCTTCTTCGAAGAGATCCGATGGAACTTTTAAATAATTCGACATCTAATAAATTTTTTTTTAGATTTTTATTTTTGATATCCAAAAAGGAACTAAAAATAGAATACCAGTAATCATCAGTTTCCATAAGAATATTCTAATTCCAGAAATGAACAGAGCCGACTTCATCACAAACAACTAAACAATGATTTGTTTCATCATAAGCAAATGATGTTATTTTGTTGCCTTTGCAAAAATCTTCATGAAGGTAGCCTTTGAAACAACATAAGCAATCAGTTATCCTGATCATATGAATAACTTGTGTTGATAATTCTTTTGATAAACAAATGAAATAGTTTTGATCTGAAGACATAGCTATTGGATGTGCTTCGAAAAATGTGTTGCATTTGAGAGAACAAATGATATCTCCTTTGAATGAATATACATCAAAACTCCCATTATTGAAGATTATCATCCTTCTGGCTTTATATAAAAACGTGAAACAAGAAGCTGCAAGATATGATGTATTTTGTATGTTTCTATGCTCCTCAGAAAGTAAATTATAAGAAAATGCCTCTTGTGACTTTTGTTTGATGATTAGATTGAATTCAATGTGTTCAAAAAACAAAATATCCAATGAAGAATCAATTCTAACCTGGATCTTTTTGATTAGAATTCCCTTCTTTATATAGGGATGTCAAAATGACCCCATTTATCAATTTATTCAATTTTTGGGGTCATATTGGTTGGGGTTTTGGGGTCAAAGAAGTTAAGAAATAATTGAAGAGAATTCGATTAATTAAATTACAGTTAACT
>Ga0209639_1000155_pt1 | contig 105572 bp, 61 predicted proteins | sample EPASupsiteHSE605_FD_187268 | JGI IMG/M metagenome (GOLD analysis project Ga0209639, IMG submission 187268) | Bioremediated contaminated groundwater from EPA Superfund site, New Mexico - Sample HSE6-05 (SPAdes) (version 2) | ecosystem: Environmental > Aquatic > Deep subsurface > Groundwater >...
TCACTTTCCTAAAATAATAACATAATAAAAAAGAACCACTATATCTTAAAAATGGCTCAATTTCTTCAAAAACCAGAATACCTCGTTTGTACAACTGATAAATCAAAACAGGGCATTGATTGGATTTTTCGATTATGCTTCGACGAAAATCAGCAATCCTGCAAAACTCAATTGATAATCTCACTGACTTTTCAAGTTGATGAGGACGAATCTTCGGAAGCATAATTAGCCTATCAACGCAAAACTCAATATCATTTAAAAAGATTTCTTTTCCATCCTCATAAAGATAGCGTTCAAAAGCTGTCTTCTCATCCATCAAAATATAAAATTTTTGCCAATCTGAATATGGTAAAGCCAATACCCCTTTATGAATACCCCTTTAACGATAGACAACTTTTTGTTAAGTTAATTGAATTGTTTTTTAATTAATTTACAAAAAGAACAACATCTATAAGCAAATTGAACCCTAAACGAAGTATTATTTTACTCAAAGAATGATTCATTATCATATACTCTTCTGCTTGAAGCGCTCTCTTGATTATTTGCCTGGATTTTTTAATTGGGATTAGCTTTTTTTGGTCTTCCTCTCTTTATCCCAATGTTTTCTTTGCTTTGAGGACTATAGGGAAGAGAAAGACCATATTTTTCTAGTATTCCATTCAGATCTTTTTCAACGTCATCATATTCTCTCAAATATGCAGCCCTTCTTGAAATTTCTTTGCAAAATATGGAGCAATTTGTTATATTTTAAGATATTTGTTTCAATAATTGCCTTAGATGGTTTTGGCGAGTCTCAATAAAGAATCTCTTTCATTCTGACGATTTGGGAATGCAATATGACTTCCGTCATTCATCCACAATTCAGTAATATTTATATAATAACCATTTCTCATGATATCATTAGAATAATCTCTGGATATAAAAAAGCAAATGAGAATATCATACTGAACTCTCTCCAATAAGCCATTGGATGAGTGAATATATATTCAACATTAAATCAATAAATAGTCTTTTTTAGTGTTTCTCTGATAATTTTTTTCAATTGTTATTCTCAATGTTTCTTCATTTGTTCTTCTGATTGTTATTTCTAATGATCTCTTTTCAAGAGTTATATTTGCATTATACATTGAAGAGAATTGAAGTGATTATTTGAGTGAAAGAATTATTATTGATGTTGATACTCATGTTGAAGTAAAGAATGACCCAGAATGAGATATGAACGAATGAGACACTTCAAGAGGAATATCATATAAACTGAAAAAAATGTTCATGATAATTCTGGAAAATGTAAAACACCATATTTTTTGATCCCGTTTCTTCGACCGTTACAACTCCAAAATTAGATGGACTGTTGTTATGAACAATGATAACATATGACATTGATAGTGTGTCTGATATGAAGTATATGCAAGTACCATCAGATACCTTATTGTTTGAAAAAGTGCAATATGGAGATTCCAAAAAGCGACTGATTTTGATTCCTATTAATCCAAAACATAGGAGTTGGCATTTATATCAAATATTAATAGAATAATTCGAAAATAAAAAAATTATAATATAATTGCAAAAGAATGATCCTTTGAGTAGGCACACAGGCCTGATTCGTTAACTGTTGGTATCATCAGCGAAACATTATGATTCGTATTTGATGATGAATTCAACACTTTTTCAAATTTCAAAATCATAATATCAGGGAGAAATACAATCATTTGGCAATTTTTTCGAAATAACCCCCAATTTTTGGCATATCTTAGCGAATATGAAGAATTATTCATTTCTTTCATCATCAATATATATATTATCATGTATATTTTCGAAACAATAAGGGAATATATATATTTAAATAAAATTGCTTACCAAAGCATTAACATTTTATAAATGTGTTTTCCCATTTTCTTTTTTTTGGTTCCTTCCAATTCTATGAAACATACAGAATCATTTGAGGCATAACCCTCAATGTTTCATCTTATCTTATTAAGTTTGATCTCAACATGACAAGGTAATACATAGTAATTAATGATGAATTAAGTTCATCTCAAATTTTTACTTAATGGTATCAAGCGTACAAATGTTTATAATTCCATTCATTATTATAGGAAATACGCTATATAGTTGTGTGAAACTTTTTTTACTATTCTTATATACCATAATTTCTCTTCAACAGTTACAAAATAAAAATATTACCAAGTTTTAACAAATATAATTTGCAAAAATGGAATATAATCATATTATTAATATTCACTTCTGCCCATATCTAACTAATTTTCTGAATCAAGTGATTGATGATTTTTCATCAGAACCATGGATAGCAATTCTCAAACAACAATGTATCTGGTACATTTAGGGATGTTAATTGGGGTATAAAAAATCAATTTGGGGGACATTTTTTATAAAATTTGGGTCAAGTTTCTGACATAACAAAAAATGTTTTTTCGGTTGATTTTTTGGAATGCTCTCCCCACTCACCATTAAAATACAACAATTTTTTTGTAATATTTTTTATCTTTGAAATCCAATAATCACGGAGAAATACATACTTTTTGGATCGATCATGAATCAATTCATTATCGTTTTCTTCAGAATTAGTCCCAAAATAAACGATTACTTGACCCTTCTTATTGAGAGCTTTGACCCCCAAGACCCCAACAATTCTGAACTTTTGAGAACATGACCCCAAAACGATTTTTTTATTCTGAATTTGACTCCCAAATAAACATTAGAAAAATAGTTTAATACCTTACAAAAGTTTACTGTTATTTATATAATCGAATTCTCTTCAATTATTTCTTGACTTCTTTGACCCCAAAAACCAACCAATATGACCCCAATAAATGAATAAATTGATAAATGGGGTCATTTTGACATCCCTAGGTACATTTTTAATATTCTTGATATCCTCATCAGGAACTATACCAATTCGAATATAAATCCACCATAAAAAATCTCAACGAAAAAATGAAATGTAACCGAGAACTCAACAATAAAGTGGTGATATTAATGAGAAGATTAGGTTATTACAACTTATTTGTGTCAAAATTCTATTGTGAGATAGCAAAAGAAGCACATGAAAACCATAAAACTCTATTCGGAACTAAAATTGATATTCCTAATACAAAATCTCACCAAATTGCTGCCAATTTAGTTTTTCGATATTTAAAGAATAATAATCTGGAGATATCATTAAAATCTATTGATTCTGAGTGTAATAACACCCTTTTTGCTGATTCAACAAATCAAGTTATCAATGACCTTAAAATAACTTCAAAAAGGCCTCCAATTCAGTATTTAATCAAAATGAGGTGGATTATTCCTGAGCTTAGCACTAATGCAGGGTGGTTCTTTATTGATTCTGAGATTTCTAACACAGTTACGCAAAGCGAAGAACCTTCATCAGGGTTTCAGTCTGATACTCGTAATAGGAAATGTATTGTTGTCAAGCAAATGAAAAAGAGAACAATTAGGAAGAAAAAAACATTGTTACAATGATGGAAGAGTTCCAGCAAGTGGATGATGAATCTGATGGAATAGTATTTAACAAGCACCCTCGTAAAAAATATATGTCTTTAGGGTTATTGCTTCTTGTTTTCGTGTTATCTGTTGTATCATTCATGGGATTTCGCAAGAAATCTGTTAATCCTCCAGAAAAGCCTAATATTGAAATTAATTATTCTATATATTCCCAAAGATACCTAAGTTTAATGCAATATCTAGAGAATGAAAATGCTATTGCCGCCCAATTCGATTTTTTGAAGAAGGATGGTATTGTATTCATTGAAAATATTCGCGGAAACAACTCTTTATATCCTGGAAATGCGTCAATCATTGATTCTCTGATATCTTCAGGTGATTATTCCACAATCCACACAGATTTATCAAATTTTCACTCAGATATGAAGATGACTCATATCCCAAAAGCATTTTATGGTCCAACAGTATACGGGGATACATATAATAACCAACAGGTTTTAAAATCAGATCTTAAGTATAATTTGAGTTTAAGTAAAGGGGGATCAATATCATTCTACTGCAAACATATCGATGGACATTCAACATCTGGTCATTTAATTGGATTTGGAAGTAATCAATGGGGGAAGAATGGTTTTTTTGTTCAAGTTGGTTGGGGAGAAGTAGGGTTTAAAGTTGGAAAGTATAATGGTGGTACATATAACACTGATGCTGCTTTAAAATTAGGATACAATAGCAGTAATGCATCTACTGATCATCTTAAACCCAGGTTTTTTGCTGATCATAAGTGGCATCATATTGTTCTTTCAGTGAAACCACTACATAATGATGATAGGGCATATATACCAAATATTAACTCTACTTACGGAAGCTTCAATGCCATGGCTAGCTTATATATAGATGGTATACTCAGGATCAACTCAACAGCATTTTTACTTGAAGATTGTGGTGAATTTAGGATTTTTGACTTAAGCAATAACACATACAACTCTTCAGGATATGTTATTAATGAGTTTATACATAATGGTAATTGGTATATTGATATTCCCATGATACTTAAAAGACCTTTAAGTCAAGACGAAATACAAATAATGTTTAGCATAATAAATGAAACAAAAGAAGAGCAGATTCCGATTATTGATTCAGGAAAAAGGTGCAAAATTCCTGGAAGTCGAATTGGGGCATTTGGATCAGAGGTAATACCGGAATCCAAATCAAAACCTTATGCAGATATTGAGATATTTCCTTTAACAGAATCTTGGATTTGTGTTGCATTCTCATATAATAAGTTCTTTTTATCTCAAATAAATGAATTTTGTGGAGATCATCTTAGAGAAGTTGATATCAATTATAAAATGAATGCAATTCCAGAATGGAAAAATTCATATTTCTATAATTATGCAACAATCGACACCATTGCCTATTGGATCCCTAAAATCAAAGAAAATTTCCGAAATCTTACAATGTTTTCCAAATATTTATATGTTAAAAGTAAAGATAATGGAGATGAATATACTCATAAAATCAGTAATATGGGATATTGGATCAATTCTGAAGGCATTATGAGAGTCCCTACACATAGTTCAAATGTAAATAAAACAGAATACCGAACATCTACAGCAGATTTCTCATTCTTCGCCTACTTTTCTATAGAAGGTGGATTCAACACTGGGAAGCGTTATATTTTTAAAATTAATAATACTGTAGATCAAATATTTGAATTCAATAATCGAACAGTATCACATGCAATTAAGATCAATCAAGTTGGCTACTCTCCATATTCATCAGTAAGGTATTCTTATATTGGAAGATGGATGGGTACTGCAGGTGTACTTCCGTTGTCAAAATATGTTGATTATCCATTCTTTATAATGCAAGGAGATACCAAATTATATGAAGGCATTGTTCAGTGGCGGAAACAAGATGAACAAATTTTTAAGTACAATAATTTAACTGAAGGTTGTCCAGTGAATGGAGAAATAATACTTCAGCTTAATCTCAGTTTATTTAACAAAACTGGATCTGGGTATCAGATTTATGTACCAGGAATTGGTAGATCACATGAGTTCTCGATCTCAAACAGCGCAATATTTGATTCATTTTATGTTCATGCTCGCGGTTTATATCATCAAAGAACCGGTATAGAACGGATAAAACCTTTTACAAACTGGGAAATAGGTGCACATCATAAAGGGATTTTCGTTGCCAAACATATTCCTAATAATGGGCACTATAATAAGTATATTTTTGATGAAAACACAAACGAGACAGTTGAAATCTCTCAATTTGATATGATTAAAGCAACACTAACAAATGAATTTTGGCCAGAAGTCAATGGTGGACATGCAGATGCAGGTGATTATGATAACAGACCATATCATTTAAGGATGATAGAAGAAATAACAGCTCTGTATCGTATTAACATGGAGTGTTTATATGATCATCAGTTAAATTTACCTGAGTCAGGTGACGGAATTCCAGATATTTTGTCTGAAGCTGCCTGGGGGCTTCAAATTCACTATTTAATTCAAAAAAGATTTAACACTGGTGCTGTATCAACATGGATTGAGGCTACATCCCATCCAAAACATGGAAATCCAGGTTCTGATGATCAAAGGTATTATGTAGGATTATCCACAAGAGAGTGTACTATTGAATACTCTGCTGCTGCCGCCCTTCTTGCTTTGGCTATCAACGACTCACCCAAACACAAAGAGTCTGATGTTGAAAAATGGGTCAATAGTTCAAAATGGGCCTTTGATTGGGCGATTAATGAGTCAAATCGTTGTGTCTATCAGTTCAAATGTGAAAAAAATGGAAAAAATTTGAGTTTAGTTTATAGGGAACCGAATATTCCTCAGAAGGATGTTATTAGAGCAGCAATGGCATTATATGCTATAACCAAAGATTCCAAGTATAAAGTGTATATATTTAATAGTGAAAACCCTATTTCTTATAAGACAGGAATGAATGAATTATTTAACAGTTTTCGAGCAGGTGCACATGCACTTCATGCTTCTCCATTATTTTGGTTGGATAATGATCCATTATTTGTTCCTGCAATCAATACATATCGGAATAGCGTTGTCAAAGTATCGCAAACATCAATTGATTTGCAGGAGGAGGTAATGGCATATAGAAATCCATCCTTTTATAATCTTGACCATGTCTATTATTCTACAGTTGCATGGGGAAATGCAATGGGCGGACCAATGGTTAAGTTCTATATTGCTGCCTATTACCTCACTAAAGATAAAAAATATAAAGATTCAGCAGCATTAGTGTATGATTTTATACATGGATGCAATCATTTAGGTAGAACATATGTATCTGGTCTCGGAATAATATACCCAATTCGATTTTTATCACATCCATTATGGTGGAAACAAGAATGCGGTATCCATGATCCTATTCCAGGGATTACTGTTTACACATTCGATGGCAACAATCACTATGAAGCAATATCGAAATTATACACAATGTCATATGATGAAAGAAAAGATTTCTCATTTAGAGGCTATAATATTCCAATAGTGCCTTATCTTGACAATACTTCAAATTACTCATATTCTGATGTTAAATCAGTTTTATGGAAGAACATTCCTTTTTGGAGAAGAACTGCGAATCTTGAAGGATATACAGTATCACAATCCGAATTTACAGTATGGGAAACAATCAGCCCTAATGTTTTACTTGCAGGTTTTTTATTAGGACATGATTGTGGTACTTCAGTTGAATGTCCAAGCCTGTTTCCATCAGATGAAATGAAAAATCGAAATCCAAAGCAATACTCAGAACTTAAAGGGAGATGGTCATTGCCTTAATATGTAAATTACTATTCATCTTTTTTATTAACATTTTTTTCTAATATTTTAGGGTTTCTTTTAATAATCATCATCGAATATTCAAAAGACAAAAACAAACCTGTGGAAATAAATGACAATACCAAATAATGAACATTGTAGAAGAAATAGGTCATAAATATCGAAAATAAAAGAACTAATACAATAGATAATCTTGCTATCAATATTAAAAATGGTGTTAAACCAGGTTTTAAAGCTTGTTTAATCTCGGAAATGAATCTAAGAAGGCGACTTTTTTCCATAAAACCAATGCAGAAAAATGGAGAACATGATGAAAAATACTCTCAACTACTTGCAGCAACATATCAAGAATTAAGTTTAATCAGGCAAAAAACGATAATCAAATCTAGGTTCTCTCTAATATGCAAGTACCCATTTCATGAGAGGATCCTGAAAATAGAGGATCAACTTAAATATGCCATATCTCCTCAAGATCTCTCTTCTTTCAGAGGACATTCGCAGATGATTCAAAATGCTGCATTTTTCATTACTTATATATATGATAGATCAGATTTACTAGCAAAGTGTGTGTGTTCCATTTTTAAAACCCCAGAATTCTCACATGTTGTAGCATATATTGTTCCTTCTATATTCGGTTTTTTTTCTTCCAATGAACACCTCGATTTTTCTATCAGGTTCTACCGAAAAATTATCGAATTAGCACCTCCTAAGATATCCATTCCAGCCCTTGAACCTTTATTCATGAGCAGCATAACTTTTAGGTTTCGAGAAGCCTTATTTCAGAGCTTTTTCCACTCCTTCATTCCATGTATAAACCAAACCCATACCAACAATCATGGGTTAATAGAAGTTTATGCGGAGTTCTTTTTGTCATTAGTTATTCAGTATATTCCCTTAATGCCTCCCCAGTTTTTTGAAATCTGGACATATATATTTGAGGTTCCATGGAGTACATCTCAGATGGCAGATCTTCTTTTCATTCGATTTTTATTCCCATCTGCCATTGATTGGATGAAACAATCAACAGGAAAGAATCATATTGAGATTCTTGATAGAGTATTTTGCCATATAGCAAAGCTTAAGCACCTCATCGCAAAAATGTATAATACTATCAAGAAATCATTCTCATGTTATGAAGTTCCCGAATCTTATTTACCATTCAAAGATTCTTCGATTCAGATATGCCTCACTCCAAGAGATATAAAATTTTTAGTCAATAAGTTTGTTCAGCAAAACATAATGCCCGATACTGTTTCTCTTAGCGATTTTCAGTGCTTGAATAATGTATACGAAAATCATTTAATGTGGATATCTATATTTCCACGGTGTAGAACAAGGCAAATAGATGCAGAATGTGGAAAACTTTTTCAAAACAATGAGATTATAGAAAAACTTTTTTCTGCAAAAGTTCAAATTCAGAGTGTATATGAATGGGAAAGTTTATTAAATGATTTCGAAGTTAAGTATTTCCATTGCTATCTTGAGTCATTCAAACACCCAGTTATAAGCTTAACTCATTTTGGTATTTTCTCAAAAAATTTGTCTCTCCAAAAGCATTTCTATCTTTTGTGCATTGAAAAGGCTGTTGAAAATGATACAAATCTGGCAACCAAGCTCCAGCAATATAATGAACAATGGAATGAATTGATGGAAAATATTGATATAATATTATCCCTACCGAGTTTGAACAAAGCTTTATTGAATATCCCATCAAAGTATCAAATTGTGGTAAAACGCTCATTAGAGATTTTGAACTCACATGAGGCTTCATCACTTTCAAGTGCTTATAAGATACAAACTGATGCCATTATGCATATAATTCAGATCTCTAATGATCAAGATCAAATTCTTCAATTGTCTCCATATATATTCAAACAAAGTTTTCCGAATTTCTTTTCGGCTTTCTTGGCAATCAAGTACTGTGCCCTCAAAAACAGTACTTTTCAGAGTATTACATCATCAATTGAGAGAAAAGCATGGCAGTTTCTTGAGGCGTCGATAACTAACTGTTTGACAGCAAACCAGTGTTTTTACTCAGAAATTATCGGTTTTATACCCGTCTTATCCAAGTTTTCACATGGTATCGAAAGTTTTATAAATCATTGAATTTCGAACTGATAGTATTGAAGAGGAATAGATATTTTGTAAACCATTTAAAAACTAATATTATTGTGAACAATGTTTTTATTTATCTGAAATTTGTGTGCAGAACCGCCAAACTTTTTGATTTTGTTAGATGGAAAATAAATATTTCCTTTGATTATACATAAACAAAAAATGATACAAATAATCGGTTTTGAATAAATTGAAATGTAATTAAATAAAACACTCAATAATTTAATAAGAATATTATCTTCTTATAAAAAATGAAACAATATTAATAGGATTATTCTGAACATTGAGAAGAAATTCCAAATGAATATTCTATTTTGTGAAAAGACATTCAAAACCTACAATTTATTTTTGTGGCAAACAGTTATTATTATTATTAATCCATGACTAATACTGAGTTTCACCCCCTTCTAGAAGTTGGAATAAGTATGCTTAAAGGAAGAAACCCCTATGCAACAGAGCCTGAGATCTCAGAAATGTCACAGGCTCTTAGAAAGTTTATAAATGGCGAGATTTCGTTTTCTAAGATACAAGAGTATTTCATCGGGAAAAAATATGATTATTCTCAATTGGAAAAGATCAAAGTTATTCTTGCAATATCAAATGCCCCATGGCGCTCAATTGAAAAGCCCAAAAAGTTATTGATGAAATCGAGGATGAATAGGTCAAAAGTTTACTGGGATGAAGCTTCAGATCTTCGTTTATTGGCGGCAATACATAAGTATGGGCTTGATGACTGGTACTCGGTGGCACAGTTTGTTGGCTCTCCAATGACATGTGTTGACTGTAGTCAACGTTGGTTTAGACGTTTAGATCCAAGAATCTCAACAGAGCTTATGAACGAGAACGAGGATAAAAAACTTCAAGGGTTAGCAGAGTGTTTTAACAAAGATTGGAGGCGAGTGTCACAAGAAATGGGAAACAGAACAGAGACTCAATGTAGGTTTCGATATAATTTAATATCCAAAAAGCCACTATTTGAGCAAAATTCAGATTATCCAATAGTATGCACCGAAGAAACAGTGTTTTGCGACGACAGATTCATGCCAGTTTTTGAATTCAACCTAATCGATTGAAAGTATACATTTTATCTGATCAGAAAAATTTCTGAGAAAAATAATTAATATTGTAATCAAAACTGAACCATCTGTTTTGTAATTTGTAATATAAAAGTTGTTTTTTGTAAAATGGTTGTTTATTTGGTTGATCAAATATTATAATTGCCAAATAATATAATGTGATAGATTTGGCCTTCTAAACTGGTTCCAAAAAGTAATGAGCATCGTTTCTGAAGCATTTAAGAATTTTTTAACTACATGCTTATGAAAAACAATTTCTGTCTGAAGGAGATTAAAGGTTTAATTCTTTATACTCAAGAACAAATTATCAATACGGAAATTTAACATTACAAATTAAAAATAAGTTGTCCTCTCGATCGTGTTAGAATATTAGAAATCTCTTCTTTGTTTGTCTGTTCTTTTCTTGAATTTGTTCTGAATGAGATTTCATTGATGAAAAAAGATTCATGAGAATACTCGATTTCAACAAATTGTTTTTGAAAAAATCAAATCTTTGAGGTGAATCTGTATTATTATAAACAAGATATCCAAGAAGATTAGAACAACAAATTCCATGATATCCAAGAAGGGAGTTCAAAAAAAATATAAAATCTGAAGGATCAATATTCTTCTTTGATTCGGATGAAGGTTCTATTTCATGATGGCCTTTGTTAGAAAAAATCAAAAAATGAAGATTAATTCCAAGTTTGAAAAAACAATCATGACGAAAAAGATACTTACAATCTTTGTATAACAATGATACTATACTTTTGTATGATAAACTATTTTCAAATGATTCAAGATCTTCAATATCATTTATTAAAAGGCACTGGATAATTGAATCAATTCGATGATATGAAAGATGCTCCAAAATATAATCACATTCATAAAAAACACAAAATCGCTCAAATTCATCAAAAATATCAAATGGAATAATATAATCACTAACTCGATGAAATTCAACAAAGATATCAAAAACAACACTACTGAACTCATCTCCTTTGATTTCAAGAAAAACAATTGATGATCCTTTCGCATTAAAAACATACTTACAAAGCAATTTTGATGTTCGGCAAACTTGTTCTCGATTAACACAATACTTTTCACCTCGACGAATTAAAAATAGATCTTCATAAAAATCTAACTCACATTGATTCAATGATTTTTGAACAACTTTGGAACTATTCCAATATAGAATCTCATTATGAAGTTCCTGAACATCATAAATACAATGTGGAATAGAATCACTATTACAATACTTCACCAATTCGTCAACACGACCGTCTTGAAGCTCAACTGGACCCGGGTAACTCCTATCAATCCATTGTTTATATTTGTTTTCCCCAATACTCAAAACACCCTTCTCCAACGGAAGCTTAAAAGTATTTCCTCCTTTTTGAAAGGATACATAATCCATATCTTTAATAAATTCGATAGATTGTTTAAGAATGAATCCACCATATTGAGAATCTTTTTCCTTTTTTATCAATGGATCAACTTTTTCCATTTTTTTGGCTTGAAACCTTTCAGCACAATATTCAAATGGAGCACCGCACTCTTCTCGAGTTTTTGCCGAAATCTCAAAATGTGGAAGTCCATGTTTATGAGCAAATTCTTCGGCTTCTTTTCTGGGTACCTCTCGTTCATCCTCAAGATCAATTTTGTTACCTACCAAAACAATCTCACAACCATTAGAACATTTCTTCTGGGCCAATTCTAATAATTCTTCAAGATACTGAAAACTACGCATACTATCAATACTATAAAGCAAAATAAGAAAATCGGTTTGAAATGATGTCATAGGTAAATATAAGTTTTTGGCAAGTAAACTATTATAGTCCCATACTCTTAAAGCATTTCCTTTTAGATCGTGCATATCACCGCAAGCAGCAGCTGCTGTTGGATTCATGACTCCAAAACTGTTTCCATATACATATACATTTAAGATCTGAGATTTTCCAGTGGATACAAACCCAAGTAAATGAATATGATACACCATATTTTTGTCCAAAATTTGACATTCTTTCTGGAAAGTCAAATTTTTACTGGAGAAGTTGTTTCCCCCTTAATCGTGACCTTTCGATTCAATACTTTTTGTGCTATTTTCCTCAAATAATCAAACATCCATTTAATGGATAATATGTGTATTGATAAGACATTACGATTATTACTGTGGAGAAGGGAAAAAAAGTAGCGGTTGGGGCCAGAACATTATTTTATTATAAAAAGCTATTTTCATCATTATCTCTTGGCCAGATATCCTTATAGATTTATGGTCATAATATAGATATGCATACTAATTAGATCTATGCTTTGTTAATCAAAGATTCACTCGAAACATTCAAATTTGAGTAGATATTAGGGATTTATTATTTAACTTGATACATTGATTTCTCTATCAAAGAAATTCAATTCTACCCTTTGATTAATAAGAATTTGTTATTGGACATTAGCAATTTGCATTAGTTTGGATATAATCTGAAACATATGAGAATTGATTTGAAACCAATTATTTGATGAAATAATAATTCTCTAAAATTTTATAATGAGTTTAGCATTTTTGATTAAAACTTCAAGGACTTATGATGGGAATGTTCCACGATGCATTATTCTTGATGATCATGTGGTCAAAATTGGAAGAAAGGTTGGAGTTTTTCTTGATACATCAATTGGAAAAGAGATTTCAAAACATCATTCAACAATTATTCGAAAGTTTTCTAGATTTCGATATAAATGGACTTTAATTGATGAAAGTTCCTTGAACGGCACATTTGTTAATCGTCAGAAAATCTTAAAAATGAGATTGCACAACTATGATGATATTATTTTTGGAGGAGGGGCTAAAATCTGCTATGGGGATTTTTTACCGAATTCTGAACTCTCCGAATGCGCTTTTAAATTCTATATTCCACATTATCCTCTTGATTTTTATCATTGCAAGGATTATACAATGAGCTTGAATGAATTGGATTTATCAATAGAGTGTTCTGTATGCTTCTCATGTGCACACAGATTGCAAAGCCTTCCTTGCAACCATATTTTTTGTGTAAAATGCCTAAAATCATGGGTTCATTCATGTTTAAAAGCGAAAAAGCAACTTTTGTGTCCTGTGTGCAGAGAACCATTCAAACAAAGTTGTATAACAAAAGCCGAATCTTCAATTCATTCCGGAAAAGAGATTATTAAAACAATAGGACCATTACTCAGGACTTCGAAGGCTCAGAATATTCTCGAACTTCAGAGTGTGTCGATAAAAAATTCTTTAACAAAAGAAGAGCTTGTGCGTTTTTGGCAATTTGTAACTCTTTGTTGTGAGTATAAAACCGTAATGAGGATGTTACTTCATGTTATGGGGATTGCTTTGTATCAAATAATGGAATATGATATTGATACTTTAAAAATTATTGTACTGAATCTTGGAGGTGAGATTTCCGATAATATTCGGGTTCTACTATCAGAAGCCATTGGCCTCATATCATTATGCATCATTGGTGTTGAAAAGCATCAGCCAAAAAAACCAAAAAACAAATTTGGATGATTGCGCTTTACTACTATTCATAGCATCCTAAGAATGCCATCATTATTCTCCTTCCGGTTTAAAAGAAACCGGAGATCAAATGTTGAATCAATCTTATGGTCTGTCTCGTTTGGAGCAGATGATTGTTCTGATGTTTCTGGTAATTTGATTTCATACGAGATGTTGGGTGTGAAAAGAGTATCAACTTTTTGCCCAGCTCTTCTGATACACCATTGTCTTGGATTTAAATGTTCAATACCAACGCAAGAAAACAAACTAGCGAACAAACCGGAAATATCACTGTTAGGCTTGGTAGTGTTGTAACCAAGCTTTTGAAAACAGCCATTCATGCATGATTTTGACCTATTCATGAGTTTCTTCAACCGGCTGGTATTAATTAGCATAATCCCCTTTCCAAATTGAATTCCAGCAGCCAGACCCCTAATAGTGTCGAATTTGTCTCCACGGCATACATATTGATGTATTACATTCAGATGTTTGATAAAAGTGGGAATTCCTAGGTTACGTTTGTTTCTATCATCAGTATAAGCAAAAAACTGAACTAATCGGAAAAACTCTGCTTGATCCATGATTGGGAGTTTAGAAACAATAGGATCTATATACCCACAACATACATTAGGGACCATCTGAAATCCGCGGGCAAAATGCTCGACGAACATTTTGCAGAAATTGTTCGATCGACCAGATATCTCAAATATTGAATCAATTTGAGGTCAGGTGTTTTAACCTAATCAGAAAAGCTCTCAAATTTAGAGAAAAAATAAACTTTAATTGAAAAAGTACAAAAACGATCAAGATCCACTTTTTAAGGGACTTGGTTTACAATTAAAAGTGCCAAGAATTTCTTGTGAGATGAAAGAAGAAGAGTTTTTTGTTCCTAACTATGTGATTAGTATTCGTAGCCTTCTCCAAGAATTAAATTTATCAGATATCACAAATAATCAAAGATTTAGCCAGATTTTTTCGTTATTGAATGGAGACGTTACTGAACAATCAGCAACTTTTTTGCTTTCTATATTTGACACGAACTATTTGCACTATAAATTTTTTATAGGATTGGATATGTATCAAAAAGAAAGAATTTTTACTTCCTTTGCTCATGTCTTTCAAGCGTCGGGAGTTGAATTTAGCCGTATTGTTGAGTTTCTTGATCAAGAGAACCAAAATAATATTTCGATACTAGGAATTCATGCAGTTTTATCAGCTATTTGTTTTTTTTGTGAGAAACAATTATTACCTACCTCTTTCTTTTTATCAAAATGGAAGAATGCAAAGCTTCATCGGGAATTTTTATTAGTTTTGGCTACATATCAGTTTCGATCAATCGATTTTTCTAAAAACATTAATGTTTTTAGGATAAATGGATTTGATGTGAAGCCTAAAGGTTTTTCATATTGCAATAATTGTTGGATATCGATTGATTTTTGTTCAATGTTTTTTCATTACTATCGAGATGATGCTACTGTTTTGTCACAAGTTTTATCCCCAGTAGTTTCGCAATCTCCGAGTTTTTTGTTATATATTGTATCTCAGTCGTTTGATAGTTATAATGAAACTATTTTGAACATTGCTTCAAGCTCAGTTTTGAAGATACTTTCATATCCTAACCCCAATCAAATTATTAATAATTTATGGTCTTCATCTTGTTCGTTATTATCAAGAGTTTTTTCTATCACATTATCAATGTATCCAATCAAATCAGGATTAATAGTTGCAGCATATGAATCACATCTATTATCATTGATTACAAAAGAGCCCCCAGAATCAGCTTTGAGGATATCTCTTAATTCTGAAGAATTGCATTTTTTTTCTTTTAAAGAGATGATAATCGAATATCTCACAAATTATATGAAAAAGGACTATCCTTTGTTTTTTGTTTCATTCACCAAACTTCTAAAAGAGGGCAATTTCACGACTGATCATGTTAATTGTATATTTAAGTATTTTGAAGATAATCAATCAGTAATTCCAATTGAATCCTTGTGCCTAGCTGTTTTGACATTCAAATCTAGCAAATTGCTAAGACCGAATATCGAGAATAGAGTTTTCTCTGTGAATATTTCATCAGAAATATATGAAATGAACAAAAGAAACATCCAGAAATTGATATACGAGTTCTTTAATGAGCAAGTATCTCTTTCGAATATTATTGAGTATTTATTGAAGAAACGATTTGAAAACATTATTTTTTTTTCTCAATTTCGAAAGTTTTTGCTTTTAGAATTGTCATTTATATGCAGTTATACCAATAAACATGCACAATTAATTGCCCAGTTGTTTTCTGCAATGATTAACAACCATCTTTTTGAGAATTCTCAAATTGGGGTAATATTGTCGTTTATACAGGGAACATATGAAAAAGATTATAATGAACCTGTATTGCACTTTTGTGATACATTGCTACAATTATCAATACATACTTTTTCATCAATACCTGAGTTTGTCACATCAGTGATTAATCACTCATCTTTTGTTGAAACATATCCAAGAGCTTTGGTTTTATTAAAAGAGTTACACGAGAAGTCAATCAATAGGTGTATTGATTATGATATTGAATTATTATTGCATCCATCCCTTCGGAGATTTCTTGCCCTTCATTCGCCCCCAGAACGTTTGTTTTGCATATTCGACAATATATTTGATGATCCATCTAAGATCCCATTATTTATTAGCAAATATTCAACTTATATTGATTGGATAGCTTTCGAAATGGTTCTCATAATACAAAATCGAGAGAGATTAATTAAATCAATTGTAGATAATTTCCCTAAATCTAGAGTTCTTCTTGAAGCAGCTATATGCCAATCTTTGAGAATAATCAAATCTCATCTTATTGATACAATTGAAGGTGATCTAAATAGACATAAGCTTATTGTTCTGGGTAGATTGATTGGTGAACTAACAATATCTTCCAATAGAGTCCTTCTTAACAAATTTTTAGATTTGAAAAAGTTAATATTTTATGCTTTTATTCATGGGAAACTTTACAGTGTGGTTCCTTTTGTTGTTTCGATATTTTATCGACCATCTTCTATATTTTTAACACCCAATCCATATACTATTAGTATATTAAGGGTATTATCAATGGTTAATAGAACAGAATCATTAAAAAACTCAATCAAGAATTCAATACAGGGACTTTTCAGTTTATATAATGTTAGATGTGAAGAATTCTCAAGCATAATAAAGCCTTTTCCAAAGAAAACCATTGATAATTTTGATTATGTTTTACAACCTTTTTCTCTGAAAAGTATGTTAAATGAGCAGAATATTGAAAAACTTGTCAATTTCCAAGAACAATATTTCTTGGAATTTGTTAATTCTTTGATTCAAATCCCCAATACAAATGGGCTGTCATTTCCACTATACTCAACAAAAAATGCTATATGTAATTTTGCTTTTTCTTTAATTAAAAAGGAGTCACCTCATATCGCTTCAACAGCAGCAGATACAGCTACAGTTTTGGTAACTAAAGATTTTAGTGAATATGGTCCAGATATGATACAGGCTTCCATATCCACAATCAAAGCATTGACTCATAGTTTATCCGAATATGCAGCAACCAAAGTAGGGCAACTTTTGCATTTAATCATATGCAAAGAATGCAAAAATGGTGACTATGAATGGTGTGATATTGTTGCCCAAAAAAATTATCAATGGATAGTTCAACTTCTTAGGGATATATCAGAGTATAAAGCTTTAAGTATGATTAGTAAGACAATTAATTTAAATTATCAAAAATCAAATGCTGTGGTTTCCGATGCCGTCAAGAATGCATATCAAATTTTATCAGATGTTCAATTAGGGATTCATCCATTCAGTCTATTTGAATGTAGACAAAATAGGGAGAATGATATTGAAAAGAATTTGAAATTTGAGCAATTTTTGAATTTATTTAGCACCACGCAAGAAGGTAAAGTATTGAATCCTCCTGAAGAAGTAATGGGATTATATCCAAATTTACCTGTAATTGTGGAACAATCTCGATTTCAATCAATACTTAAAACAATTCTCAGATTTGCCGTGATGAAAGCACCGGGTATATTAGATGAAGAGATATCCATGGTTTTGGAGATGTTTTCCAAAGGGGTTTCAAAAAATCTAATTGATAGTGCTTCAAGCACAATCATTTTTTGGATACGAGGCCCTTTGCATAGCCCAATAATAATAGCAACATTGCTAAGGCTTGGGTTTGTTGGTTCTGAAGCTCTGAGCCAACTATTTGAAGAGCAAATCAATGAAGCTCCAGTTAATCCAAAAACAATTTTACATGTAATTAGGATATTAAGTTACTTACTTCTCGAAAATACCATTTTTGTACCAGAATCATTTATATCATCTCTTTTTGCTGTGTATTGTATTCATTCGTCCCATTTAGAAAGTTTTAGTATTGATAATATATCTGAGTTTTTGTTAATCCACCGGAAACTATCAAATTTGTATCTGTCTTTAGATACATCGCAAGCTGATATAAGACAAACTATTGATACTGAATATCCAGTTATTCCTCCGTCTTCATTGTTTGTCCCAGATTATGAGTCGATTTTATCAAAATCTATTAGTGAGGGAATTTTAGAAGATCAAATTGAATCAATATTCCATGGAAACAGTGCCTTTTTATTTTTTGAATTGTTTAATTCAAAATATTATCCCAAATCATTGTTATGGTTTCATGATATTTTACCAAAAATCGATATTCATCATTGTTTACTTTCGTTTTTCAATTCTTTTCATTTCATATTAAAAATCAACACCAAGAATCGCATAGATTGGAGACAACAATTTTCTTTTTTTGATTCATTAATTAATTATTGTTTGATAAACAATCATTGTATGTCTACATGTGTTGAATATGTTTTAAAACTCAACCCATTAGCTTTTCCATCATTTGCTTTCTGCTGGTTTACTACCGTTTTCGCTCAATCTTTCATTAAAGTCATTTTATCTAATTCTGATTTATGGGGTAATTATTCAATGATTATTAAAGTATCTCTTGATTCATTAGATCTTATAGATAGGGGATATTTTATTGACACATATAATACTATTTACAAGACAATTTTAAGGTTTCTACTCATTTTATATCATGATAATCAAGCTTATTTGTCATTTCTGGCTGGATCAATTGGGAAACAAATATCCCCCAGTTTTTATCAAGTAAGGAATATTTTATTTTCTTCAAATAGAACATGCGTTACTATTGTTCAACAAGATCAAGATTTTTTCAAGAAATTAGATATTGTTAGGTTATCCATTCCTAACCATTCTAATGCATTTTATACATTATTTAATGAGATCGAGAAAAAAGTCACTCCTAATGACCCAAAGATTGTTCAATTTATCGACTTTTTGTCCCTTCCAATGTGCCACCAGTTTTCTTCACAACTACTTGAAATGTCCTTATACAGAAACCTTATTGTACCTGTGATCTCCTCTCTTCTGGATGAGCTAAGAACAAATGATGACCAAACTGCTTTTGTTCTTAGTCTTTTTGAGAATCTTCTTAATGCAAACAAAATAGCATCCACAAACGTCAGCATACCAGATATCATAGGATTTTTATTGTGCCAAAGATGTCAAACACCTCCTCCATACCCATGGGGAATCAAGATGCTATTTTCCAGATTGTTTATTAGCGATTCATGTTTCTTTCCTGTTTTTAAGGAAGATAATGCGTTCAAAAACAAGTTCCACGAAATTATTTGTTGTATCAAATAGTTTATTCTACACTATGGCAGGACAAATCGTAGTTGATATTTAAGGAAGATATATGCAATATCAAATGGAGACAAATCTGGCCATAGTTTATCTGTTATATAAATAGGTGTATTTTCTGATTGTAATAATAAGAAATTTGATAGTCTATTCACACCACTTGTCCTAATCATCAAATCGGGTTTGCTGGGTAGAGCGAGATTAGAAAAAACATTGCAATATGATGGTACGAGGCCATTTTCTAAACATATATCTCGGGCAGTCTCAATCTCATCATGAGAAGTGTAGCAAGCACAAATATTGAGTGTAAATTTCGCATTAGGATGGCCAGCATCAATCATTCGCCTAATTTGGATCTGAACCCTTTCCTCAAGCATGTCTATTTTCCCAATAAAACATACTTTGCATTTCTTTTCGTAGAAAAACTCGGGTTTATCAGCCATCTCTTTAAAAGTCCTTTCGGCCAAATCCATTAATCCCTGAACTTCATCTTTGGGTCTGCTGAAGTTAAGTAAAGAAAAAGCATAAACAGTTAGCATTTCTATACCGTCAATAAGAGAGAACCATTCAATCATCTCCTTAAGTTTCTTTGCTCCCTCCTCATGACCCTGAGATACACTTGAAAGATGATTCCGCCGAGCCCAACGTCGATTCCCATCCATAATTACAGCAACATGCTTCGGAATTTCTCCAGTTCCAATAACTTTAAGCAGGTATTTGTTGAACCAGTTCATTGGTCGGAGGTTTCGATGATAATTTGGGTTGTTTTTCTCATCTCTCTCGTGTATTTTTCGTTGCATTTCCTTTCTCTTACATCATCTGTGGTGATTGAGAAAAGGCCCTTCAGTGGGCGAAAGATAGTTTATCGAATTGTGAATGGATGTCGAAGCACCCTTGAAAAAGAGCAAAGCTTGTTCTCGAAAAGAGCTAGAAGTCTGTGGGGAAAGGAAATGAAGCCATGGCCGACTTTTCGAATCACATATCCTCGGGATCAGAGTTATGGCTTATTTGGGTTTGTTGTACCGCAATCTTTTCAGATAGAAAACGATTGTTTGAATGAGCTTGGCTTTGAAATAGGGGAACTGAATGAAATAACCGAGTGTGACACAATTGAATTGCCCCTCAGGTGCCACTGGAGTGCAAAATTGAACCAGTTTAGGGCAGAGAGTGCTCTCAAATCAATGATTAGACTATCTCCATTCGCTGAGTTTCGGGATTGGCACCAGAAAAGAGCAACATACATCATCCCATCCAGCAACTATAAAGGGCTTTGGAATCACTAGGTTTCCTATTTTTGCCTCTTGTTGAAACAAACGATTGTTTTTCTCACAAATTTGTATTGCCTTTACATTTCTGAGCTTTAAGTCAAGTTCTTCTTTATGGTCATATTTTTCATGGTTTTCTGCTGTTTTTTAGTTCTTGCTAGGAGCATTCATGACTATCCTAATCTCATTAACAGAGCAAAATTAAATTGTATAAACAAGAGCACTAAAAGTATGGGGATAAATTCATTTGATGTTGGCTACTATTCATTTCCCGGGCTTTCTTTTAATTTAACTAAGAGATTAAGCAGTCCTATGGTATCAAGTGTTCAGGGATACGCTTTTGATCCTGATTTGGTTGCTATTGCTAGTCGTAATATCAATGATATAAGTGTGAAGAGTGTTTTCATTAATCCTGAGACTCAAAAGATATTTACTTTGGATAAATTATTATGCAAAGAAGACAATGTTTACGTGTTTGACATACATGAAGTCAATCCCTTAACAGTTTTCAGTAATATTCGTTTAAATTCTAATCCTTTGGACATATCAGGAGAAATGGGTGTAGAAGTTTCAAACTCATTAAAGATACATTGGAGTTCGAATGGACATAATGGAAGACCTTTACTTCAACAAATATATAACGGTATAAGTGCTGGTATTGGTGGTTTTTTTTCGACAAAATCTCTTTTTGAAGTGAGATTTGATGGTTTAACACATGTTTTGGGTTCTGTATCTTTTGAATCCGAAGCTACAATTGGATTTAGTTTTAGAATAGATAGGGGGGTAAATAAATATCTTGACTACCAACTTTTATCAGGAGAAATTCCCCTTGGAACTTCTTTGAATTATCAGGTTTTGGGTTATCAGATTACTGCTGGATTGTTTTTTGGATATAGTGGTTCAATTACCAATATATCATATGAAATTGGTTCAGGAGTTGATTATTTTAGGGGATTTGGGGCCAAGATTTCCAAATCTGTATCATTTTCTTCATCAAAGGGAATAGAGCAATCTGATTGGCTTTTTGATTTGACCCCCAAATCTGCAGGGTCTGATATTTTTGAGTTGTTGGACCAATCCATAACAAGCACCAAATTGTATTTGAATCCTCAATTAATTATTTCGTTAAATCTTAAGATTTCTTTAGGATCGAACACAAATTCATTATCAATGGGTATTATTCAACAATTTCCATTTCGATTTGGATTTGACAAAATGAAATGTGTTTTCCCATATTTATACGGCAATATGGAGGTTAAAACCAATTGGTTTCTAGATTTCTCTGGAATTACTATTTTGGGTTGTGAATTAATTGAACCAAATTCAAAAAATGGAGTTATTATGCATATTAGCTCCATTCCAAGTTTTTGTTTTATTGGTAAACAGTCTATTGAAGGTTTAGCAACCATGACTCAATCACCTCAAATGGAATCTTATATTGTTCAGCTTAAAAATATCAAAGATACTGGTTATAGGAGCAGCAAACCCAAAAAATCAGTATTACTTGAAGCCTATTCTGAATCTTCTTTTTTGGGAGGATATCAATATCCGTCAAAAGACTTTAAGTTGGAACATACATTTCCATGTTTTGTTGTTCTTTTTCAACCTCCTCAAGATACGAAATTAAAAATCACAGCTTTTGAAGAAGGTCTGCTTTTTGATACAGTTTTGCAATCTCAAAACAATTTGGCATTGTCTGATGCATTTACGCAAGGCTATCAAATAAGCTATTCAAATTATTGGAATTATTACAAATTGAGCATGGATGTTTTTATGAAAAAGATCATTCAATGTGATTTCCAAAAAGAAGTTACTATTCAAAAGAATTATTATTATTATGGTTTTAAAAACCAAATTGAGTCATCCAATATTGTTGTTGTTACCAAAATTAGTAACGGAAATTATTTATTTAACCAAGAAATCGATTTTTTTGACGATTCTTCAACAAGTGGAAATCACATTCAAAAAGGTTTATATAAATGTCCAGAAAGATTTATTCGGATGTCTATATCAAAATTTATGTACAAATCATCTGGTTTAAACTATCCATACTTTGTGAGGGTTTCATTGAACAATGATGTTATTGGATTCAATAATATGGGGGAACACGAGAATGATGAATGGCATAGCTCGCAAAGTATGAAAATCGATAAGTGGAATGTTAAAATCCCATATTTTTCGAGTAAATCCGATAGCGTTAAGATTGAAATCGCCACAAACTCTGACATGAATGATTATTATGATTCAAAAACCATATATGTATCAAATCTGATCGGTAAGAGCGAATACCAATTTATTTCCAAAAATCAAGATGTTTTTATAAATTTTAAACTGGAATCAACGAATCCTTATGTAATTTCTCAGATTAATCTGGATACTTACTCACACTTAATGTTTGTTAGATCACTTTCAATATCCACATCTATTACGTTTACTATGTTTTCTAATGAAATGTATGTGCTCTTAAGGTTTTATAATGGTAATGTGTTTGACTTCAGTTTAAATAATGTATTTCTTATTGTGAGTTTACCTGACGAATTTATCCCTTTGGTTGATGAGTTCTATGACTTAGGATCGGGTAAAAAATGTATACGAATCGAATTAAAACATGTTACCGATGATAACACAGCAAATATTGTTTTTAGGAGACAACAATTAACAGAAAAATCATATAAAGTGGAATATATAAACTTTTTTTCTTCAAACATAAATAATTCTCCGTTTTGTGACAATTTTATTCGAATTGATAGTAGATTAAGAAACTCTAAGACAAAATTTGGTTGTATTCATAAAAATTTCAATAAAATTATTTGGGCATATCTTTATCCCAGCGATAAAACTGGAAATCAAACCCCGGAGTTTTATACATTAAATTCTGATTATTACTTCCTCAGTACTGTTTATACCCGACAAAATTACCAGACATCTTCAACAATTATTTCATATATTTATGCTCTTTCATCTCTTGATATACCATTAAAATATCCTTCCACTTACATGAGATCGTCATATTTACAAAGTTTTTTTGATGCAATTCCTGATGGTGAATTTAACATACTTTGTGATAGGTGCAGTTCTATCCAAATCACTGGTTTAACAGATAAATCAGTAAAAACAATTCAAAAAACGGAATCACGATTTCTTTTTTCCAAGCCTTCAATGATTCAAGATTTTTTAGTCGAAGGATATTGCAATTCTCTTCAATCAGCATATTGTTATTCGATTTTCACATTTAGTGACCCAAATTCTTTGACTATTTTGGAATACCCAACAATGGATGGTATTATTATTAAATCATCATCAGAAACTCATTCGGGTATTCTTTATGAATCTTTTCACAGAACAAACAGTTTTCACTATCTTAAACTATCACCTTTGCCAATAATAGAGAATGATGTAATTTCTTTGGGCAATTATGTTTTCACTTTGAAATACCTCACCAATGGCAATTATATTTCCATAATTGCATATTACAACTCAATTCCTTTACCATTTTCTATTTCAAAGTTGATTCGAAATGATTATTCGATTTTAGAATTTTTCGATATTAATATGAATGGAGGCTTTGATCCAGATTTTATGAGAATTGATGAATATGGTTATATTGTAGTACATAAGGATCTGATATACGAGCGTAATCAAGAATATACTTTTTACGAAAAAAATGAAATATTTGAATTAGCAAATATCCCTGCTGATTATGTCTCTCAGTTTGTTGTAGATTCTCCTTTTTATAAAGTATCTCAATCGTCAAATTCTCAAGCATATACTAATTATTCTAGTTTTTCTTCGAGCTATTCCACAATCTCCTCTAATTATAATACTTTTTCTTCGAGTTATTCCACAATCTCCTCCTATTATTATACTTTTTCTTCGAGTTATTCCACATTCTCTTCTGATTATAATATTTTTTCATCAAGTTATTCCGCAATCTCCTCTGATTTTGCATCTTATGAATCAGAATATTCAACTATCTCTTCTGAATACATATATGATTCATCTGATAGCACTTCTTCCATAAAAGATGAATCATACACAGAGTTTTCTTCTTTGTCTGAGAATTCAAGTCCAGTTATTTCAACTTCTGATGACACAACTATTGAAACCCCACTAATAACGGAATCCTACCTTCCATCTGCATCATCAACGAATGACAATGAACCTTCCATAAAAACTGAAAAAACTGTGTATATTGCAGCAGCAGGATCAGTTTTATCTATCGGATCTATAGTAGGTGTTTTATACAAATCAATTGGAAACAAACAGCAAGTCTATTCTTCAAGCTCATCATTACCTATCTAAGAATTAGAGCACTTAATAAAAACGATATCAAAATATTTTTTTGTGTGTTTGCCATTGTTGGGCAATAGGAAATAGACTCATAGCAATGATCAGTGTGAACAAGTTTAAGATTTTTAAAATTAATTTGTCCCTTTTGAGAATTAGATACTAGAAAAACCTGGCTTTGATATGAAGTTGGTAAAACATCATATAAACACTTCCGAATTGTCAATGAAGAAAATAATATAGTGTCTCCTGATAAAAAAGGTTTGTGATGAGAAAACAAAAAAAATTCACATTCATCAAAAACACCATTTCCATTATTAACCCTAAAAGAAAACCATGACAGTTCTACGGAATTATTATAAAATATTTGGTTCTTCAAAATAGGGACCCTTCCACCAGGGTCAAAGCACAGAGAAGTACTCCCTTTGTTAAACATATAGCTGCATCCTTGACTAATTATATCATTATTGCATGTGGTGATCACAATACCTGATTGAGAATTGGATGTTGCAAAAGTAAAATTATTATTGAATATAGTTGTTTTCGTGGTCCCCCCAATCCAAGAACTGAAAGGGGAAGTTAAGCGAAATTCGGTAGAATAGTTATAGCTTCCGTAACGAATAGGATTAATATATGAGTCAATACTAACAATCCCATATCCCCCAGTCAAATTTTGAATGCATAAACCCGTAAATGATCCTGAGTATCCATTTTTTATATATATAAGGGAATAAAGAGTGCTTGAAGGAGTAGCAATTAGGTTTTCCAGCCTACATCTTTTCATCTTGCAGGAAATACTTGGATTATCCAAAAAAAATACATAGTAAAAAACACCTTGAAAATTGCAAAATGTCAAGTCGTAAAACACATATTCAGGTACAATCAAGGAAAAACTGTTAATTATATTCTCATTACTCGCTTTAATTGTAATTACGGAAGATAAAAAACCAAAGAATTGACTCTTTTCTAAACAAAGCCCTCCAAGATCTTGAATTTTTAAAAAATCCTGAGAAAATCTATTGAAAAAAGATGATCTCATATTAATAATATCATTTCTATTATTCGAAAAAATGAAAAAGGGAGAAATGGAATTAAAACAAATCGAAAGAGAAAAAAAACTGGCGTTTTTTGTCATCGTAATGAAAATAATGACTTGTTTATTTAATCGTGTTGTTCTCAAATTAACTCACCCACTTTTTGACAAAATAATTATCGTCAATGTTCTTTTTGCTTCTTATTCGCAATTTCTATCATGAAACCACAATGAAATTGTTTAACACAAAGTATGATGTTTCAACTGGGGATCAAATTACATTGAATATCACTCAAGAGAATTCTGTTGTAATTTTTAATGATTTTTCTGGTCTTTCTGTGGCCGTTCAATATGAATATACATCTTTGGGTCCATTTAATGATAAAAGCAATATTGGCGGTGTTGATTTTGGTTTATCAAAAGGTTTTGTATATGCTACAGCAGAAAAATCAGCAACAATAGGGTTTAGCTATGTTGTTTTCGAGAAACAATGCGAAAGAAGAATCGTATCAAATGAAGCTTCGGGAAATATTGATTTAGTCTATTCGCCTCTATATGCTAAAACATGTGCATTCATATCATCATATGGCACTACCAGCTATGTAATTATCAATAAAGATGTTATATCCGCCTACAATGCTACAGGGAAGAAGCAGGAATTATCAAGTGTAATGCAGAGAGAATACATTGATCCTATTACTTTTTCGATCGATATTCAGACCAATAAGACTTCCAAAGTTTCATATCATTCAAATGAGCAGACAGCCACACATTTTTTCACAAAAACTATCACTGGGAATATGACTTCTTTGATATTTGTTGATCCAGAGGATCCACTAGAGTCTTTCTTTGAATTTGTATTAGTAATACTATTCATTCTTGGTGTTTTTTATTTGGCTAAATATCTTCGCAAAGTATTTTGCAGCAAAAGGGATTTGAATTTAAACCCTGGGGACCCTTTCCCAGAACCTTCGTTAGGCATTCCGTTAAATGGAGCACCCAATATGGATAAATTGCCAAAAATAATCGACCATGAAGCTCATTTTACCCCTGATTCTCCAGAAGATTTCGACAATAATGTTTCCATCAAACCTTGAGCTCCTATTCAACAAATTGCAAGCTATTAAGTATGGACGAGGCGATTTTTGAAACAATTACGTTATTATCTGAACAATAAATCTGAATATTGCTTTCATATTCGAATAAATTACTGTTATCACATTCTTGTGATATTCTGAGAAGGGAGAGAAAAACTTCATATGTTTGTTCATTAGTTGAGCATTCCAAGAAATCTACAAATAATCCACAACATCCCTTCTCTACCATATAATCAAGTGTTGTATTTTCACATATTTTGGAGATTTCCACTAATGTCATTATCGATGTCATATATATATTCATTGGCTGATTTTCACAAAAAGAAAACATTGTGTCAATGAGAGAATCATTGATATCGCTTGATCCAAAAAGTTCTGTTATTGCAGATTCAATAAATCTAAGTGTTGAGGTAATCACTTCATGATCTAAACTAGAAAGAAGTCCAATAATAGAATTGGAAAGGCAGGAGAGATTAATATCATTTGTTAGATGAATACACTGAGATAAAACATCCAAATGCTGAGAAATACCATGGTGTTCATCTATAGAACCCAATTTTCTCAAAGAAAAATCAACAATTTGTTGGATATCATCAGATTTGTGTGACACATTCAACCATATTGAGAACAAAGTAGAATCAAAAGCTTCTAAATCAATCATTTTTAGATTTCTTTTAATCCACACACATATATTATCATTCAGAACCCTTCTATTTGACAAATTGTTTATCAAACCAAACTCATTAATGCTAAATAGCGTATTTATATCATCTTCTGTAATGAAATTCATTATATTTACATCATTTTCAACTATAGAATCAGCCAAATCCCTTGAAAAAGGCAACTTTTCTAAACATATATGAAATAACTCACAAAAATCAAACCTGAACCCTTGATTTATCATGCAAATCCACAATTCTACCACATTTAAAACACCAACACGCGATATTTCCATTATTTGTTCAACAAAACCCTTATCAACAATAATCTCCCCCCCTCGATTTCCGATCCCTTCGAAAATCTCCATGCACAGAGACAATAGACCTTCACTGGGATAGAAAGAAAACACTTTCTCAGCAATAAAATCCTCCTTGTAATTCAAGACAACGATTATAAATGTTGAAGCTTCCACAGGATCAAAGAGATAAATGCATTGAGATTACTCGATGTTTGCGGCAGATGCCTGGTGCTGTAATTTTTAATGATCCTATTGATGCCACCAAAGTTGATACAAAAGCGTATTTTAAGAAGATTCGCAATCCTCAAGACCTTGGCACAATTCTTTCGAAATTAGAAGCATCTGAATACGAGAGTATTACTCAATGGGAACATGATGTTAATACTGTTTGGGCTAATGCTATAATATATAATGGTGAGGATTCTCTTTTTGCTCAACTTGCGAAACATATGGAAAACAATTTTATCAAACTTAAGAGAGATTTGGATAGAATAAGTTTTTGCGGATGGACACGGCATATATATAATCTCAGATACAAATTTGATCAATTATTATCAAATGTTCCTCCATCTCTTTCTCACATATCTTCAAAACTTTCACAACAGCCTACATATATGATTGATCCACTGACTTCGAATGATATGACGCTTATTATCGAGGCATCCAAGCAGTTTAATAGCACCCAACACATTGCTGAAGTGTATTCCATTTTGAGCAAGAATGATCCAAATCTTCAATTAGATCCCAAAGTCGCGATTGTGGATGTTAATAATCTTTCGTCCGCTTCTCTTCATGAGCTGAAGCACTACTATCAGAAACAATTGATCGAGTTGACACGACAACAAACAACAAAATAAACGAATTTGCTTTTTAGACTTGAATATCATTATCTACATCCTTCTGAAAGAGATTCACATTAAATATACTCTGGCCTTTAACCTTGTTGAAGTAGTATAAAACACCGAATCCAATACCAGTTACTGCCACTGCAGAGCTCCCTATTATTATGCCAGTCTGTGAAGAATTTTGAGTTGTTGGGCTATGATATCCACCAAGAATGGAAGAAAGGGGGGAACCAGAAGGAACAATTAACCTAGGATATCCTGATAATGTTAAAGTAATTCTTTGTCCCGAGTTTGAAAACTGATTATCAAATTCTCTTTGGGTTTTACCAAAAATAAGAACATGACTTACGACTCCTAATTCTAATTGAATTTGCCTTGATTGTGATAGATCTTCAACTGGTAGCCATGAAACATACACAAAATCTCCTTCATTGTTCTTCAGTCTGTATAGATAAAACTCATCTGTTTCGGACAAGGCATTATCAAATTTATAATTACCTAATAATGACATGAAATCAATCAATGTTGAGTAAATTTGCTTCTTATAATAACCAGATTGGGGAGATCCAAGAATTCCAAAACAACTGAAAAGGTTCTCATTGCTTGATCCGCATTCTGAACCATCACCATAAAAGAATAAGGAAGCACGATAAATATTCCATCTAGATGCAATCAATGTGCCTCTTACAGTAAATGCTGCTTGTTGAGCTTCAGAAACACAGTAAGTTCCTTTGCATGGAGATTCTGTTCGGTTTGATGCACCCCATCCCCATTCAGAAAGGAAAACAGGAAGATTGGGGAAATTGATATTCCTCCATCGAATAATGTTCTTTAAAGTTGAGAATGAAGAGGCTCTGCTTTCTGGCATTGATCCATATCTATCAATACCTCCCCATCTGAATGAATATGCATGAGCATTAATTCCATCAATATTCTGAACTGTCTGTGAATTGATAACTGCATGCAAATTATCAAGACCTGGTGGAGCAGCTGGCAAAACAATCATTTTTGGATCCCCTTCTTTCAATCCCTCAGATAATCCTTTGAAAATATGATAGTATTGATTAGGCCAATCATAATCCCATGGTTCGTTGCCAATTTCGAAAGTGAATACATTTCCAGTACCATATGTTGGGCCAAAATGCCTGGAAAATGCTTTCCCAAAGGATTTAGCAGATTGATAAACATGTGTATCATTTTCTCCCCAGTCATCATAACTCTGCTGAGATTTCAAAAATTGAAAAGCAACTTGAACTTCAACTGAATTGTTATTCCATTGGGCATATTCGTCGTCCCAGTCAAGCCATTTTTGCGCCAAGGATCCTGGCATCTCATCATAGTCCGGTGTGTTCATAGGAGATGCAGAGTCCCAATTCAAGTTATGATAATTCCTCCCATTACTTGCAAATTTGCTGAATACTTGAGCATTTGAAAGATTAACGATTTCGGACCTCCCATTTGTACCCCACTGCCAAATACCATTAACTCCAAGTATTTGAGAAAAGGATCTCGTATTAGGAATATTGGGAAGCTCAGATCCTCCAAACCCGCCATCACCATATACTGATATATCCCAGAAATTGCCACTTGATGCAATGTCAGGGAAAACATGGATAGCTCTGATGAATCTGGCCTTAATCTGGGGAATTAATGGGACTTCATGTTTATACAACAATTTAGGATCAACAGAATAAAATTTTGTCCATGTAATATTGTCATTAGAGTATTCAAAATTACATGTTGATGCTTTGGAATCTTTTGTCCAAACTCTAATAGATACTGCTCCAACAATTTTGGTTTCATTCAGATCAACAGCTGCCCATTCAGTACAATTACCTACTTGTATTGCAAATTCACCTAAATAAAAATCAGATGAAGAAACAACTCGTATTGCGTTAAACAATTGATAACCTTTTGAAGAATCTATTTGAATATGTTTATGTCCAGAGCCCCCAGATTTTTGATATGTAGCCAATTGAATCCAGTTTCCATTAATTTTTCCTTCAATAACTAAATCGCTATTAGGAGTCTTTGACACAAAGAGAGAAACGAGGTGAATATCAAACATATCGATTTCGTATGAAATGAATGCGTTTTCTGTCCCTGATTTTATGAAATGAACACTTCCAATCATTTCTCCATCAGATACAAATGAGATATTAGAACCATTTTCAATAGATGAATAAATACATTTGTTTGGATTTTGAGAACATAGGTTGAGTGCATAATTCATATCAATTCTTTTCAAGTAATTACTTTTATAACATGTGGAGCTCCACATTGCATTTTGGTCGTTTCCGTCAACAATATAAGACCTAGATTCATAAGATGAACTGGTATAAACATTATTAATTGGAATATAATATGGTTCATTCTTTGATCCAGATTTGGTAAATGATGTTGAAGATATACATCCTCCTCTAGATTTTGCACAGGTTCCATTTGAACATAAAAATGGTTTTTCTGATGAACACTTTTTGGATCCTAAATCTGATGGCATATTATTCTTTTCGAAAGCCCATTCACATCCAGGTTGCACCATAGTAATATTTGAGTCACAAAAGCATGTCCCATTTATACACTTTCCCCTTTTCCGACAGTCATTAGGACATCTTTTTTCCGAACAATCATTTCCTGTCAAGTTTGCTGGACATTGGCATTTACCTTTGACACATTGTCCTCCATTTCTACTACAATTTACATGACATTTTTTGTATTGGCAATTTGTTAGGGGATCATATTCAGTATTATTACATACACAATTACCATTTGATTCGCCGTATCCATTATCATAACATAAATTGGTAGGAGTTATATCAGTACAGAATTCTCCTGTATAACCTTGATGACATATGCATTGCTCATTAAAACAAATACCGCTGTTGCAAGATTGATTACACTGCTTGGCTTCATATACTATTAAAGTTGGATATGAAGAGATTTTAATGAAGTATTTATTTCCTTGAACTCTAAAAGTATCCCCATTAATTAAACTATGAGATCCAAGAACAAATTCATTAACATTACTTCCATAGTTTGGAATCTCAATTTCAATGTTGTATGATAATGACATATTGTCAGATGGTCTCCATGATACAACCAGAGTTTGATTTCCCATAGAAAACTTATACATATAATAATCATTATCTTCATGTAAAACTGAATCAAATATTGCATCTCTCATTGTTTCATAAAATATTTTCATTGAATACCATGATAACTTTCTTTCGTGGTAGTTCTTCTCTGATTCAAGAAGACCGCTTCTTGAAAATATTTCTGGGGAAAAAGATGAAGAATCTGCATAGAAGAAAACAGAAGCCCTAACAAAACTCATTCTTGCTGCTAAAAGAACTCCTCTTATAAGGTAGACACTCTGTTGTTCTGGAGAAACACACATTGTCATTCTGCATCTATTTCCATTTCCAGCAGCATCCCATCCAAATTCAGAAAGGTAAACAGGTAATTCGGGGAAATTGATATCTCTGTAATGAACAAAAGATGATAGTGCTCTGAAAGATGATGCATGAGATTCTGGTGGAACTCCAATGCGACCTAAATCACCTCCTTGATATGAATAACTATGGACATTCAATCCATCAAGGTTCTTGATGATTTCATAGTCCAAAACTTCATTGAGTCGCTCAATACCAGGCATTGCTGCATGAAGGACTTTCATAGAAGGATCAGCATCTTTCATTCCTCGAGATACATGTTTTAATATATGCTTGTATTCGGTACCATTGAAATCCCATGGTTCATTACCAATCTCAACTGTGTCAATATCACCTGTACCATGAAGTGGACCAAAGTGGCGAGCAAACATCCAACCATAAGCATATGAGTTGTATTCTGTCCATTCTTCAAATGGGTAATTGTTTTTCAGAAACTGCAACGAAACCTGAATTTTCATGTCCCCGAAATACCTGGTAAATCCATATGTTTGATCCCAATTAAGCCACCATTGACCACGTGTACCCATTTTTGCAGACATATTCCAATACCAAGGTGGGTATTTTAGTGAGTTTCCCATATCCCAATTAACATTATGATAGGCTCTCATATGGCCACTAATACCTTTGAATCTCAAAGCAGGAAACCCCCATACACCATTTATGCCAATTATTTCCCCAATGGTAGATGTTTGTCTTTTTGCAATTGGTAGAGGAGATGATGAACCAGTATCTGGAAATGCTGATATCTCCCAGAAGAATACTTTTACAGGTTCATTTGTGAGAAAATGAGTGACCCTTAAATATCTTGCCTGAATACTTGGGATTATTGGAATGTCTATCATACCAACAGTGTTGGGCAATCTTTCTGATACCCTAAGCCATTGAATATTATCTGTGGACAATTCATAGATAGTTTTTGTTGCTTCACTTGATCCTGCATAATGTCTTGATCGAATTAAACCAATTGGTTTATTTTCACCAAAATCAAGCATTGCCCATTCAGAACAATTACCCTGTCTTATACCAATTTCTGTCAAAGAAAATGATTCCTGAGATTCAACTCTAATTGATGAGATGATCAATGAATGATTGTTTATATAATGGTGGCTCATTTGATAATTACCGGACGAATAGTTAAATAAATGAAATTTCCCATTGTTAGTGTTAGCCAAAACAGACAAAACTTTCCCAACAACCTGGATTCTCAATGCAATTGCCTGTACATTAGTAATTGGAGATGGTAATTCAATTTCAATCCAGGCAGTAGAACCATTTAATGGGAATGAAGTAGGTGATGATGTATCTCCATCTGTCAATGATGTTAGATTTTGACCAAATTGAGATGATTTACATAGCTCAGGTCTTTTTTCACATAAACCTTTCAGAGGATTTATGTCTGAATGATGAATAAAATCTGCACTTGATAAACTTGCACAAAACCCACTTTGCCAAAAAGTTGACTCGTCTCCATCAATAATACTCCCTGAAGCAGCATGATTTGAAGAGGTAATAATTGTTGCATTATAGGGTTTTATAACAGAACCTAATAGAGATGTTGATGGTTTTGTTGTAACACATTTTCCTAGAGATGTTTTGCAAATATTTGACCCTGGGCATTTTCTTGGATTCTCTTTGGAACAACCATTATCAATCGCAAATGATTCAATAACCCTATTTGGCTGAATAACATCTCTATCTTGTACAATAGTATCCAAAAATTTGTCAAGTCTACAGTCAGCACCAGTGTGATTGCCTGAACAAAGGCATGTGCCCGGAGAAATACACTGTCCCCTGCCCCAACAATTGAAAGGACAAATTGGAGTTTTGCAATCATTTCCTTTCCACCCGGGCTTACATATGATCGTTTGGTTGCTACAATCAGATCCGAAGAATCTTTGATTACATATACACTCTCCATTGTTGTAGGTCCCATGATTATTGCAAGAAAATGTATTTAGCTCAGATCCATATACATGAAAATCAGTCATTGACATCTTTTGAAAAGACCCAGAATTATTCATATGGTAATTAAGCCTTATGAACTTCGCCAAAACTGGTGTTCCAATAATTGTCTCATGAACCTGATAGACATTTTTCCTTGGAAAGTACCCATTCGAAGTGAATGTAATTCCGTTCAATGATGTTTCAAACCAATAGCCTAATGGATCATTTCCAAAAAACATTGTTGACCTATTAATATATGAAAACTTCTCGAGTTCAAATTCTGCCCATTGATTACATTCTTGATTTCTGGCCCCTAGTTCTATGATGGTAAATGCAGGACAGTCTGGATAGTTGATGTAACAATAACCCCTGTGACCAGGATGAACTTCAGTGGATATCCTTACTCTTTCGACATTGTTTATTCCAACCTCAAATTCATTTCCCCAATAAACATCCCCGGGCTCGCGCTCAATAGATTTTATTATCTGTCGATCAGATCCAAAAAACTCAAATTTCACCTTCTTTGAAGCTAAGATTCGAGCTCCAAAATGAGAAACGCTGCTGATATTTGGAAAAACAACTTCAAACCATGATTCAAGAGATAGGGAATTGGATCCAACAGAAGCACCAGTATAGACACTGGAATCAGAAGAAAAAGTAAAATTCTGACCATGAAAATCAATGAATGATGAAGTGCAAAGCCCGTGTTTGCATATATCCTTAAGCAAATTAATATCTTCACGGTTAACCCAGTCAATTAGCTTCGGATTTTGGCTACCATAGCACCACCCAGTTGTGATTCCAGTACTAGTTGTTCCATCAATAATGTTCTCAGCAATCCCATATTGAATGGAAGAAACACGAACCTTTTTTATCTTGAGCTCAACCTCAGACAATACGGCGCATATAAAAAGACTCCACAACATTTTTATGAAATTTGTAAAGACGACATTGTCAAAAACACTATCATCCTTTGAAAAGACTGTGATTTCCTTCAGAATAGGAAAATATTAGATATATTTTGCCAACCACTAAACATCCTGAGTTTCGTAGTAGGTAAATTCAACATATTCCTCTTCTTCGTAGGAGTCATCTGGTTGCTCCTGCACAATTTCAAGTGGCTTGTTAGGAATGTCTAGAGTAAGAGGTGCTTTTTTTGGGGCGAAGCGATCAGCAAAAATGCATTTTCGTATTAGATCTGTTTGTGGGGTGTATTCATTGTATTCTTCTGGTCCTATTCCAATGTTTTCAATTTTTAGTAATGGAGTAGGATGATCATCTTTGTCATCAAACGGTTCAAAAACACTTGGATCATCACCTGTTATCACAGAAGATTTGGTTTTGTTGAACTTTGATTTAATCCCTGCGAAAAGGTGCTTATCTTGTTGGGATACTCTAGAAATGGCATTTGGAGAGCATAAAACATCTCTGGGATCTTCAGAAACATACCCATCTTTGCTCTTCTTCACCCTTACTCTTATTTTACGAGTATCTTCTGGCTTTGGTTCGGAAATATTGCGTTTTGATAGAAGAAACTGAACTGGATCAAAACTTGGGTTGATTCGTAAATTGCGAGAAACCCATTTATTATCATGCCTTTGTTTCATATGATTTTCAGATTCCTGTCGAATTGTTTCAAGAGTTTTGGCCATTATACTATTGGATAAATACGTTAGTACAATTTCAGTAGCTATTTTAAATGAGAGAGTAGATTTTTGGGAATAATTAGTAAATTTTTGTCTTTGAGCAACCATAAGAAGAGTGTGAGCGACTAATGCGCTTTTTGCTTTGCTCTTAAACATATATATTATCCCTTGAAGGGCAAAAAACCGTTAATTTGATTTACAAAACTTGGCTACAGGGAATTAAATGTTTCGCTTTTTCCAAATTGTAGTAAGAGAATAAAGATAAAGGTGACCAAATCTCTTCTCGATCAATAAACAATTCAATTTTTTATAATGAATATTTGGTATTTAAAAATTTGGAATTATGTGTTTGTTGAAGATCTCGAGAAGAAACAATTATAAATATTAATATTTTTATCAACGTAAGACCTTCCTTGATCTATATTTTCATTTTCACAGCCCTAGCCAAAATTGCAAATACTCTCATTCAACCACTATACAAGAACATTCTTAGAATGACCATTTACTCATGATATCATTAGAATTATCACTGGATATACGAAAGCAAATGAGAATACTACACTGATCTCTTTCTTATTAGCCATTTGATTAGTACATATTAATTCAGCATAAGATCTATGAATAGTCTCTCTTGGAGTCTCTCTTATTGTTTGATCGATTGTATTGATTGGAGATTGTTCTAGAGTGTTCATTGGGGATTCATTTAGGGTATTGATTATTGTTTCACTAATTGTTTGATCTGGTGTTTTCTGAGGAAGAGGTATATCAGCATTACAATGAATCGAATTGAAGAATTGTAGTTGATATGTGATTGTATTAATTAATGAATTGTTATTTGATGTTGATACAGCTATTGAAGTAGAGAATGATGCAGAATGATCTATGAACGAATGAGACACTTCAAGAGATCCTTCATATCCACAGAATAAATAGTTTTGATTAGAATGGAATATGCAATACATCATCTTTGGTAATGCTTCATAGACATATACAACTCCATCATAAGGACTGTTGTTATGAACTATGTTAGCATATGACATTGATATTGTTCCCGATGTAGAATAGAAGCCTATGCAAACGCTATAAGATACCTTGTTGTTTGAGAAAGTACAGTGTGAGCTTGTGAATGAGGATGGAAACCAGATACGAATACCAGAAATCTGATTAGCATTGTTCATTGAACTGTTTGTGTTGTCAACTCTCTGATCACCTGTGTATAAGACAATAGACCAATATCCAGATGTTTTGTGAGAGCAATTTGATACAGATAGATACTCCACTTGATTCATCTGAGAAGTTTGAAGATAAGCAAAATGAAACTGAGAAGCAGAGCAACTCTTAGCACATATCATTCTGAGATATGAATTAGAAGAAGAGAAGTATATTGCACCTCCATTACCAGAACATACGCAGTTATAGAACATTGAGTAATTGATGTTCATTGAGAAAGAACTGCCATAAACATGTATAATACCACCATATCCCGAGTATGATGAAGATCTTGAGAAGAAACAATTTGAAATATTAATATTTTTATCAACGTAAGACCTTCCTTGATCAATATTTTCATTTTCGCAACCCAAACCAACATCGCAAATAATCTCATTATCATTCAACCACAATGAAAATAGAGGCACAATCGGGTAATTTTTGGGATTTTTCAAAAACTTGGCTACTTCTTTTAATAGTGATAATTGTTGTTTCATCTTATAATGTTTTTCAAAATAAGCAATATTTATAATAAATAATAATACAATAATAATGATCGAAATAGTTATAATTTTAAAGGTATAACAAAAATGTTTGATAATTTTGAATAGTTTTTTAGTATTTTTAAGTTCTTTTATCAAAAAATAAAATAATTTTTTTTGGATCTCGAAAAAAGGATTTATAAATAATGAAAATATCAGATTAATAATTGACGAGAATTGAAGTTTCTTTTCATACATTTCATATAAATATATGTTAAATATCATGAACAATAAGCTTTTTTCCAGAATTTGTTTCATTGCTGAATGAGAAAGGAACATTGTGATACTTTCTTTGAAAAACAACTCCACTTTTTAACATATTTTAGTGTTTCAAATATATCTAAAACATCATAACTGTAAGGATATAAATTTAATTACAAAACGAAGTATTTTTGTATTACTGTGGTTAAGAAGTGACGATATGTGTCAAGTTTCCACTGGTATCACCAGCGGCCAAGGAGACAGCGGACAGTGTCTTGTTTTTGATCCGATGGATCAGGCATAGCAGGGCATGAAAGGGTGTCTTTAAGTCCCTTGTCAATTGTAGTTTACTTAACAAGGTTGATTGTGAGGGGTGTTCCTAGCAAATACCAGCGTATCTCTAGGAATTATTAATTGTGATTTTCATATGGGATACATATTTCCTGGGCTTCGGTTGAGTATAACATTGATATTCTGGTTCAATTAAAGGACATAATCAGAATTATTGAATTTTTCGAGCAAATGAGCAAAAATTATCGAACTATGCTCTATAGATTCCAAAAAGAGAACAGACATGTTATCATTTATCTGATTGATTATATTGAATTCCAAAACTATTAACAAATGATATATATGGCATTATCAAAATATATATCATATAATAAAGTGATTTGTTTTGCAATTATTCTAGTTTTTTAATGATCATTTATGGTTGGATTACTCTCAAAATGAAAAGCTCTAAATGTTTTGATAAAAATATATTTTATATTTTCTGAAGATTAGAATTATTTGAATAGTTGTAATATGAAAACATTTTTTCAGTAAGCTTCATAAAATCACAAAATTCAAATCCTTTCATTTGCCGAATGAGTTTAATATTCATGATATTTCTCATTATATTGCCAAAATTGATAATATTGTGATGAGAAAAATATTAACTATGTAAGGGTTTTAATTGATCTTTGATCATGAGAAAAATAGACCAAAAAGAATTTATAATGGAACCATTAATACTATATTTTTGGAGAACTTGACAATGTAATAGAAATTGTACTATTTTTGATATAAAGAATAACTCTTCGATGAATTATTGATATAAAGATCCTACTATATTTATGAAAATAAAGCAATATACCATAATTTTGGAAGGCATAATGATCCTTATCTTTGATGTAGGCTCGAGGAGATCTGCATGACAATAAAATGATCGAAAATGGTTTAAGCCATAAGTAGCGGTGTTGCTATATTGAGGATTTTCTATTGTGACAGTCCCAGAAAGCAATGAATATAGATGAACAACAACACAATTAATGGCCCTTATGGACGACTCACCATCAGTGTAAAACAGTGTTCTGGAGTTATTAATAAAAATAGCTTCCATTATGTCTAAGCTGCCTTTATATTGAGTAACAATCAGTGAATAAGAAGACGAGAGTTGAATGTTATTCACAAAATTGGAATGAGACATTGATCTTAAGCCTGATCCTGCCGAAACATAGAGACAGATGCAATCACTCGCCTTGTTATCAACAAATGAATTATAGGAACAAACTAAAGTGCTAGGTTCCCTAAACCATATACTCTCCCCCCAAACCACACTTGCTTGAGAGCAATTAGAATTCTGCAAAACCTGAGAACCAAACCCTGTACTAATAGGATAATATCCAACTGAATTATGAGGACATTTGCACAGAGATAAATACCTCATATTACATCTATCTGTGTTTGTCATTTTAGCAAATTGACCCCAGTAATTCCCTACAACAGTGCATTTAAACACACAGATTGAGTAGAAATCGCAAATTTTCGATTCACAATATATGCTTCCTCCGTTATTTTGCGCAGAACACATACTAAAAGTGCATAATTTCACTCCTAATAAACAATCGCTTTTCACATATATGGCTCCTCCGCCAGCACTATTCGATAACCCTTCAAAGACGCAACCATCAACATTTAAGTCGTTTGAGCTAACATGATTAATCTTGGAACAAAGAAACAGCCCTAAAGCTATGCAATAAAACATATCAAAAACTATGTTTATTTATGAACAAAAAAGTCTTATTGGGTATTGTCTGTTAGGAAATCATCATTATCAGAGTCGCTTTCTGGTTCTAATGAAGAAAGAATATTTTCGCATGATGAAGTCATTGAACCAAGCAATTCCACAATTTCACCCATAGTTGGTCTATCAGATGGATCTTCAACCATGATCCTGTCTAATATCTCTATAAAAGGTACAAATAACTCTTTTGAGCAAAATCGGCCTCGAGCACGGCGGTATAGTTCTATTGGCCCCATTCTTGGAATAATATCCATGAGAAAATAAAGAATACAACAACCGAAAGCAAATACATCAGCTTTGGGGGTGAGTGGTCCTTTTCCAGTCTCTGGTGGTGCATATTGAGGAGTTCCATATTCACATTGATTCAAATTTCCAAACATTTGTGATTGATCAAAATCGAATAAGCACACATCAGGCCTGAGTAACATCATCTCTCTTACAAGGATATTATCCAATTTTATATCATTATGATAAACACCCATATTGTGAATATATTCGATACATTTTGCTATTCTATGGAGAATTGTTATCTTTAGAGGCAAATCGAAATCATAATAATTAGAGTCATAATAATCAACCAAATCAGATATAGCTCTTTCAGTTATAACTCCATAATGCCTATTACCATTGAAGTCTACATAATATCCCATCCCAAAGCATCTAACAACATTTTTTCCGTCCAAAGACTGTAACATTTCACATTCATGTGAGTTTTGTTTTTGATCTCGAATCTTAATTGCGACATTCACACGACCTTCTCCCGGGATATATATAACTCCAAAACAAATATTTCTCTCAGGAAATTCTTTAATATCAGTAACTTCATAACCAATCTCTTCCATTGAAAGTGATTTGAGTCAAATTTCAAACTAACGGGGTTTCTTCCAAAGGAGGAATGGGAGCCCTACATAGAGGGCATATTAGTTGCTCATCCATCCACCTTGATAAACATTCCTGGTGAAATGAGTGACCGCAGGGGGTGACCATAACATGCTCATCCGATTCTTCTATTTGAGCCATACATATGGCACATTCTACACCAATTTGATAATTATCGGTAAAGTAATTATATCCATTTGGTTTCATCGAAGATGGTAGGAAAAAAGCTCCTCCATATTTATTCTGCAGCATAATTATTGAGATTTGAATTAGTACCCATGAAGATACAAGAATAGCTGTGGTGTTTGAACGGGTTCCAACAAGGTTTTTATCGTATATTGAGAAATACCACAATGGAAACAATCTATTAATAGACACAAGAAAAACGAAGGGCAAATCACCAGTTTTTCTTCCAGGTGTAAACGCACTATGAATAATTTGGGGTAAGAAAAATGAATAAAGATATGACAAGCAAATCACTGGTGAATCAAACACAGCAGAGGTCGTGAGGCTTGATAATGACATTAAAAGTGAAACCTCTCCGAAAAACTTGAAGAATGCAAATCTAATCTCGTTTAAATCAGCATCTCCGATATCTGCATTGTGTGCCCTCCAAATTAATGCAAGTTGTTTCATTTGGATACCAAAATAGACGCAAAGCATTGACAAAAATAGGAATGAATAAAGTAGGCTGAATTTTGCAGCAGACATAGATAAATCAAATATGAAAAGACTATAAGAAAAGTCGAATCCAATGTGGAGAATAAAACTGTGTATGGACAAATGTGATAACTGCACATTTGATTGAAAGGTTTCCGATATTGAATACCATGCATAAAAACTCATTGCCACCCCAAATGCGGTAATTACACCAAATATTTTGCCCTCTCGTACATAGCTATTGATGTCAAAGAGCATTCCCATTATAGTTATATTTTTATCCTCCCAAATCATGTATCCGCTTAATAGTGTGTCGAGATCAAACACTTTTGTTGATTCTACATTATTGGTGTAATTAAAAACAATTGATATGACATCAGAAGGAGAAATAAAAAACTTATCTTTGATTGCATTATGAATATCAACAAAATTATTCTCAGGAATTGTCTTCAGTATATCTTTAAGTAACGAAATGGTCTTGTTGATGGTCATTATGCTGGAGTATGGAATTGAAAACATATAATTTGTAGACGAATTAACTACATAACCATGAAATTGGAACCTAGTTGATGGAAAGTTAACAAGTGATGTATTTGCAAAATATGCTCTTGCTGAAATAGCCTCAAATTCATTTATTTTAACACTGTCGTCAATAGCGATCTGAAAAACTGAAGAATCATTAATAGACAATTCGTCCTTAATACTAAAAATACCAGACCAATTTCCCCTATATAAACTGTATGTATCGCATGAAACTAGAACGAATGAATAGAATAATAACATTTTTATATCAGAATTTGGAAATTTGTAACTTTATTAAATAATTCATTAGTTTACAAAACGATAAATAAATTAATCGCACTTTAGGTTTATTCAGGGTTCATTTTAAAGGATAAGTTGAATAATGAGGATTTGGAAGATACCACTAAGAAGAAGGCTTGGATCTAGAGAACTCTCATATATACAATTAGTGGGAGAAGCAGGCGGATTTTGGCAAGAAATGTCAGAGAGGTTAATTGTTGTTGGAGCTGGAGGTATTGTTTGACATGGCTCAACTTCTTGTTGGCCAAGAGAGTCTGGTGTTTTGCATAAATATGTTGAATAATGATTGATTACGTGTGTTTCAGTATTTGTGGTTCCAGTGGTTGTCAGTTGGAAATAATACTGTCCTCCAGATGTAAGGGTGGGGTGGTTTTTGATATAGCAATTTTTGACATAATATAATACATTGGAGTTTTCGCCATTGAAAAGTATATGATTCGTGTTCTGACTTGTTTGGAAAATGCAAAACTGAAATGTAAAAACATAAGCAACACTGTTTGATGAGAGGTAAATATATGGCTTTGAAGATTGAGTAATGCTATTCTCACAAAAATTCATGTACCAAAATGTTCCACTATTTGATTGTAATGTAACAGTGATTATTTTTTCAACACTTGCCACGTTTGAATCAAGGGTACAATAAGAAAATGTGCATCCATAACCTGAAGTATGAATAGCACTTGAATATTGGGCAGTATTTTTTGAAAAATTAATGTAGTTATATTCTAGCATGTTAGTTTCCGAATAATGGGCTCCATATCCTGCTGATTTACCACACTCTACAAACGAAGAGAAATTATTAAATACATATTTGGCGCTGGAAATAGCAGTATAAATGACATGACCGTACGAAGTAGTTGATGTTTTATATGCACACAGTTTGAATATTTTCAAAGAAATACTAATCGATGCATATAAAAAGCCTCCTCTACTGTTACTCGAGCAATTATACACAATACATTCAATAATAGAGACATCTCCGGCACTGATAGAACCCAAATAAATTGCTCCTCCATATGAACTCGCATAACAAGAATCGAAAACGCAATTCTTAATCAATAGGGAATTGGTGATTTGGAATATGGATAAAGCTCCTCCATGAACATCAGATTTGCTTCTCACAAATATGTCTTTTTCAATCACCACTTGATTTGAAGTTGTAATGTATAAAGATCCACCGTATGATGTGGCCATTGAATTGTTAAATTGGGAATCAACAACACTTACTGAACTGATTGTACTTAGGTATTTGGCTCCCCCAGAAGATCCTTTTGTTGAATCATATACACTTTGATTTATAATTAATTCTGATGCCCTAAAAATATACATTGCTCCGCCATCAAGATTTGAAGAACAATTAAAGAAAGTAGTGTTAAAAATACGGAACTTCGGGGTGGTCCAACCAGGATCATTATAATGCACAGCTCCTCCTTTTTGTTCGCTATATCTATTCTGTATAAATAGGTTTGTTATATCAAAATTTAAAGTTGGAATAAATGAAATTGGATCTGACCTTTCATTAATTGGATCGACCAATGTAACATTGAGGTTCTTTTCTAACGGAAAAAATCTGATATCATCAATGCTCCTCAAACGAAACGAAGAAAAAAAGAGTCTATGCAAACCATTCATTATTTTAACCGTATCCACTCTGTAAACAAAAATCAACTCAATATTTGAATTCAAAATAATTTTTTTAGCTTCAATTTTGATTAAACTGTGTGAATTTGAAATAAATAATTAACTGAAGTATCTGACACTTTACAACTGTTTATCACATTTTCACTCTATGATGGGGGCTTCTTATGGATCATAATTTTTAATGATCATATCCATACGAAAACATTTATCCCAATGAAGATATTGGTAAAACATTTGGTTGTTTTTCGTTTTTTATTGAAATGTGGGATCCATTTAAATTTCTTCCATTATATATTTGGGTTTTTAATAAACAATCAATAAAAGGAGATCTCTTTAATAAAGTATCAATTTTCCAACCAATTTTTTTTAAAGGAATCGACCATTGGACAGATATTATGGTGCTCATTAAGAAGAATTTCGGACAGCTTTTGTTACGCTATTGATATAGGATGAGATATTTCATAAAAAAATTGTTTAAAAAGCCCGAATTATGCCAATTCTCTTTTTGAAGGAATAATAAATTTCCCAGATAATAAGTTTAAATGTATCTTCAATTAATTTCCCTTTTTTTGTTTCTTTTTCTGTATGTAACTTGTTCATTTTGCACAGCTTCGTTAATAGCACTAAATTTATCATTTCTTTCAACAAATACGGAAGGAATGCTTATTATTAGAGTTTTATAAGATATATTTGGTATCATTGATTTTTCTACTTCTTGTATAAAAGATTGAAACAGATTTGTTTTTTTGTTTTGTTCTACAAACACTTGATCCAAAAAAACTGTTGTGTCTTTCATATAAAGTATTTCGTACGTTTAGATTTCTTTTTCAATACTTCCACTTTCAAACAAAGAACCTCGAAGAGTTGACATATCTTTTACATCTTTCCATTTGATATCAATATCATATACTGCATATTCACCATTATAAATTGATGATGCACGATCAATCTTATCCAAAAGACTATAGGGAAGAATAGAATACCCACAATGAGATTTATCATTTTTAAAAGAAATTAGCCTTGAAAAGCATTCATTAAGCTTCCCAAATGGAACATGAATCATATCCAATAGTTGTAATGAACCAGATTCATTAAATTGTATTAATACACCATATTGGACACCCAAATCGGATGTCAATATCAAAGGTTTGCTTGAAGTCAGATCACCCATTAAAACGTACCGAAAATCCATATCACAATAAAACTTGTTTGTGCATACCAATTCTGTAGCACCTTGACTGTAAATTCGAGATCTGGTGTGTGAACATATCCTTGGATTTGAATACTCTTCCATACATGACAATGATGCTGGAATCCAATTAAATGGATCATCAGCATTTGGACAAAGTTGTTCTTCAGATCTGGAATCGATATTTCCTGAAAGAAAACTGAGCGAATGACCAGGATTGCCAATAGGGACTTTAATAATAAAACCACCTTTATCAATCTTCTCATATGAGGAACTATACTGGTTGGAAATCACAATTGTATCACTGTAACCAACAATGGGCATTGATACCAGGTTCATCATGTAAAACTCTTTTTCGATATTAAAAACTTCCGAAATATCATTTGTGGTAATATGGGAGAAGGCCAGCGGAACAATGCTCCCATATTGGCATTGAGCTCTGGAAACAAGAAACTGATCACAAAAGAATAATTGCTTACTTAATATATTTGGCATTGAAAGCAAGAGAGGATGAGACGAAGAAACAATTCGTTTTTTAATATGCTCTATTCCTTTAAGATAAGAAAAGTTGTTAATAGAAAACTGAAGAGGATTTGGTGAAATAATAGTATTGCATTGATCAGAACTTGGACAATTGGAATATGGAGACAATTCTAATCCAAAGTTCGCTAAAAAATCAACAATATCGGTAATATCAGACCAATCGAAATGGGATTTGGAAAAAAAAGAACGGTTGCATGGTATCCTGTTTGAGTTAGATTTGCATGTATTTTCTAAATATCGATTAACATACTCATATGACATTCTTAGATACTTATCCTTTGACATAATACCACTATTTATTGCAAAACTCTTGAAACTAGATTCCAATATATACAAGAAGGAAATAATTGATGATTTTTCCAAATAAGAAGAATTATATATTGGCACAATATATTTGTCATCTAAGATGAAACTAGAAGGAGAAGGTTGTTCATCTAACGGTATGATAGGTTTACTCGAGTATCTAAACCCAAACAAAAATGCAAATAATAAAATAATAAGTGCAATTACTATTAAAATACACTTAAAATCCCTCTTTGGTTTATACTCCTCAGGTGTTTCAAGTAATTCAATTTCTTCCATCTCTATTTTTTACTCACATGTCATTAATCTGTTCAAGACTTAAACCAGATTTTTGAAGCAATCTATTCATTGATTTATTAGGAAGTCGCTTTATGAAGGAAATAGTATCAAACTTAATGATAGGAGACTTCGTTTCGATGTTTAACATTGATGAAAGCGAAAGATCATCAAGTAGTTTTACATTTTCAGACAATATCAGATCATTAAGAATAGTTAATTTCTGATTGTTACATAAAGATATATTATATAACCCCCCTTTCTCTGTTGAATAGTATAATGATCCTTCATTTATTGCGAAGGAAGTAATAACAGATGATGTCATTGTACATCCAATATCAAATATCCCTTTTTCATTATACTCATATATATATAATATTGATGAATAAGATGCTGCAAATATATAATTATTAAACAAAAATACCTTCTTAATATCTTTTGAACAATAGTCTGACCATATTAATCCTATTCCATTCTCGTTCACTTCCAAAATTGATAACCCATTTGAAGCATCAGCCGCCACAAAAAACTTTTCGGACGAACATAAATCTATGGTAAATGTCTGTGTTGAAGTCTCAAATTTTCTTTCAAGCTCAATTGCTCCTTCAATTATCAGAAAAGTATATACCAAAATTTCCTTTCCACATGAAACAATAATGTATTCTTGATGAACGCATATTGATATCGGAGAATCATGTGTCTTGAATTGGGCAACCAAGTTATTATTTACATCAAGTATCCTAATATTTCCGTTTTTTTCTCCATAAACCAAATATTGAATACCGCAAATTGAGATTTTGGAAAACAGGGAAATTTTTTCTTCAATGCAAAAAGAAGACGACTGATTCGCTGGATCATATTTTTTAATAGAATAATTCTCATTGTTTTGAACTAACACTGTCATAGATCCATCATTTCCTAATGGCACAAATGTAACAGCATTTGGAATTGATACTAACTTTTTTGGAGAAACGCTCATATCGCCAAGTTTTCTATATACTGAGACAATACCAGCTGACAAACTAACCACATAACCACTGGAAATTGATATATCGTCACATGAATCACAATGTATAAAAGACTTGTGATCCTGAATAATAAATGGAGAAGAACCACTAGCAACAAGAGAATTGCCGTATTGCTTAAATGTAATCAATCCTCCATTAACACCTATTTCTTCAGGTTCAGGCTTAGAAGGTTTCATTTTATAGACTCTTCCATCTTCAGTACTAATACAAATACTAGGTTTACCTTCTTGTAAATGGATTCCAAAAGAATAAGGTATGATATTGTTTGGAATTATAATATTTGTCTTTGATTCATAATTTGGAGACTCAATATAAAAAATTGAACAATCTGATAAAAGAGCTGAAATAATATTCTCGCATACTGTAACATGATGAATACGCGGTTTAATCCTCCATTTTTTGATTGATGAAAGATTGTTGGGATTTAGAGATCTTAAATATCCTGACTCAGAAGATAATGCAATAATACATGATGATGAACTTGCACTATTAATCTGTTCTCCATATTCATGCTTGAAAGCAAATTCATTTGATCCTGGTTCAAAAAGATAAACACCATTTGTTGTTACAATTAATAATCTTTCTCCTGATGAAGAAAAATGCAAAACAGGGAAATTTTCTGTTTCAGATGGTAAATCAACATTACTAATATCAGATCCTTCCATTTTTATAATGTGAAAAGTTGAGTAGAATGATAAACAAACATAAAGAACAGCACCAATAGATGCTGTATGAACTGAAAGACAACCATCTGAAAAAAAGGACCCTACTTTTTCACATTCAACCATTTGTTCAAAAATAGTTAATGTTGCCATTTCACCCCTTCCTATCAAACTAACCAAACCACCAAATGGATGATTATAAATGGAGGATATAAATGATATGGTTGGGATTCTGGAAATTTCATTTAATAAACATCCTTCATCAGTGATATCACAACCATATAAAATACTATCTCCAAAAGGGGTGGATATAAAAAACCTGGTTCTATCAAATGCAACCATCGATGAAACAGGTCCAATGTTCTGAATTCTTTCTGTTACTGGACGAGCCTCAATAGGAAATTTACCAACACTCAATCCCCCAGAAGCATCTGTGATTAAATAAACATCATCATAAAATGGACAATGATTGAGGATAGTATCTTCAAGGAAAGCAGATATGTGTTCAATCTTTTGGGGTAAACCTTGAGGAGCAGTAATTCTTACAACACCATCATTAGTAAACACTAAAGCTGAAGATTCATAAGTCGCTTGAAGAGGAAGAATTGAATGAGCATTTTTTGGTAAATCTACTAAGAACTCGATTTTCCATGATGCAGAAGCCAAAATGATATTATAAACAGTTAAAACTCGGTTATCATTGTGAGAATCTGTTAAAACTGCTAATCTAATGCTAAAATTCAGAGGACCAATAAATGCAATGTCTACTACATTTGGAAGCATGATTGGGATTTCAATCATCTTATTCTGAGATGAATATGGTACTAAATATATTGAATTGGAAAATAGAGATAGAGCCACATATGAAGGATGAGAAACTAAAAGAATTCTCTTTTCATAAAACCGAATAGTAGCTGTTGAAATCGCATTACCTGATATAGATCCGCATGATAATAAATCAGATGAGTTTATAATACTTCTTTCAGCTAATGATTGCTGCAGCTCCTTAAACGAACCACTATTGACCAATTCAGCATCCCTAAATACAAACCAGTTAAAATTACGAAGTATTATAAATACATCATGGGTTTCTACTGATGATGTAATTCCAATAATAGGAGATACCATTGGAAAACTCTCATATAACTTAATTTCATTTCCTTTGATGCAATAAAAATTAATAATCGAGCCCTGCGCAAGAGCGATATGAATTGAAGAATTAGTATCATTAAAAACAACAGTAAATCGTTCAACACATTCCTCCTTATGAAGAGACTTAAGGAGAAACATTTATTTAATCGACTAGATGCTCTTTGTTTTTCTCATTCAGTACACCAAAGTTGTTTATTCTGGTATGAAAGACCGCATATTTTATAGAAATATGACCAATAACCCTAAATTTAAAGATCCACAGTCACAAGTTAATTGCAAGTTTCCCAATGATCTATGTGACAAGTATCAGAACATGGCTGTGAACTGTAGCCGTAAGAAGAACGGATCGAAAAGTTCCCATATGGTTTGTAATTCCTTGGAGCTTGGTTTTAGGCTTGGATTGAAGTATTTTACTATCAATTGTGAGGAGTGGGAGAACAACACTATACCAAACAATGACAGATACACAGATAAGTATTCACTCGTTGAAGAATCATGTTTTGTTGATGTTTGGATTGACAGGGATATTGTATATACAAACAATTTCTCCCATTCTTGGTTCTATGCAATATTAATGTTTTTGGGATTTGTACTTGTTTTAGGTGTGTGCACATTATTAGCATGGATTTTCCCTGATTTTTCAATTGTTAGATATGCAAAGCGCCCACAAAGAAAACTAAAAGCTGAATAAATGATTCTATATTTTAATCAAAAGTTGCAAATCTAACAACACCTTTCCTTTTTTCATTCACTATTTTATATGGTTTCTTTTTGTTATCAAGATCTGGAAGAACTATGTTATTGGATGGCTTTTCTCCGCTATCTACGTTGAATGGATCAATGTTTTCTGGCTCGTTTGTGTTTTCTTCTTCGTTTTGAGTTTCATCAATCATTTCCTTCATTCTAACTCCAGGTGGAAGTTCACAATGTATCAGTTTTCCAGATGTGTAATCACGTAAAATGATACGAGCGGATCTAGACTCATCAGGGTTGCCTGGAACATAAAATCCTTTCTTAACAGCAAGTTGTTGAAGTAACTCATGGGGATGTGTTTTCTTTCCTGTTAGTTTTGTTCCATAGAGAATATTCAACGCTTCTGGTGGAATCTTATCGGCAACAATCATAATTGGTGACAGCCAATCAGTCATATAGTCAATAGAGAGAATACCATTGCAAAGCATTGAGGCTCTACTCTGTTGAAATAGTGGAAACACAAGACCAGGACAATCACAAAGTGTTATTCCATCTTCTTCCATATTGATTGTTTGCAAATGTTTGGTTTTCCCTGGAGTTGAACTCGATCTTACGCAGATTCTTCCTACAGCAGAATTAAGCATTGATGATTTTCCAACATTTGGAAATCCAACAAAACCAATTGTGATTCTTCCGTCTCTTCCAGGCCCTTTGGCAAGATCCTTGGCATACATAACTAGTTCTTTTGGTGTTAATATATCCTCTACATTATCAACTGTAGAGACAAACTTAAATTTAAGCTGGAGCTCTGATTGAATTTCTTCAAAATAAGAAGCCCATTCTTGTCGAATTGGTGGAGGAACTAAATCACCTTTATTCAGGGCTAAAAGAACAGGAAGGCCCAGCTCATTTAAATACCTCACAAAATCACCACAGAAAAAGGCCAATGGATCTCTAGCATCAACAATGTATACTGCAACTTGCGATCTTTCTAAAACATGCCATAATTCTTTCCAAACCTCAGGATTCTTCTCAAAAGGAGACAAAACAACATTTGGTTCTTCTTCCAATATTGCAAGCGATCTCCTCCACTCAATAATTTCGGCAGTTTCAAGAGAATGAAGTTCATCTGGAGTTGTATTCTCATCCCATTGAGGTCTTCTTGGAATCCTAAGCCTGTTCTTCAATCTTTCTTCAGCCTCAATTTGATCATCGTTCCTATGCAAGGCATTGTATGCTTCTTTGGTTAATTGGACTCTATCAACAATCCTAATCTGACCTCTTTGAGCCTGGAAAGTTTTCCCAACAAGTTCAGCATCAGTAACATAGTCACCAAGAGTGTAATCATTAGTCATAGACTTTAATCTGTCTTCAGGTGTAATCGGGGTATCATCAACAACATATTTTGTTGGGCCGTGATTTCCTTCGCCTTTAACTTTCCGATTCTTCATCTTAGAATTGACTAAAGCAGATCCAAATCCACCAACATCCTTTTTACCTTTCTTGCCTCGACCAGACATAAATGAACGATAGATCCGGGGCACAAAATTTCAACCTGAAAGATACCAGATGATACTCATTATAGAGTAATAGGCGGATTACTCTATTTCCGAAAAACTAGATATTTTTGGGAAATTTTTTAACCAAAGATTCACATGAACACCTGGAAAACTAGTAGTTTTAATTGATCCAATATGATAATTATCTCCGAATTAACATCTTAAACACCATTTTTAAATCCAGGTACAAATACGGCTAACGATAATTTTTGGCCAAAAGATGTTTTGGCTCCTGTTTTCTTCTGCTTTTTCTTCCAAGATTGAAACAGAACTTGCAATAAAATACACAGCATCATGTCCCAATTCCCGCGAGTCAATGTTAGTTATCGATAATGGCAAAGACTATTTCAAACCGGTTAGGAATGGAATAACAAGAATTAGATTAACACCAGGTTATCATAAACTTGAAGTTAGTCACCCATGGTGCACATTCTATCCTGTGGATTTGACTCTATATGATGACGGTAAGTTTTCGGCTGTTTCAAATTCCACCACCCAGAGTTCATATCCAATAGCGATCAAGCATCTTCCAAATCAAGATGATGATCCAATTATGATGTTATTCAAGTCACCAACTCTATTGTTAATCGGAGGAATCCCATTATTGTTTATGTTCTTGAAAAAGAAGTTCTTGACGCCAGAGATGATGCTCAAGCTCCAAGAGAAACAAAAAGAACTTGCCGAGCAAAAGAAACAATTAGAAGAAAGGCAAAAAGCTAAATAAAACAGACTGATTATCAACATTTTAATCCTTTGATAGTATTCGACACCTCTTGAAGAAGTAATCCGTGAGATCTACAAGTCTATTATACTGATGAATATAGGACGGAACAGTATTCATTAATGAGTGAATTTGGCCATGATTGTTATACAATACATTCCTTTCAAGAACACACCATTGCACTGTATAAAACCCACTATCACACCCAGCAAAATGATACTTGATACCAGCTTGATCCACTGCTCCAAGCCAAACCAAAACATTCAGTATTGGTTGATCCATACTTTTTCCCCAGCACTTATCCCATTCTTGTGTAGAAATCATGAGCTTCAGAAGCTTTATGTAGGGAACAGTCCCTCCTGCAATAGATCCACTGCAAATAATATACTGATGACGCATTTGAGTCATAATTGTATCATTGTAGCACCTTCTAAGCCAATCAGTATTCCATCCACATGATCTAATAACATGAGGCTCAACAACAAAAGTCAAATCGTCATTGAGAATATGATTAGAAAACGGATCCCCCTGGAAAAATACATCAAAAGAATCTGTATGAAATACTCTATCGACTTCATTGATATGTTGCTCAAGCCACTCAAGCTCATACTCAAATCTGATCATATGAGGTACAAAAGGTCGATTTTTTTTCTCGTCACATCCTAGAACAATTTCGATATTTAGAACTTCAAGCATTCTTTGTTGAAACCTAGTCAAGGGAAACTTCTTTGGAACCAGAAGAATAACACGGCATTTACTTCCTGTTGATCTTATGGACTTAATAGATAATTCAAGACCAGCAGCAAAAGAAGTCGCATAAAGAAGAATTACATCTCTTTTCGAGCTCTTAATGTAATTAGTTGATGAATTATAATTACAGTAGAACACTTTATCTTTCTTATTTATATCTTTTTTCTTCGACAATAATGGAGTAAGGAGAAATGGAAACAAAAAGCCAACTCCAAAAAGAGACCTCAATATCTTTCTTGGAATAGCCATTTTTTAAGTGCAAATTGCCGTTTAAGAATTTGGAAAAAGACTGATTTTGAGGTTGAATATGAGTCTTAACATTAAAGCAATAATAGGTGATGTGTATCGAAAAGATTTTGGTATATATTCATCAAGAATTTAGGATTAATTTCATTCTTGAATGTAATTATTGTATTCTTAACATTTACTCTTCAACAACTTCCACCACTTCTTCTTCAATCTCATAAATCACCTCTTCAGCTACTTCTTCTTCGACTTCATAAACAATCTCAGTTACTTCTTCTTCAGCGTTGTTATTTGTCAGAATGGGTACCTCAACGACTTCTTCTTCATAAACAAACTCGTATTCATGCTCTGATTCAGCCACAGGCTCTGGATCTTTCTTAGGAATTGGTTTAGGGTTTTCTGGAGTCTTAGCATTTGATTCTTTAGCCTTTGAAGTTTTGGAAGAAACTGAAGGAGATGGTTCCATTTTAATAACAGCATCAATCTTCTTTGGTGGCTTTTGGCTGTTATCTATTGTAACTAAGGATTCATCTGATTCTTTCCTTTCAGCAAGTGGCCTACTTTCTTTGGAAGTGCTTGATTTTCTTGGTGAAACTAATGGAGCTGAAAGCAACGGTGGATTAATACCAGTGTTCTCAAGTGCAGTCTGATTCTCTCTCGCTTTGGATAAGATAAATGGATAACCTTCAGGTTCATAAACAGATTCTACAGATATCACATCTTCTAAAACTCCAGTTTTTACATCTGTTCTGGTTCTGTATACTTTAACAGAGGAAGGCTTTATGTTTGGAATTGAAGAAGTTTTATTTGCTACACGAATTGGTTCAATTATTTCTTCAATATGTTCATATGCTTCAATTTGATTTCTATTATTCTTCCTCAGTTTCAGAATAGAATAAAACTGTTTTACCATAATTATATCTTCTCCAACATGTCGATGAAGCCTGTTATGTTTATAAACGGAAACTGATCTTACGAATGGTTTCTTTTGAGATCCCACAGATTTTGTAACACCCAAATGAACACAATTTGTATTATCGATTTCTGTCTTTGAAACTTCTTTATATGATTCATAAAACTCATTCTCTCTCAGAGATCCTTTGTCAAACTCTCTAAAGACTTTCATTAACATTCTTTGGGTATTTTCAATAGGCAAATCATCTGTAATATAATCGATATTCTTTTTGGATTCCTCGTCGACGGTAGTTCTAAGAACCTTCCTCCCAAAAGTTGTTGTAATTGGGATTCTATTTTCAAGATCCTCCTCAATTTCAAGATTCTCGATTCCTTGGGTTTTTGGATTTTTCCTTTGACGTATAATCCTTATATAATGTGATCCATCTAGTCTTTGATATATGCAATGTTTGATAATAATGAAATCAGTCTCAACTATAGAATCATAGTTAAGGCGCTCCGAAACCATCACTTCTTTCCCATTAATAATTCTTATAAATTTAATTACTTTTGATGTTATTCCGCCCTTTTTCAGTGAATGCCAATTAAACACTTCTATCAGCCCTCTCTGATCGGATTCAGATAGTATTTCATTAACTTCATAGTTTTCAATCATGTTTGTTTTATGATTCTTTCTTCTTCGAATAACTCTCATATAAGGAAGACAAGATTTGGGATCATGGTAAATAATGGGATATGGTATCATAAATCCTTCTCCAACAATGATATTATTTGGAATGCACATCGTAATAAGTTTCTCTTCAAGAGAATTGGTATCATAATTAGCAATTAATCGATAAAATGTCAATGAGTTTGTTTGTTTGTCATCAACAGTTTCCTGTTTTGGTTCATTTTCGAGTTGCATTTTTGTTGGTTTCGGTATAACGACAGCATTCTCCAGTACTTCTACCTTTTCAAAAAATCCGGTATCAGGATTCACCCTTTGTTGAATAATTTTCCGATATCTATTTCCATTGTATTCCCAAATAAACTTGGAAGAAAAATCAGTTTCTATATTTGTGGAAATTGAGAGTTTTGGGATCTCTTTTTTACATTCAAAGGCCTCAATTTGTCCATTTTCTGCATTTCTTTGCATGCGGATTATCCTGATAAATGGCCATTTGCTATGCTTTGAACTACAAACAACAGGAGTAATGGCAATAAAGTCTGTACCAACAATGGTTGGTACTTCTATTTCTTGTTCAGAAATATATTGTTCAGATTTCGAGCCTCTGTGTGTTTTCCTGGTTTTAACAATTGGAATTTTTCTTTTTCCATTTTTTTGAATTGGATAAGAGGCCAAAGAAAAGTCAAGTAGTTGTCCTTCAAGTTCATTTTCATTTATTATTTCAGTTGCTTCGTAATTTTCTGGTTTCCCAGTGTGTTGATTAATCCTTCTCTTAATAACATTCATTGTAATAAGTCCCTTTTCATCTATATATAGTTTCCGATTTATTGCAACAAAATCTTTACCGAGATATGGCTTTTCAATAATTTCCAAGTCTTTAGAGACAGAATGATGATGTACTCTTCTTGATACAATCAATATTCTCTTTCCTTTGCTATTGACAATGATTGAATCAATAATATCATTTGAAGAAAAACAGATATCAACTTTTTGGGAATTTTTGTCTCCATTTATACTTTTGCTAAGAAATGATCTTGATGAAGCTAAAAGATTAGATTCGGAAAGTATTGATCCTTTTGATGACAATCCGGATTTTTCATTTTTCAATAATCTCTTTTCGTATATATCATAAAAATTGTATTCTTCCTGTTGGTAAATATATGATTTGACTTTAATAGTCTTCTTTATGTGGGAAATATACAAATTACTATCAATTTTGGTTTCTTTGGGAATATAAACCAATTCATTCGTCGAATAGGATTCAATATTCCTGTTCTTGATATTTAGCCTTGGCCTTAAAATGCTTAGAGTATTCTCAATAAAAATAAACTCTGAAGTATTTGAGAGTTTCTCGAGAGTTTCTACTGTTTCGAAATTACCGTTTTGCTGATTCCTTTGTTGCTTTACAATAATTTGGTGCACATTAGGATATAAGTTTCTTTCTTCCTCTGATATCAGTAAATATTGGATATAATACTCATCACGATTAATCCCTTTTAGAGACATTTTCCGAATAATTGGAATCACAAATTGTGGGTATAAAAACTTGAATGTTGGAGAGATTAGCTTCGGAACAGCTAAAAACTCAGTTCCGATTTGGTTACTGTTGCGTTTTCGGGAATAAACAACCGCTTCAAATAATGATTCGGAAACCTTATCCTTATTCCTTGGTGATATTGCCATATTTGCCAAAAAGTTTTCTGTTAAACCCGTCAATGGATTCCTCCTCTGGCGTATAACAATAATCAATGATTTTTCTCCTTCAGTTATCAAAGAATTATTTAGAGCAATGAAATCAGATCCCCTGATTACATCATCATCGATTTCTACATTCACAGGTTCATTCTCTTTAAACACGGATATAATAGCTTTTCCATTAGTTAACTTCTCTTCTGATATAAAAGGAATTTGGGCAATTGATTCTTCACTCTCAATAAAAAGTTTTAATTTTTCATCCTGGAGTCTTAACACCTTCAAATATGGATTTCCATTAGAATGACGATATATTGTACAATCAATAGCAATATAGTCTTTACCCTTAATATGATTTTTTGTTATTGCTTCTTTTGTTTCATATCTTTCAAATTGTCCAGTATTGGTATTAAATCTATTTCTTAATACTGTAATCACTTCCAAATCACTCTTTTTTTCAGAAATTTTCTTCAAATTCACATAGCATTTCAGTAAAACACATTTTTTCTCGGACCCTTCGTCGCTTTCGGAGCAAAATTCATATATATCTCCATGTTTCTGGATCCCTGCTTCTGTATCGAATATTTCTTGGATAATTTCTGTCTTTTCAATTTTACCTTTGATATTAGGGGATTCTGTAACTATCTTAACATTCTTCAAATATAATGTCTGATGGATTACTGGAAAACCAATTACATTTTTTCTCAATATGATATCATTACTTGTCTTTTTCCCAATTAAATCAACTAAATTTTTTTTTGGAGCAATTCCTTCAAGTGTCTTTGAAACAGATACTGATTTTGATCTTTTGTTATCATTTACTTTCTTCTCTTTTCGTTTGGGTTCTTCCCCTGTTAAAGTGTTGTATCGAGAGGTTCCTTTCCTAACAATGTCTTTTTTACCAGTATCTACAGAACTCTGCCTTTTAGACTTTCCCGACATAATAAACGAAATTTTAAAATAATGCTAACTTTATTGTTTGCAGTACAGATTAATAGCGCCTGTTCTATTGTATATAATAGTAATATTGATATTGATGGATGCTCTTTTTCAGGAATATCACATGCAAGTGATGGTGGTGTGATATTTTGCTGCGGAGATTATTCTTCAAAAATCAAAAACACAATGTTTTTTAATATTTCAGCTGGAAAAGGAGGGGCATTATTTCATGAATCTAATGGAAATAATAATGTTTCAAATGTTTGCGCTAGTAATTGTAGAGCACTGAATAACTATCATTTTGGTTTAATTAAACTGAATAATGGAAATGCTGTGAGTGGATTAAATATGGTTTCTGTGACATACTGTTCAAAAAATGCAGAAGGGTCGTTTACATTACTCAATCAATACGGACATATTGGATTCAACAACAATAACATCTCAGAGAACCATGTGAATTATGATGGTGTTACAAAATTCGAAGTATTTCATAATTTAGATTGCTCATTTTGCACATTTTGTTCCAATTATTATACAAATACTAATTGTCTGTTTATAAAATCAAGTATTCCTTCTTCTTCAATTATTAAATCAAATTTTATTGGAAACAATGGAGGATCAACCAATCATATGATTTGTTTTGATTGGTATTCTCAAAAAATCCTTAAAGAATGTGTAATTCATAGCAACATTGGTCCTCTGTTTTCAGTATATGGTGGGACTTTAACTCTTGATTCATGTATATTGAATCATAGTGGATTAATATCCAGTGCAAGTATAATACTACTCAACACTAGCCTCACTTTCACAGCATCTCTTTTTCTTACCCATTTCCAAACTTACTTTTGTCCATATATTCCCAGTCAAACTCCTGCACAATCCCATTATTCAACCATATTAAGGACATATGACCAGAGATGCATTCAGTTATCCAACATACGCCTTACCCATTCAACATACATGTTTCCTGTTTTTGTTTCTTTCATAATTCTGAAATAACAAATCCGTTTTCACCATAGTGACACTTTTCGTAAACAATCTTGTTTTTGAATGATTTACACAACATTTTCTTAAGGACGATCAAATGATTGAAGTTCCTGATAAATACGAAGAAAATCCCAAAAATCGAGTAATTAATTTGGATCCTTATTTTTATGTGCCTACATTTTCCGAACCTACTCGAAAAGCTCCTGGTCGTCCTCGTTCTGAGAGGTCGTTAACACCAATCTCCCCTAAGCCAAATAAGCCAGTTTTAAAAGTTCCAAAATTCCAAGTTGCTCTTCCTGCTCCATTTTTAATCGAAGATGGTGAAGAAAAATGGACTCTTCGTTGTATATGCGGTGATCATACCACAAACGGGCTTCTTGTCATGTGTGAAAAATGTGGTGTATGGCAACACGCTATATGTATGAATTTGAATCCACATACTATCCCAGAATCATACATATGCGAAACATGCTCAAATAAAGCAATAAGATGTAAGTGTGAGCTTAATCTCAATTACAGACTCTCTTTAGTCAAGTGTAGCATGTGTGGTTACCATTATCATCGAAAATGTGCTGGTTTGATGTATGGCCCTTTTCCTTCATCGTCATTTGTTTGTTCTTTTTGCGGAAAATCCAGGTTTAATTATCCAAAGATCAAGTTTCCATCTTCAATGGTCATTGAAAACTCTACATTAACAATTAGCCAAGATACTCTTGGAAGAATTCCTCCTCAGTTTATAGGCGGCCCTTTTGTTGAGTTTTTTAAAGAGGACTTGATGGAATCAACTTTAACATATAAGGACCTTTATGAATCATTTTATGATAGATTCAGGTCATTTTTCTTTCCATGTCATCCTCTACTTAATAATAATACTGCTAAAAAGAGAAGATTTAATCTCCTGCACACATTTTTATCTTCATCAGAGAATGTATTTAAGTGTTTGACCGGAATTGACAGAGAACAATTTGTCAATATTTTTGATTGTTTATTAAATGAGACAATATATAAGCCATCTAAGTATTCTAATATTGTTGAAAGCGGATGCGATTTTTCTGAGAATGCTAGACTCGAGATTCCACAGATCTCAATTTCTAGCATTAAAGATGAAACTCCTGTACGGCTTTTTGTCACTGATAATGGGGTGATATCTGATTCTGATATTATCAATGATCAATATATAATGACATGTGAAGGATTGGTCGGGGATATTGAAGAGTTCTATTATGATGATGGTGTTGATCTTTCTTTGTATCAAATAACTGGTACCAGATTTGTTTTAGATGCATCTCGAATTCCCACTCAATTAACCCACAAAATGAAACGGTCTATAAATGGGAATTGTTATCTAAAAATTGTTCAAAACGGGGACATATATACGTGTGCATTATTTGCTGGTCCATCTCATTCTTCATTTTATAATAATGATGAAGAGTTTATTATTCGAGCAGGAGAGCCTCTCACTCTTCCCATTGATTTCATTCCTGCCATTGTTGATGACTTTACCAAGTATATGTCATGGCATATAATTGAAAATGATGATCAAACTACAGCCAGACCATCAAGAGAAGATAGAGGAATGATTGCTGCAATGAGGCTGATCGACCAGGCTAGTTCTAAAAGGTCAAAATCGGCTGTTGAAAACGAAGATGTCATTGATTCGAGAAAGGTGAGAAAATCAAAGATTGTTCCTGTAAAAACCGAAATCACTCTTTTCTCGATGTTTGAAAATGAGGATCCTGGAGCTTATTTCTTCCTTGTAGGCGATGATATTGAAGCACTCAAAGAGAACACTAAGTCTATTGCACAACCTCCTGTTGTTATTCCGACAAGGGGAAGACCCAAACCAAAAATCAAGAAAACTCAACAAACCCCGAAAACTCACACAGGTGGAACCAGAGGGAGACCTCCAAAAAATGCTCCTCCGAGACCAAAGACACCATCAAAAACGGATGTGAAAGAACAATCGTCAGAAGAGTTGGAAGAAGAATCCGTTGAAGAAGAACCCAAAGTTACAAAGGATACTGAGCCAAAAGTCGAAGAGTCAAAACCAGCAGAAATCATTGATACCCCCCAGATAATTGAAGCTAGAATTCTTCCAGAAGATGAGGAGTATAACCTTTTTTCGGATGACTTCGAGAAAAAGGTTATGGAAATATCATCCACAGAATCTTTTGTCCCATTTAAAGTTGGTGATTCATATCAACAAATGTGTAGAATTCTTGGACTTAATTTGTAAAATATGTACGTTTATTATTATTTTCGTAATGTTCGCATATGATATGAACAAGCTCCTCTCACCAGTTTTCCAAAAAACATTAGAACCAGAGCTTATCCAAGAAACACCAGACACAAATCTTCCCATGGACATTTTCAAAATCGATGTCAAGCAGTTCCTTGACCAATTCAAAGATATTCCTCTCCCACTTAAACCAATATCAGAAAATGCTGTACAAGCAAGAATGACACAAAAGACAACAGCCCATAAGGTACAAACCACTGATACAATCGCAAAAAGATCAACTCAAGTCTCCTCCAAATTCGGGTTCAAGAGAAAGTAATAAATTCAAGCTGTTTTCATCGTTTTGGATAATCCAACAGTCACCTCATTTTTACGATGTTCTTCACTGGGTTTGAATCTGTTCTTACAGGAAAAGAATATCCCATTGATCGTTATGATTACATAGCCGAAGACGAAGGACCCAAAGCTCTTCTTTCAGCTCTATATGATTTTGAAGGAATCAAGAAGTCTCTTCCTCAATCTCTGAAGAGTCCTACTTTGGGAATGTTTAGATATATGCCATTTTTACCGATTAAGGCAGATGCAAAGATTCCAAATGTTCAAGTTGGTGGTACACCATTGATTCCTGTTCCACAAGATAGGAGTCCATTCAAGATCCAACTGTGGATTAAGGATGAGGGCCGCGAACCAACAGCTTCATTCAAAGACCGTGCCTCTGCGCTTGTTTGCGCCAAAGCTCTTGAACTTGGAAAAACTACCGTTGTTACAGCTTCAAGTGGTAATGCCGCCGCTGCTACATCAGCAATGGCCGCATGTTTAGGCATCAACGCTGTTATTTTTGTCCCAGCCCATGCTCCACCTGCCAAAGTTCTCCAAAACAGGCTTTTCGGTGCTAAGGTTTTCCTTGTTAAAGGTCCATACGACAATGCTGTTGCTGCCGCTATGAAAGCAGCAAAGAAGTTCAACTGGTATAACAGATCCACTGGATTCAATCCATACACTGTTGAAGGAAAGAAAACAGTTTCTTTCGAAATATGCGAGCAATTCGGAGGCATTGTATCTCCTGAGGGATCAATTGAGTCTCAATGGGGAAGGCTTGGTAAATTTGTTGCTCCAGATGCCATTGTTGTTTCTGTTGGTGATGGAAACATTGTTGCAGGTGTCCACAAAGGTCTTAAAGAACTTCACCAAGCTGGTTTAATTGAAAAAGTTCCAAAGATCATTTGTGTTCAAGCAATGGGCTCTAATCCACTTTACACATGCTGGGTAAATGGTTCCGATCCTGCTGAATGTCCAACTGTTGATACAACAACATGCGCTGATAGTATTGCATGTGGAACACCAAATGATCCAATACGTGCAGTCCGCGCTGCCCGTGAAACCGGTGGTGCATATGTTCAAGTTTCTGATGAAGCAATTCTTGCCGCAATCCCTGATATGGCTTGCCGAAGTGGCGTTTTTGCTGAACCTGCAGCAGCTTGTGCATGGGCTGGTATCTATGAAGCTGAAAAGCAAGGTTTCCTTAAACCTGGCGAAAAAGTTGTCATGATAAGTACAGGAAATGGTTTGAAGGACATTAACAATGCCACACGCTCAATGGAAGGAAAGAATGTCCCATTCAACATCAATGATGCTGATGAAATTGATAGTTCAATGCTCTAATAAAAAACCAAATGGTTTTATTCATAATGCGAATATCTTGCAGTGATTATTTCGAATGAAGCCCATGTCCAATCACCCTTATCAAGCTTCCATGTTGCTTGACATTTTGAGGGTACCAAGTAACCACCTAGATTCTTATGTTCCAAAACCTCAGCATGCCACCATTTTCGTTCAGCATTTTCTTCCACTCCTTGGTATCTCAAAGCACGAAAACGTGTGGGTTTCCCTTCATCATCAAAATCAAAAAAGCCCTCTCCTGAAACACCATCAATGGTCATTATTGCTTTGGAAGTATGGTCATCAACATGCTCCCATTTGATATAGTTGCATAGTGCTACTGTTGGTACCCATACTGCTTCTCCAAGAAATCTTTGTAGTGCTGCCTCGTTAATTTTTTCCACTCCTCCAACGTTGACTACATTTAATAGATTTAGAAGCTTAATAGTCATGAAACCTTTTCCTTTATTGAACATATCTCTTCCAAAAACAGGTAAACCTTTCATTTTCATATCCAAAGTCCAAAAGAAACCAGGAGGATTGGAGAATGAAGTCTGATTAGCAATAGCATTAAACCATTCGGTCTGTTCTTCTTTCATTTTTAGTTTATACTCTTGAACGCTATCCATTCTCATTATTCTCTTCTTTCCAATGGCTCCAGATTTAATAAGCCATTTTTGAACTGGGGCTGGAAGGTGAGCAATTGTCGCTTCACTAATTGTCTCGTGAGAGTCATCCTGAATATTAGATACCATTTCCCTCAATTCCTTTGAACATGCTGTAATAAACAGCCTTTTTCCAACACCAACTATAGACACTAGTAAACCAAGAATATTAATTATACTTATTAAACCAGATTTCTTCCATAAAACAAACACTAAACATTGAGAAATAACGCAAGAGGCCATCAACAAATAAGACCATATATATGTTTTATCATAAAGTATTATTGACAAAAGACTAATAATCACAATCAATCCAAAAAATATACCCTCTATCAAAGAATCACTTTCAGTCAAGAATTTGATCTTAAACACATCTAATGAACTCAACAAAGCGTTGAAATGGCACAAAATATGTAACCAAATAACAACAATTGTTAACATAGAATATGTCACATTTTTTCATGATACATCTCGTTTTTTTGCGATTCTCTGGTGAAATTTCCATTAGTAACATCTACTTTGGATTAGATAGTTATGGTTTTATGCCTAATGGAACCTTTTCGTTTAGAGCTGATAGTTCAAATTGCAAAAATATGATTATTGGCATGCTTAATCCTCGAGAAATTGAGAATGTATATCGTGAAGAGTTTAAAACAAGTTTGGTTTGTAATTATAGGATGCATTTTGCTTTGATGAATTCCACATCACTTAATTGGTCAGAAATGATTACTTCAAAAATTGTTTTAAAGCCTGTGATTATTAATTGTGATTCTCAGCAAAAAAAGTTTGTTTTAAACTATAATGCGAGGAATTTGGATAGCTTTTTAGATTATCGATATATTCCATCGCGTATGATCACAATTGTATTCATTATTATGTTTTCTCTCGCTTTCTTCTTTTGGATATGGAATATGGTTCAGTTTTATTCTAATATTACAAAACTTAGCATTCTAATTCTCTTTAGCTTATTATTCTCATTGTTGAATTTGATAATTTATTCTCAACAGCTGTATGAAATGAGCAACAATGATAACTCCAAAGGGTTCATATTTTTTCATGATATTGCATCAATTATATCCAGGTCAATATTGTTCATTGCAGTTATACTTTGTACAAGTGGATGGTGCTTATTACATAATGAACTTTCTCCAATTTTTACTCTTTTAACTGTGTTTACTTCGTTTTCTTTCTTTATTTGCTCAACATTAATGTCTACTATTGAGTTAGGTCTTTGGCTGTTTCCTATGACTTTGCTAACACTTGCATTTGTTGTTGGGCTTCTCAAGCTCTTTGCTCACAGTATTGATCAAGCCGAACTATTAATTCTTGCTCATATGTATTCAATTTATCGTGCAGGGATCGATCCATCATCGACTCCAATTTATGGTAGACATAAACTATATCAAAGATTACAACAGTTTGTTTTCATTTATTTCCTTATTATTATGATAAGAGCAATCATATCTCTCTTCGCTGATGCGGATTTTTGGGTTCTTGATTTGATAGACCAGATTGCAGACTTCCTCTTATCAATAGTATTCGTAATTGGTTTCAGAGTCAACCCAGAAATTGCAGAGGGATATGTGGAAATCGGTGATGAGTTTATATCTGTAGATGAACTTAGATCTTTTGAAATAGCTGATGAGTCGCTACAAAGGCAGGATTTGGCTCAATGGAACTCAGGGATGCAATTACCCCCGCCCCCCAAATTGAAGTCAAACAAGGTTTATGAAACCGACAATATTATATCAAATTAATTTTTCCACATCAATTTTTGCCACGTCATTTTTATGAATAAGATCTTGTTGTTTTCGATTAACAAAGTTGAAAAGAAAAGGATATCACTTCCGAATCCTACATCTGTGAGAAATGCTATAGATGTTATTAGGGGCAAGTTTCAAATTGCAGGATTTCCAAGTATAATTGAGGTCAATGGATATGGGATTACATTGGATTCAGGTAATATTTTTGATGAAATTCAAGATGGAGAAGTTGCTGATTTCATTTTGGATAATGGCTCTAATGTTCCTATGATTCCAATTCCAACAAATGGTTTTAGTCAAAATTCTGCCACAATGACTCAAAGGAGGGTAGATTTCCCAGCAAATCGTGAAAAGGCTCCTGCTGATACCAAATCCCCTGATAAAATCTCTATTCCAACTCTTTCTGCTGGAGAATTTCTAGTTTTCTCAAATTTGAGCTACAATAATATGGTTAAAGGGGATGTTGTTACTATTGGTTTGAATCAAGATTTTAATTACACTAAGATATGGTTGTTTGATTATTTTAATTCAATGTTTCGAATTCAGAGTTTTGAGATTCGTTTGTTTTTTGCAGGTGGAATACCCTATGTTTCTGGTACATTGGCTGAAATGATTTCAAAGTATAAACCAAAAAGCATGTTCATTTATGCAATTTTTACTAGAAAAATTAGCGAAGAACTATATAATAGAAGTATTAGCAACATATGCGATTGTTCAAAAGATGATATGAAATTACTATTATCTCCTATAGTTGAGTCTTCAGAGATAGGATATACCACAATTGCTTCTCTCCTTGGATATATCAATAGAGATGGATTAAGATCAGACAAGATTATTAAATCTCTGGAAACATTTTGCCAATTCTCTCCTATGCTTGTTAATTTGTATCGTCTAAATCAAAAAGAAAGTCTCAAAGGTGGAGAAATCGTTCAAATAACAGCGCCATTATTTATTTTCATATATAGTTTGTTGGATAAAGCAAATCCAGTTGAATGTACTTATGAAGAATCATTAAAGGTGTTGACATATGTATCTGAAAATGCCACTTTAGGAACAATATCAGTTAAGGATACATCAGAAAAAGATAATGATTCAACATATGCATATCAGCCTGAGATTAATGGAGAAGTAAAGGTTGGGAGAGAATATATATATGCACCAACAATTTCTAAGTTAAAAGATATTTATACAACCGTTTCGTCTGCTATCAAACCTGTAGCACCATTAACCTTGAAAAATATTTCAAGAAGCTGCCTCGTAATTACAGAGCACGGAGTTGGATTACATTCCCAAAAAGCAGATGGAAAATCGGCTTCGGAATCGGACTCAGTTTCTGTTTGTGATCCAATAGAAGGGTCTTTTAAGTCCATAAGTGCTGATGTTCTTGCCAAACGACTTAAGAATTCTTCAAAGGATGATTCATCATCTTTAGTTGATCCACAAAAAGTCGAGCAGCTGGTCATGATTTGTTTTGATAAAAGTGGTTCAATGGACAGCACCGAAGCATTTGGTAATGTATCTGAAAAAAGAATTAATGTTTCAAAGCAATACCTCTCCAGTTTTGCTAATCAATGCTATGGATATAAATCAAATAGTGTTTTTGGTCTTATTAAGTTTGATAGCAGTATTGATTATATATCTGAACTTTCACCATATGTTCCAGATTTTGAAAAAGGTCTTGATAGCGTTGATGCAAGTGGGGGCACAGTATTATTTAAAACTCTTGATTTTGCAAGAAAAAAGCTGGTTGCTTGCAAGGATAAATATCCGAAAGCTAAACTTCGTATATTGGTGATTTCTGATGGCGAAGATAATGACTCTTCAGCTGCCAAAGTGTGTCAGGAACTGATCAATGATTCAATTATTGTTGATTCTTGTGTAGTATGTAAAGCAGATAACACCGGATATCAAAGACTCAAATCAATATGTTATTTGACTGGTGGTATTTCTATTAAGCCAACAAACCCTGAAGAGGGTATTAAATTATTTACTCAAGAAGCTTTTATGTCAATTGGCTCCAGGATTATTGGATCTCCATATATGAAAGTAATTGACGACAGTATTCTTGATCAATATTCTAATCACCCATATTCGTCAATAGCACAAAACATTGTAATTGAGAAAGCAAAACAAAATGATCCATTAATGACACCAAGAGTTGCTATTGCTAAAACAAATGATGCTGGAACCAATAATAACATGAAAAGAATAATAACTGAATTGAGGCGTATTAATAGATCTGATGACCCAACAATCCGCGTCTATCCAACTGAAAAAGATATTACGGTATGGAAAATATTGATTCTTGGTCCTGATGGATCTCCATATGAAAAATCATGGTGGTATATGATTGCGAAATTTGGTCCCGAATATCCAATTGAAGCCCCCGAAATTCGTTTTGTCCAGCCTCCATATCATATTAACATATCAGATGAAGGTAAGATTTGTCTCAATGTTCTAAGTCAAGATTATCTTTCCAACTCTACTGTTCACGAATTATTGCTTTCAATCAAATCTTTGCTGATGGTTCCCAACCCTGATAGCCCTATCGATTCCGAAAAAGCATCATTATTCAAAAAAGACAAAGCCGAATTTTCAAATAGAATTCGACAATCGATTAGAACCAATTCCAAACCCACATCAAATAAATGGGAGTCTGAATGGGAAATTGATGACAATGCCCAACCAGATAATTTTAACGAAATTCTCATTCCATTAAACTATAAATGCGCAATGTCTGGAGAAATTATGACAGAACCAGTTTCTTCAGCAGGATCAAAAACATATTATGAGAGGAGAACATTAGAGTTATATATGAACAGCACTGAAAATCCCAAATGTTTTGTCACAGGAAAACCTCTTCAGAAGCCTCTCACCCTTAACAAAGCACTCCAAAGTGAAATTCTAACATTTAGAGCAAATAATAATCTGAATTAAATTAATTTTATGGAAATTGATCTAATATTTGACCAAAATACTTGTTGGCCTCTGGAATAATCCTAGCAGACACTGTAGGGAGATCATAAGTAAATATCAAATGAAGAGGAATCTTTCCTTCTCTATTAAACCTAACAAGGCAAAATCCATCAGTTCTCTTTGTCCCAGGATCAGCACGACCATAAATTAGACCCTCATAAAACCTGTGAACATGATAGTGAATGCCATTATAGAACAATCCTTCTTTAACAGTGAAATCGTAATCCCGGTATAATCCCATGTATCCTTGTATTGTTTCTGGATTTACTTCTACTGTAGACAACAGAAGATCTCCGTTTTCAAGAAAAACAGAAAAATTGGTCCAGTCTGGGTTGTCAGTTTTAATCTTGTCCAACGAAATAGAAGCCATATTGAATCTGTGCGATCATTTCATTGAATTTTGTGGTTAACCGGAAAAATACGATCATTAAAACTCAGAAATGTTGTGACTTTAACACATAATAGATCATTGGGGCTCTACATTTTCGTCAATTGAGTTAGGAAGCCTAATTGGCATTGTATTGTGGAATTTAACAGTTCCACCAAATCCTGATCCATCTATTTTCGGAGCGTTGAAAGTGACAGGAACTTTTTGGCCAAATGAGAGTGTCCCTCTGGTGATAGCTGTTGCTGATAATCTAGTCACACTCTTTCTTTGAGTCATACTTTCTAGAGCAGATCGTGGGCTGATAGGTGGCGGAGGTTCGTTCTTTAGAATCTTCTCAAATGACTTAAATGACATAGTGGGATGAAGACTCTGTTTGGAATCCCAAGTTACTTCAACACCTTCAAGCCAAGGATGGCTAATCGCCTGGCTTGCTGTGAGCCGTTGCAATGGATTCAAACACAGCAATCTAGAGATTAAATCTGAAGCGTATCTAGAAAGATTGCTGGGAATCTCGTACGCAGCATTTCTGATCTGATTATATAGAACCACTTGATTGCCGCTCTTCCATGGCAGGTTTCCAGTCAGAAGAACATACAAACATACACCTAAAGACCACATATCAGCCAATGGGCCATCGTATTGAATTCCAGAAAGAACTTCTGGGGCCGCATATGCAGGTGTTCCACATGGTGTAACACATAACGTGCCAGACTCTGCAAACCGCGAAAACCCGAAGTCTACTATCTTGATATTGCCTTTTTCGTCGAGCATAACGTTTTCTAGCTTAAGATCTCTGTGAGCTATGCTCTTCTTGTGCATATAATCAATTGACTCAAGGAGTTGCTTGAAAATAATCTTGGTGTCATCCTCCCTAATAACCCTGTCTCCACCAGGAGCCTGGCTCAACAGAGTACCGCCAGAACAAAACTCCATAATTAAGAAGTAAAAATTCGAATCTGCCAAAAAGTCCATAACTTTAATGACTCCAGGATGATTCATAGTGATGATAACCTTAATTTCGCCTTCAAAACGAGTCTTGTCGGCTTCTGATTTCATATTGATTTTCGGAATGATTTTGGCCGCATAATTCTGCCGCGTATCGGTGTTGACACACATCTTAACCAAACTGAACGATCCTTTCCCGATGGTTTTCAGCAAATTGTATTTGCCGACAACACCAGGTACTTTTTCCCATTCAGACATTTTTGATTCGAAAGTTTATGTCATATAACGTTTTCAAAATTAAATAATTTCATCTAATTGAGTTGATAATTGGTGTAAAATAGTGAATTTGAATAATTTGAGAAAGTTATTTACAAATAGACTAGTTTACAAGGGGCCTTTGAGAGCATAGTAACCCTATTTCGTCCATGTAGGAGAAACCTAAGAATTCATTTCCTGATGATGCTATTGATACAGTCGAATCTTGCTTATCCTCTGATGTGAATGTTGAGTCGAAGTTGTCTAATGTGGATCCATTTAGTCTTATAGGAGGGGTAATTTGCTTTTTTTCAAGTTGTGAGAACTGGATCTTTTCGAAGTACTTGTGAGATGCTATTTTAGCAAATGAGGCTCTTTTCGATGGCGATTTTTCAAGCAGCAATTTAATGATATCAATGAGCTCTGGTGAAGTTCCGATTGGGAATGATGGGGTTTCTTTAAGGATCTTTATGAATAACTGCTTCCTATTCCTATCCGCAAATGGTGGCCTTCCGAATGACATTTCATACATAAGGATACCCAATGCCCACCAATCTATTGGGTAGCTATAGTCTTGAGACAAAACCAACTCAGGGGCCAAGTACTCGTTGGTTCCGCAGAATGTCGATGTTGTCTCCTCATCGTTTGATATATCGAGTGGTTTAGCCAGTCCGAAATCAGTGAGTCTGATGTGGCCTTCTTTGTCGATGAGAACATTCTCTGGCTTCAGATCTCGGTATATCACTCCGAGTGAATGAAGATGATTAAGGGCTAGGGCGATTTCAGCAGCATACAATCTAACGGCGCCAGGGGGGAAGAACTTCCTCCTACGAAGGTAGTTGTAGAAATCTCCGCCAGGAACAAATTCTAGCCCAAGGTAGAGCTTGGACTCTGTCTGAAATGTGAATTTCAGCCCAACAATGAATGGATGAGAGGTTTTTATCAAAATATTTTTTTCTGCAATAATAGTATGCGTCTTATTTTCGGAAAGGAGACGCTTTTTGTGGACAGATTTCAGTGCAAACAACTCATTAGACTCCTTATGCTTGACTAATGTTACTTTTCCATAAAAACCTCTTCCTATTACAGATATGATTTCGAAATCATCTAGGCAGATTCCAGCATTAAAATATGTCGCAGATCTCAAGGCCTGAACCCATTGTTCCAATTCATCCACAGTATTGGCCATAAAATAGTACATTTCATTTGCATATTTTATAGAAATCCTGGGATTCTTTTCATTTTGAATCATGGAAATCTCCGTTTCAGGGTTAATATTGATCTGAAAATCAACTTCCTTTGTTCTCCCTTTATATATCACCAGCCTGGTTTGATTCAATGAACAGTAACAACTCTTCCACATTCCAAACAACCCGCTCTTTTTCTTAAGAACACCCGACAAAGTTAATGTATCAATCATTATGGCACTTTTATTTGAAATCCCTAAATATGGTCTCAGAATTTTATAATAAAAAATATTTTTCTCAGATATTATCTATATCGCCACTGAATCTAATAATCTAGAGATAATCTTAACATTTTTAAAAGAAATCCCTACTCCTCTTTCAAATGAATTAAAATTAAAAAATTTTATGGGATGGTTCTAATATCATTGTCTTCTCGGTCTTTTTTAAACAAAAACCAAGCGGCAAAACCAATGATAATCATCATTAGAGTAGGCATTCCTACAACAAGTGTGGCAAATGCCTTGAAAAGCCTGTTTGAAACATGTTTATATGAGCAATCGTCACCATAGTAGCCGTTTCGGCACTTGCATGTACCCATAACACATTCTCCGTATTTGCACGATGACTGGCATTTTTCGGACATCCATGATTCTAGAATTTGAATGATTCTCTTCCTTTTTTCAAGAAGATCAGTTGTATCTGATGAGCCTGCTTCTTTGAGATCGGAACAGTGGCTGGATCCATTTATGTAGAATTCATATCTTCCAAGAGATGGATTCTCTATATTTGATATGCTGATTGTTGACCATGGATCGACATTGCCATTTGTGAATACAATCATATTAGAATTTGGTTTTTGGCTTCCATATACCCTTCGTTTTTCCTGGGTTTCGGCAACACCGACACCAAATAAGGTTTGGCACACCAATTCCGAATATGTCAAGTTAACCTGATATGGTCTAAGCAAACCTGATGCTGTTTGGAACCACCCAAATTCGTTACATGTCATCCAACTCCAGCTTCGAGAATCTGCGTAGTCTGTGTATATGCTAGCATTTGTCTTCAAGAGGTCATCCATGTCATCTGCTGAATCTTGGGTCACATTAAGGAATTCATGAAATGTCTTAAAGAAAGCAGCCTCATCCGGATGATCGTGTTGTCTAGCACAGAATTTTCCAAGGAATTTAAATACATTCTCGTATTGAATCATTCCAGCAATAAAGTCAGAAACAGCAGAGAGGTGTGAAACCACATTGGTCGATTTTTCAGCACCAATCAATGCCTTGAGTCTCTCAGGGTGTTCTTCGAATCCCTTCATCAAAGTTCGAGTATTTTGGTAGCATTTTGGATCGGTTCTATTTAGCACATGAGCCAAATGGGCGTCATATTCGAAGAATTCGTTCTTCACTAATACAGGAGCAGATGATGCCCATGAAAAATTAGCCATATGAGGATACTTCAACCTAAAGTAGGATGAAAGGGTTCCTGGATATGAACCACCAACAACCATTACAGGGCAGGAGCTATTTGTGCAATAAAGACTCTTAATATAAGTAATAAATGATGCCAAATCTTCAAGTGCTTGATCAGAAGTTAAATATGCTAAATTCTCTGTTGTAAGCTCATCAAATGGCATGCTTTCACCAAAAAATCTGTGTTCAAGAGAAAACAAATATGAATTTGTGTTTCTCGATAATTCCACAATTGATCCCGAAGTAATATATCTTTCTGTAAGTGTGGCCTCTCCACCAATGTAAATAATTATGCGTGGTACATCGGTTTTGCCATATCCAATATTTTTGTACCACCGCTGCTGAAATGTTCGTTTATCATTTGGATTAAAATGATCCAGCATCTGTTCGAAAATATAAGGCTTGCCAATCGCATGGAATCGAAAAGGAACCCGAGAAAACAACAAGAAAAGAAACACCATTTTATTGCGGTTAAGTAAACTGACCCAGGTAGTTTACAGCATAAACATGGTTAGTAGTACCAGAGGCAGCTCTTTCTTGATGCTCTGTACCATTGTATGCATGTTGTTTATGGCTTTGCATGCATCAGCATTTGTATGTGGGATGATGGTGATATTGATGATATTGGATTGACAATTTGCTAGGTTTGAGAATGATCCTGTGAAATCTGTATCTGAGTAGCATGTATCTAATGAAATGGATCCTGATTGAACGATGCAGACAGAGTTTGTATTATTGAAAAAGTAAAAATGTTTGAAAGAAAAATCATTACCCCATACTTGATATATTCCTTCAGATGGAGAATTGGATATGGCATTACAGTATATAAAAACTGGGCTAGTAACTGTTGATGAACCAAAGCCTAGTGCTGTTGTTGATTCAGAATTACGGTAAATTGTGCAGAATTCGACAATAAACGATTGTGCAATTGTGCCAGGTTGGCCGACTGAACAAAATGTCTTAGCTTTACAATATGATCCATTAATTCCATTTGTAACAGAATGGCCATTGTCTGACAAAAACCCAACATATCCGTATTCGACTTTTCCATTATTGGTGAAATGGGACATATTTTGGTGATTGTCAAGAATAGCATAGGAATGATATACCACTGCATATGAAGGTCCATAACAACCAACAAAGCAGCATCGATTTATACGAGATGATTGACCATTGAACAAGAAAGCTCCCCCGCTTACCCCATTTCTTGTTCCACTTGACTGATATGTCTGAGCATGACAAGATACAAAAGCCGAATCTTGAATTTCCATGAATGTATCGGGATTAAAACATATAAATGCCCCTCCCGTTGTGATGCTCATACAATTTTGAAAAATGCATTGTTTCAAAAACACTGAAGAATTGCTATTCCATTCATTCCTGATAAAATAATAATTACTAAAACTAATTATTGTGATCGATCTCTCAAGAATTTGATGAAATCTGGAATTAATAATGGATACAGATCTAATCTGGCTAGAAAAAAGAAATCCTTTTGTTAATCTGGACAACTCACATGAATGAAAAAGTATTCTATTATTATAGAACAGATGTGACGAAGAAATAAATCTACTAAGAGATAAACAGTAAAATGTTGTATTCACCATTTTTTAAATCGGCTGATAGTATTCAAAGTATAGTATGGTAGAGATGGGAAAAAAAGTCGCGGTGGGGACCAAAACGATAAAAAACCGTTTTTTTTTTTGATTTTTTTTCTTATTTCATTAATAACTCTTTGCCAGATATACTTATAGAATTATTGTTATATTATCGATATGCACACTAATTAGATCTATGCTTTGATAATAAAAGATTCACTCGAAACATTCAAATTTATGTAGATATTGGCGATTTATTGTTTAACTTGATACATTGATTTCTCTATCAAAATGGATTAAAAGCATCATATTTGATTTAAATAATGTGTATTATGGCACAATACAATCAAATAGAAGTAAAAAATGCTTTTTAATTGCAAATTAATCGAGAAATGGTAATATTTTGTTTTTTTTGAAATTTTAAAAAATTGAAAACTTCACTCAAAACAATTCCAAATATTCGAATAATAAAATCACCCCTGCTAAAGTTTTTAGATATGAATATGTTTATATAATATTGAAGTTATTATAATCATAATTCTCAATCATTTAAAATTATAATTTTACGAATATATCTTCAGATTAAGTAAAGGTAATAATTCGAAAAAAAATTCAATGAATTTCCAACATTTTAATTGTTTCTCAATCAATATGACACAATTGTATACGAAATTAGTAAAAGATAATGAGAAATACTTAATTTATTGATATCAGTTTGCCTAAAGGAAATATTCTATCATCTTATTGAGAATTACCCAATTGTCTGAGCTTTTTTAATTATCAATGAATAAATAATAACTATTTTTCTCTTTATTTTTTTGGTTAATGTTTTTGAATCATGTCAAAATTGTGATATATTGTGATACAATAACATATTTATCAACATTTTCCTTGGAGTTAAGGATTATTTGACAAAATTAATTTTTTTCTCAAAGATATTTGTTTCTCCAATTATAATTGATGGAAATTCGTGTTTTGGCTTTTTAGAGCCTTTGTTGTCTTTAATATTATGAATTAATATGGTTTCTTCAAAGATCAACTTTTTTCAACTTATTGCAGAGGCAAAATAATCAAAGATTTCAAAAATCTCAATAATTTTGTTTTGAACCTGATAGAGGAGGATTCTTGTTTCTCATCAATAATCAAGCAAAATAATGTTTTTAATAATGTCCTAGTATATCCATTGTCTTCCATTAACATTAAAAAATAACTAAATCCATGTTGAATAACTAATAATTAATCATCATTGCTTTTTTTTAATATGATTATTAATTTTTTATGATGAGGGTAAAAGGTTCGACTTATGTGCTACAATGATATGATATTTGATTTTTGTGGGTTATTTTGATCTAATGGTGGCTATAAGTGATATAACAAGAATAAATCTTATTAAAATAAGTATTTTGCGAAAGAAACGAGGCATTTTTTAACTATGAAAATGAGATTTTTAAAAATTCCATAATAAAAGGATAAATTGATCATTTATTTGTTTGTAGCTTATATCTCACAAATTCTATTTAGAAAGATGGAAGAATTATCATCAATACATATAAAAAAATATGAATTGAATTTCATTGATCAATATTGATAGAGAAATCAATGTATCAAGTTAAACAATAAATCGCCAATATCTACATAAATTTGAATGTTTCGAGTGAATCTTTTATTATCAAAGCATAGATCTAATTAGTGTGCATATCGATAATATAACAATAATTCTATAAGTATATCTGGCAAAGAGTTATTAATGAAATAAGAAAAAAAATAAAAAAAAAACGGGTTTTTATCGTTTTGGTTCCCACGGCGACTTTTTTTCCCATCGCGACCATACTATATCATGATTATGCATGATAAAACTTGGGACCTAATTCCTTTGGTACATTATTTTCGTATTAGCAGCGTTCGATGAGATCTATTCTATTTGGAGTAAAAGATAGGTTTTCAATGATTTTGGGAAACCATAATGTCCAGAGTATGCTCAATACCTTGATAAGAAACAATGTGAAATTCTGAATTAAACAATCACTTATGACCTTTCTTCATCTTAAATGTATTTTTCACCCCATAAATCCATTTCAAAAAATAACAATATTTCATTATACAAAAACATGAAAATTCCTTCTTTTGCTATGATCAGAAGACAGATGGACTCAAGATATAATCATGATGATCATATAAATTTTTCTATCTTACTATCATTGTCATTATCATTGCATTTATCTTTCCTGTTATTCTCTTCATTGAATCCCTTATTTGCTGAATAATCAACATGCTATCATGATAATCTTTTTTTGTGAAAGACTAAAAAAATTCATTCCATCTTGAATTCTCATATCATCAACTCAATGAGAATGTACTCAATCCCATTGAATTTGAATTCAACCATGAATAATATAGAATAACCAATTAATTAATTGTATGTATCAACAATTGCATTTAAACAGGATATTACCGTCATTAATATGCCAGACATGTAAAAAGTCATGGATCTGATATTAATAACCATATTTATAAACTAAGGCGTCATGTTTCACGAGATATCTCATCATTGAGCCCCTATTTTAGGTTTCACTTATATTGTCAGATATCTGGGTAAATAAAAGATTCAATCTTATCAAATAATCGTGAGTTGAATGCATTGCTAATACCCAAGCTTCAATTGATGCTCAGAAGATTTATTGAAAGCATAATCCAGAAAATCAATATGTTTCAAGTATTGTGAAGCTAATAAAGAAGAAAGGATGAATATCGACATTCATTCATTAGTGGGATCTGTGATCAGTAGAATATGAAAGTTTCATAATGAAACTGTGGATGATATAAATACTCATGAAAAACCCTTCAACCAAAGAAAAACCTTTCAACTTCAAAAAAAAATTTTACAAATTTGTCTTACATTACTTTGAAGTAAGAAAATGATATATTTCTCTTTTCTTTTTTTTTTTTATCATTATTTTGTTTAATTAATGCCCAAAATTTCGAATAATGGAGAATAGAATGCAAATCCGATGTTTTTTTAACGAAATAATATGTCATTTTGAAAAGGAAGGATTAGTTATTATTTAGAATACAAAAACTATTTACTAAATTTTAAAAATTAGGATTGTTTAATATTTATTAATCAGAAGGTGATTAATAGGGGAAAGTTGTTTTATGGAGAAATAATGGTTTGCACTGTTAAACTCACCATTAAAAAGGGGAAAACAACAAATATTCGGCATTGGCTATGTGAGAAAATATAATAATACTTTCAGAAACAGAGAAAAGTAAAAACTTAATAATTTTTTAGTTGAAGACTTTTTCATGAGTCGAAGGGTTTTTCATAAACCATTATTATTTTTAACAAGTTTAGGATGAACATTCATTTACAATAAGGGTATTTTAATCAGATTCAAGCATACTTCAGAAATCTTAATGCTACTTTGGAAGATTAGGGTTTGAAATGTGAAATCATTTCATTAATTCTCGAAACAACTTGGTAGTTGAAATATTTACAATCCCATCAAGTATTTGAAGAGACTTGATCATTGTGAACATGATTTGAAGAAATGATGTTGATTATTTGTTGTTTATTCGATCAAATTCCAAATATTTCAAGCTGCTTCAAATTATTTAGAAACTGAATTGCTTTACTTGAGGAAACCCCAGCAGAGTGCCATTAGATTGAATAAAGAAGCACAACCCAAGGATCCAAATAAAAATAAATCCAGAGAATTCTCTTTCTCTTGTTGAGAATCATCATTTGGGTTTTCTTGATCAAGATGTGCAAGTAAAACATCATTTGTATTTTCTGTTTTTCGATTCTTAAACATTATTATACTGGCAATAATAATGAGTATCCAGTTTATGATATGAGCAGTAATTTCTCCAGTGAAGATTCCTTTGATATCATCCACTTGCATAAATCCATCGAATTTCATTATCAAAAGTATATATAGGAATGCATGAATGAATGTTGTAATATTCAAGAGATTTGCTACCATGAATGTCATTGTCCACTTCTTTGCATCGCATTTGATGAGGGAATATATACCATAGATATTAAAATAGCAAAAAGTTACAATGGTCCACAAAATCATTACAATTAAACAATATTTGGATGCCATAATCCATATATAACGAAAATAAGATAAAGGTAGAAAATCGATTGAGCCAATGCATAATCTTTTGACATTGTTGCCATCCATATCAAAATAAATTACAATTGTTGAAGTTGGTATTGATGTATTAGTGAATCGATATGTATTTGGAGCAAATTCATGGAATACTCCTCCTGAAAACTGTATTGTATGGTCATCAACACTTACAACCGGAACAGCACCAATTGATTGTTCAATAAGGGTGGTGAATCCATTCCATGATCTTCTTGTTGACATATATAATCCAGAATGCTTTTTCGCTTGTTTTTGATGAGTGTAATTAGGGGAAACAGGTTCGAGTCCAAATAACAAGTTACGAATTCCTTTTGTAAGTCCACCATGACTAGCACAGTTTGTTAATGAAATATATGACCATCCATTGGATGGAAGTATTGCAAAAAAAGCAGTGAAAGCTAATGTGGTGCCACCATGTTCTCTTGATTTATCATTTGAAAGATAGAAATCTTCCCAAATACCATGAGCATTACCTGGAGCTGTATGAGAGTAAGTATTTGATATATTAAGGAAAAATGCGAGAGTTTGAGGATCCGAGAAAAGCGGACTGTGAAATCCAGCTCTTGGGGTAATGGATCCAACAAATTTGGCAAGATCCGTAACCGGACCTACACATGCACCTGCAGGGTATCCAACTATTGCGGCTTTTGGAAAAGAGCTTGGAATGAATCCCTTAGAACTTTTTGTATAACCAACAACAACATTTCTGTTGGTTTTAACATATGCATTATCACCCATTGAAGGGTCAATGGTTGATTTTGACATATTTAAGACGTCAAATATGTGCTTTTTCATATACTCGTGAAATGGGATTTTGGCAACAACTTCAACAATGTATCCAGCGACCATAGCACCATAGTTTGAGTAGCTAATATAGGTTCCAGGCTTTGCAAACTGATTAGGCTCATTCTTTTGCAAACATTCTTTCAAGGATGGAATACTATTGGTTGTCTTCACGGTTAATCCTGACCTAGTTTCTTCCCACCCAGCATTGTGATGCATCAAATTCAACATAGTGATATTGTCGGAATATTTGATCTTCTTGAAAAAATCTGCACCTAAATATGTCCTAATATCTGCCCTTATATCTATTCTCCTTGATTCAACAAGTTGCATTACACATGCAAATGTGAGAGTCTTAGATATAGATCCCCACTCAAATAATTGATCATTAGTTACATGTTTTTTCTGTTCAACATTAGAGTATCCGTAGCCTTTAGAAAAAACTGTTTGGCCATTCTTCATTATAATGATTGAAGCACCTGGAGATGATTTTCCAATATATTTTCGTGTATAATTATCCATCTCTTCCTCAAGCTTAGATAATGGAATCCCAGATGGAAGGGTCTCTTCTGATCGAATACAGTAGAACAAAAGGGTAAGAAACATCATTGTTTTTGACAAATTTCTATCAAATTAATTTAAAAACAAATCAAAATAGAAGTGTTTTAATTTATAAAATGGATTTGTAAGTAAATCGTTCCATGTAAGGTGTAGGGTGTTTGTGTTATGGGAGGAGGTTTGACCGGATGATTGTCAATATGTCTTTTGCGAATGAACTTGTAATATGACAATGAGAAAAAATATACCTGGAAAGATTGTTAAAATTTATAATTTTCAAATGAATTCAAACATGTATTTTTTGGTTAGAACAAGGGGAAGATGATAAATACGGTTCAAGAACTCTGTTAATAAATCAATGAAATCATCCTGCATAAATGCTATTCTTTTCGGTTTTTTTGGGAATTGTGACCTCCAACATCTTCAAGAAATAATCTTGTTTACTTCACTTAATCTACACCCTGATAGGGATGTCAAAATGACCCCATTTATCAATTTATTCAATTTTTGGGGTCATATTGGTTGGGGTTTTGGGGTCAAAGAAGTTAACAAATAATTGAAGAGAGTTCGATTATATATATGACAGTTAACTTTTTTAAGGGATTAAACTATTTTTCTAATGTTTATTTGGGTGTCAAATTCAGAATAAAAAAATCGTTTTGGGGTAATGTTCTCAAAAGTTCAGAATTGTTGGGGTCTTGGGGGTCAAGTAATCGTTTTTTTGGGACAAATTCTGAAGAAAACGATAATGAATTGATTCATGATCTATCAAAAAAGTATGTATTTCAACCGTGATTATTGGATTTCAAAGATAAAAAATATTACAAAAAAATTGTTGTATTTTAATGGTGAGTGGGGAGAGCATTCCAAAAAATCATCCGAAAAAAATTATTTGTTATGTAAGAAACTTGACCCCAATTTTTTAAAAAATGTCCCCCAAATTGAATTTTTATACCCCAATTAACATCCCTACACCCTGATTACTCTTTAGCTTTTTTTAATATTTCCGAAAGGTCTCCTCAAAACATTTTGTTTCCACCCAGGTTTCTCAGAGGAAACCTAGGAATTACGATAGATAAACTAGAATTAATAAACGTGTTTCTTCAATGACATTAAATCCTCCAGAAATAGAGGAAGAATCTGAACTATCAGAGATAACGGTAGAAATAGATAAAAGCGAAGATGAAATCATTGTTAATTCCGAACCCAACGAGAATGAATTTGTTGTTTTTGTTGAAGAAGAGGAAATGGCTGAAGAAGAAAGAATAGAGGTTCAAAACGTTGTTGAAAATAATGAAAAAGGGGATATAGAACCAAATGGGGGTGAATTAAAGACAGGGAACCATTCTCTTGCTGGTTCTGAGAATGATGGATCAGCTTTATCTGTTCAATCATCATTTTGCAGTCTTGAAAATCATTCTCATTTTGATTCTTTAACTTCTTGTCGCGTTTTTCAGAATAGATCAATTTCTGCTTCTATTATTAGGTCAATTAACATGTTCAGAGCTACAAATATGCTCAAGGTTTTGGAAGAAGACCCGAATTTGACTCATATTGCAATGAGACACTCATATAAGATGGCTACAAAGCGAGTTGAAGTGAATACTGTATCTATAAAACGAGCAATAAGATCACAACCGCTTGTTGTGTTTGATGCTTTCGTATCACACTATCCATCAATGAATAATGCATTTACTACCGCAGTGAACAATTGGACATCAGATTCTAATGTATCTTCATCATTAATGGCGAGAATCAATTGTATTGGAGTTGGGTTTTCCATTTCGGAAGATGGGGATTCTTATTTTACCTTAATTATTGGTTTGAGATCGGATATAGGATCATCTGGTATTCGTGGAGCTGAACTTAAGAGTTTAATTCTTGCAGAAAAATGTTTATATGAAGTTAACAAGATCCGAAAAGAGTTCAAACTACTTCCAATGCTGATAGATAGAAAACTATGTAGTTTAGCATTCACTTATTGCTCAGTACCCAGAGACAATCTTTCTACAAAATATGTGACTCAATTCATTGGACCAACATCATCCATAAATATTGGCTATGGGTCCATTTTCAAAAAAAATGGAAGTGTGAAAAATATTATTGAAGAATGGATGACACAAGTCACACATGTTGATTTAGTTTTAGGAGATTATAATAGAATTGGTATTGGATTCATGGAAAAGGATGACCAAATAAGATCTATAAGAATTGTTATTAGAGACATACATGCAGCAATTATTGATGGTACAGAGACACTTATTGATCCAATTGTTATCTCGAAATTAATTGCAGAGAAAATGAATGAGTTTAGGGAACAACATCACTTAGAAAAACTCGATCTTGATGAAGATTTATTTTCTATTGCTAGAGATCATACTGAGTTTATTGCAAATGGATCGATAGGCCCAAATCCATTGGAATCTGATATGTATGTGAATGAAATTGAGCCCGTTTATGAAGCTATAGATGTTTCTCATACTTGCTGTTGTGAAATGAGTAGATCCCCAAAGGCTTTTATGCAAAAATGGAGGAATAACACTGATTGTGTTTCTGTATTACTCAACCAGGTTGATAGGATTGGTATTGGCCTTTGCTTCGATAGTGACTACATCTGTCATATTACTGTGATTATAGCAGCATTAGGAAGCAAAGGAGATGTTGTTAACAAGATTGTTAAACTATAATAAACAATTGTTTTATCTATCAAAAGAATAATTAGGAATGTTTTAGTTAAAGAAATCATCTTCATTGACATCTTTTTGTTCTTCTTCTTCATAAACATCATATTCTTCACTATAGTAGCATTTATCATTATTACTCTTCTCATCGCCACTGAAGAAATCACTCAATTCAGCAACTTCTTTGTTTTCATTAGTGTTTTCGGTTGAAATAACACCCTCTTTTCTTGATGCCATCCTCACACTTTCATCAGGAATTTCATCTTCAGGTGCCCAATCTGGCAAAGGTTCATAATTTAGCATCTCCTTGTTAAAGTAATGGCTGAGGGTTCCAATTTGATATTCATGTCCATAATTCTCAGCTGCTGACCATGTGGGTGCTTTTCTCTCAGGGAACAATAATGATTTAAGCCTTGAAGAAATGATTTCACTTTGTGTTTCAATTAGAGCCAATAAAAAGCGTGCTCTGTCTCTAACATCAAATTCAGAATCTCTTTCTCCAAGCTTCAATAAATATATAGGGATTTCAGATTCACAGTTAAGTGAACAAAGCTTTGCAGCGAGAGTAAGTGACTGCAATCTAACTTCTCCTGGTTCTTCTTTGAAATTCTTCGCAATATATCGTAATAATTGGGGAGCAAATTCGGTATGAGTTTCATGCATATCTCCAACTATGGATAATACAGCTGCCCTTGCACTCGGTTCTTTAATCACAATGAACTTGCGGCAAAGTTGTTTCAGGGCATGTGCTTCATCATCAGTACCACGACGCCTTCTGAGAATATGAGCTATTACAATAACAACTTCAGATAAAACAATACCATCAGCTCTTCCCATTAATCTAAGCAAAGAAACAAGACAATAAGGAATGATTGCCTCATTAACTAATGCAGTTTTACCCATTGTTTTGACAGCACTAGCAGCAAATTCGACATCTGAGCTTCCAGTATAAATTGATAGTTCATTAAGAATCATTTCAGCATTGGCAGGTGATGCCAAAAGGGAAAGTACTCGAAGTTTCAACTTTTTAACGGCAGGAATATCATTTCGGCGGATAAAGAAATGATTCATATGAGGAATAAAAATATGATTGTGAACACTTACAATAGTAATAATCGAATTCAATGCAATTTGGGCAATAACTGGTGTATCGTATAGTAATCTAACAAGGGGTCTAGCAACAGCAGCCATATGAGTATTGGGAGCGCAATAGTATAATAAAGAAGCTGCTGCTAACACAACAGAAGCATTTGGTGACATCAAAAGCTTCTTAGCAACCTGTATTAACAATATATGATCTGATGAGAGAGACTCTTTTTGGTTTGAATCATCCCAAAAGGCGGTTGGGTTTTCTTCTTCTACTCCACTTGAAGGATTCTTAAAACAGAGCCTAGAGTATACAGTGAGGCTTCTTAGTGCTAAAACTTGAGCCCATGAATCCAATTTTGGCATTGTCTGGCATATATGACGAAAATGTGGATGAATAAACTCAACGTTGTCAGGACAAAGAGCCCAATAGGCAGCAATTGCTCCAGAAAAAGCTATTGGAGACGGGTCACCAAGTAATCTTTGGAGGTGAGGCAAATATGCAATTGTTTCGGATTCATCTTCAGCAAGTCCTGCAGCTTTAATCATAGCAAAAGCAGCGGCCTTCTTAACATATGGAGATGGGTCACCGATAACTTGAATCACAGAATCTTGAATAGCAGGAAGTACTTCTCTGGAGCGAATGGATGACATAACCTTAATAGCCAAAGCTCTGCAAAGAGGATCCGAATCTGTAAGAGACCTTTGGAATGTATTAATAGAAAGAACTATAGATTCAGGAGCTTCATCAGCATAATGGTTGAGAAAAACGTATGCAAGCTGGCGAGCAGTGGGATCTTGTGAAGCAACCATCTGAACGACAAAAGGAGAAAATTCTGATACATTGTGGCCTTTCGACATCATAACAAGAAGCATTTTCAAGCCAGTTAATTGATCGTTAGGGTTTGGACTTTGAAAAAGGGCTCCTGCTTGTTGCAAAGACTGTTCATGCAAATTAGAACTTGTATCTACAGCAACTGGTTGACTGGTAGGAGTTGCCTCTGGTGCAACTGATGAGGATCCAACTGAACCAAGATTCGACATATCTTTATGTTTGAACAAACCTTGTCAAAGTTAGTTTTTATCGTTTCAACCCGATTTTCAGAAATTTGTGAAAGCCGATAATTTAAAATTGAAATGAAACATTTTACATGTTTAGAATTGAATTGGAAATGTGAATTAAAATACGGATTTGATTGAAGCACTTTGAATACCTTGATAGGTTCGGGTATATCAAATATATAGTGTTAATAATATCCTTGATGTGCTTTTGAATGGATTGGGTTTCAAATTTAGGATTTCGGAAATCGAGAGAGAGCAAAACAGCAACTAATATGGGTGCGAATTCTTCATATCTATCGATGAAAGCTTCTTTGAGAAGCGGGAATATGAAAACCAAATATGATTCAGAAATCATTCTATTCTTAGTTATTTCGATAAATTTGCTATCAAGGCATAATTCCCTGAACTGTTCAATTCCTAGTTTCAAAGATTTCCGAATTGCAGCTTCTGGTTCTTTTTCAAAATCAAATTTCAGAACCGCAACATTATCATTCGCTTCTTGTATATTTTTCAAGCATGTGTTGACCTTGTTATTCATTTCGACGATATCTTTATAGATATCTAAAAACTTTTTGATACTTTGTTCCTTGGAAATCTCAAGCTGTATAGTTATTTGTTCAGAATAAGCCAGAGTTTTCTTTTCAATTAATGATCTAATTGATAATAATTGCTCATAAATGGTGTTCCTTGCTTCCATTAATGGTATCTCACCAAAAGGTTCATTAATATCAAATTCTTTGATTTCGAATTTGCTTGTTGATGGCCATAATATACAGTATTTCTCATTTGATATTGCAGCCAATAATCGACTTTCGGTTTTATATGTATTGACTCCTTCAACAATCACATATAAATTATTTGATTCTTTGATATTAAAAAGAGTAAGTCTATTCATTGATTTTCGGCATTGATTAATATTACAATTTTGAATGGTTTTTGTTGTTTCCTTCTTATTAATATCATTAATAGAAATCGAAGATGACGAAACATCATATACCTTATTATTGGATATAAATACCGAATTGGTCTGAAGTGGAGATAAAAACCGTAGACCAATTAATCTAGAATACAAAGAAACTTTCCCATTTTGATTTATAAGCAGATGGGTATGAGAAACATCGAATTTGGTAACATTATCAAATAACAACTTCTCCATAATATTATTCCTAAAGTTAACGATGTAAAGATTCATAAGTGTGTCCAACACAAAGAATTGGGAGTCATCTACAGGATCACCAATAATAAATTTTGATTCTTCTATTGAACATGGATATACACCATTGTTGGGATTTTCAATATCATAAATAAAAAGGCTTTTCTTTTCGATAGAAACAATTTTATCATTTTTTGTAATCCCAAAAGCTGATTTTGTATTACTTTGGATACTGATCTCGCTATGATCTTCAAGATTAACTATTAAGATGGACTTTTTCTTATTCTCATAACAAAAAGCATATTTAGTTCCTATTCCAAATACATATTCTTCGGGATTGGAAACAATTCTACTGGGATCAAGGGTGATACTCTTCTCGTTAGATGCCATTTGTAAAATAAAAAATGGTGTCTTTAGTTCTGATTCAAAGAATCAGGAACAACGCCAATACCGTGAGTGCAGAAACCAATTTTTCTCATCTCTTCTCTATTGAGGAGGTTTCTTCCATCAAATAAGAAAGCGGGCTTATTCATGTTATTGTAAATCTTTTGGTAATCATATCCGTTGAACTCTTTCCATTCAGTGAGGACAACAAGTGCATGTGCTTTATGAGAACACTCATATGGATCGTTGACAATTGTAACATACTTCGCAATTTTCTCATCAGTATTATTAGGATTAGCCTCCTTAAGGTCAAAAACGATTTGACTTGGTGTAACTTGGGGATCATAAACAAAAACCATTGCATTCTCACGAATCAACATATCAACAACGGCGATGGATGATGATTCACGGGTATCTCCAGTATCAGCCTTGAAAGCAAAACCGAAAACAGCAATCTTCTTATTTTGGAGAGAATCAAACATTGTGTGAATAATGTCAAGTACAAACCTCTTGCGCTGAAAATCATTCATCTCAACTACAGAATACCAATACCTAGCAACTTCAGGAAGGCCAAGCGATTCAGCAATATATGTGAGGTTAAGAATATCCTTTTGGAAACAAGAACCTCCAAAGCCTACAGATGCTTTCAAGAATTTGCTGCCAATGCGACTATCAGTTCCAATAGCACGTGCAACTTCATTAACATCAGCTCCTGTTTTCTCGCATATGGCCGATATTGTGTTTATCGAAGATATTCTTTGAGCCAAAAACGCATTTGCAGTAAGCTTAGATAACTCAGAAGACCAAACATTTGTCAATAAAATTTTTTCGCTTGGAACCCATTGTTCATAGACGGCGGCCAATTTTTCAGCAGCTTCTTTTCCTCCTGGAGTCATCTCGTGGCCGATCAGAATTCGATCAGGGTGATGAAGATCATTAATTGCAGTTCCTTCAGCAAGAAACTCCGGATTTGATAAGATCTGGAATTCAACTCCTGGTTTGGAATTGCTATTCAAAACAGTTTTGATTGAGCGCGAAACACCGACAGGAACGGTAGACTTCTCAACAATAATGGCAGAATGGCTTGCAAACTCGCCGATTGTCCTTGCTGCAGATTCAACATAGTCCAAAAGTGCTGCTCTTCCAGCTCCAAAACCAACATGCTTCGTTGGAGTTCCAACAGCAATAAAGATCAAATCAGCATTAGCTATGGCAGTTTGAAGATCAGTCGAAAAGAACAAATTTTTGCCCCTAACTTTATCAACAACTTCTTCAAGATGTGGCTCTTTGATGGGAAGAGGACCATTTTGCCAAGCATTGATCTTACGAATATCAACATCAATAACAGTGACATTAATTGAAGGACACTTTTCGGCAATGATAGCCATAGTTGGACCACCAACATAACCAGCTCCAACACACACTATTGACTTGATCGTCAGTTCGCGCTTCATTGTAAATGACACTTTTCGTCAACTTTTTTGTGACCAAAAAATGTCTCAATTTTATATGAAAACAAAACCCTCATTTTGTACCACATACAAAGCTTGGTATTCAAATGCTCTTCACTTTAAAAACGCAGTTACCATTCTGGCCCTCTTTGTTCGGGAAGCCTCGGCCGATTACATGTATCTCGGAGTTGTTTTTTATTGGCCCCGTTATTTTCAATTTTATTTCCTTACCGTCTAAACCAACCCGGGTAATAGTAAACCCTATTTGCAAGAATTCAGGTTTCACAACGATTTCCTCGTATATATTATCGCCAGAGCGAATGAAATTCGGGTGATATTTTTCCCTTATTGTGAAAACAATGTCATCTGGGTTTGAGTTCGATCGACAATTGCCTTCACCTTTGAGTCTGAGCGACGAATTTGAAGGCATTCCAGGGGTGACTGTAACAATAAATGTCTTCTTTTCGGGTTTTCCGCTTATACATCTGAGCACACGGTATGTTTTCTGCGTTCCTGAATACAGTTCCTGAAGAGAGCAAAACACATTAACATGAATCTCTCCAATAAGCGCACCAACAACAATATTGTCATCTTCTTCATACAAATTTTTGGGGTTTTCTTCACTAAAAACTGGTTTTCCTCCATAAAAGCTTTGATACAACGTATCAAATTCAGAATACCGAGGAGAGTCATCCGATTTTCTCCTTCTAGGGACAACATTTGAAGACTTTTGGTTATCATACTCCATTCTTTTTTGCTTATCTGATAGTATTTGATAGGCATCGGAAATTTGTTGAAAAGCCTGCTGGGCTTGCTCAACATTATCTATATTTTTATCAGGATGCCATCTGAAAGCAAGATTCTTGTATGCTTTTCTTATGGTTTGCTTATCCGCATCTCTTGAAACACCTAGAATTGCATAGAGATCTGCCTCCATAAAATAAAACACAATTTATTAATAATGCACTAATCTTCATCAATCCAGCTTCCACTCATCAATGAATCGATTAATTTAAGTACCCTTTCTTGAGATAAGTACAAGAAACTTTGGTTTTTGAGGCCAATATCAGATCTTCCATACTGATCAACATAAAGTGGAAGAGAGGCGATTGTTCTACCTGTGCTAGCATTTGCTATAAATACAGATGTTGCATAGGAGCCAGATATAACCATATACGGCTCAAAGGTCTCTGCTGTTTTGTTCCTTAAATGGTCTGATATGTGGCTTATTGTTCTGTTTGATCCTGAACTAAGTCGAATAATTTCACCAGAAAGCAAACACAATGCGCTGTTATTTGTTCCCTGGTCTTTTATATTAATTGAATAAGGGGGACTCTGGAGCCCTACAAAAGTATCCGCCAAAGGAACCAAACCAAAAGTTGGTAACGGTTCATCATACTCGATCCCGATATGATATCTTTTAGAAATTGACTCTGGAGAAAGATAATAATCCCAGTCAATAAATGAGGCATTGGATACAAACTTGATACCCAAATAAAAATGTTGAACAAATGATGCTCTCCTAAGAAATTCATATTTGTTCAGAGAAACTAAATTTTTGGATATTTCTTGGATTGTTTCCACAAAAATAGACACAGGATCATTAGAAATCACTAATCTATGGATTAATATATGAATCGGATCACTATGATTGTATGTATCCAATGCATTGTTTAACTGGAAATAATGCCATATCACAAGGAATAAATTTGAGGACAAAGATGAAAATGAACCCTGGTCAATAAAGTCAGGCTTCAATCTATATCTGATTTCCGAAAGTATCATATGGCCACTCAATGAGTCTATGCATGACTCATAAGTATTTGTCGAGAAAACACTCTCAATAAAACCTCGAACAAAATCCATGTTATCATTTGATAGTTTCTCCCATTTAAAATGGTCAATTTTTGGTAATAAACCATTTCTTTTTGATCTGTCAATAGGGCATAAAAATGTTTCTTCATTAGGTTTACACTTAGGATGCATTATATGTTGACAAAGCCTGAATGTGATGGTGGATTGAGGAGAGTAGTTCTCTTGATAATTAAGCTTAAATTGTACAAATGATGGTAAAAATGAACGATAATTCAGAATTGGGAACCCCAAAACTTCAGATTCTTCATCAAAACATACACAACATGCGTCATTTTGGTCTTCATATATTCCGCACAAGCCAAATTTTTTATGTTCTTCTCTAAACATTTCTAATATTCTTTTTTTCATATTCTTGATTGGAGTTTTATCTCTCAAAATCTCAGGTTCTTGAGTATTCTTATGAATGGGAACATTCAACAAAATTAAAACCCGATTACCAAAGTCTTTAACTAATGAAAGCAATGAAACAATTGAATGTGGTTCTCGGTTTTTGTACTGGATTGGGGTAAATAGATATGTATCACGATTGCATGGAATACAATTAATAAGTTCATCGAAATTCTCAGCAATTAATCTGGAAACATTAGAATCCATACAATATTCATTTCTTAAGAACTTACAAATTTCAGGAATAAAACACAAAACAATGTGAAGAGTTTCATTCAACACAAACTCCGGAGAAAAAATATAATCACTTAATATTCGATATAAAAATGCAAGGATAATTGGGCATGAAAAGACAGGTGAAAAATCAAGACCTTTGGGGAGGTCTTCGAAAGATGGGAAAGGTATTAATCGTTTATACTTCGTAATGAAACATGAAATTGCATCTAGTACTATCTTTGAAGGCAACCAAGGAACAAAAGGATTCCATTTCATATCATCTGCCATGGTTATCATTGCATCATTATCGGATGTATCAATCCTAGAAAAACTTAACAAGTTTTCCATAAAAGATTTATTTTTGGTTAAAGATGGCCAGAGTTGTTCTTCTATTGAAGATAGGGGCACTGGATTCGATAGTATTTGATTTTTTAAATATTTAAGAGCCATTTCCTGCTTATTATTGTTCAAACAAGCACGATCATATAAAAGACAAATGAAAAAATGAATAAATGAAAAATCAATGAGCTTTGATTCTTCTGAGTCAAAAACCTCATAAATGCCGAATATTTTTCCCATTGATGCTATCATTAGATCTTTCGATTTTGTTATTCCTAATATAATTTGAATCAAACTGAATAGAGGCAAAAACTGATATATAATATTTTTCTTGGTACAAACCATACTAACAGATTTTAAGAAATCTTCACTATTCCTTACAAAAAGTGAAAAAGAAGAGAAATACGAAACAGCAAAAAATCTAAATGGCAATAGAGAACTATAAACACACATATATTCATTTAACATATAATTCTGACTGTCAAATTGTTGAAAAACAGTGCTTGATTGGAAATTTGCCCTCATAGAGTTTGAAAGCATAATATGAAGTAAAAGAGAAACAGAAACATTCACATCGGGTTTTAAAACACATCTATACATAAATAATTCACTTGATGCGGAATCAAAACGATCTTCTTCATATATATGATGAATAAACAACTGAAAAGCATTCAAAATACAAAACAAGTCGGAATTATTATAAGGATATATCCATAACAAATTGGAAATATTAGAACATATTGATCCGATTGTGGAGTGATTTTTATACATATCATTAGCTTTTTCTCCTAAAACGCGGGATACCGAAAGGCATCCTTCAATTCTAAACAATAACTTAGATATTTTTTCAGAAAATTCATTATTTGCAAATGAGTTATCTTGGGAATGTTTTATAATTGATAGAAATCTTTTCATTGTGGTAAATATCATATCATATTCAATTTTGGAATACAAAGAAAATGACCAATCAATTGATGAGTAATTAATCACGGTTTGAATAATCGAAACAAAATCAGATACCCAATCAAATCCTTTAAGCATTAAAGAAATTTGCCATGAGTATGATGTAAGTTGTACAAAATGATCATAAAACGATTTCAGAATACTATTTGTGGATACATTATTGCTCCTAGAATTCGCAATATATCTGTAATTAAAGTACAACAGTGACTTAAGCCAACTAAATGCACATGGAATTGTCTGTAATTTGTATGAAGAGTCAGAAATAACTGTTGCCAGAAGCTGTCGAACTGAGCTAATGCTACTAATTGGAATACTTGTGAATCTATATAACAAACTTTTAAAAATCCCTTTGTCAAAAAAAGCTCTAGCCATATTATAGCAAATAACTCGATTTTTTGAAGATTTCACAATCCATTCAACCAAGAGATCAAATTTATAAGAACTATATATCATCAAACTATATACTTGGTCGAGAACTGCGAGAAACATATTATAAATATTGTTATCATATTGTTGTTCTTCATTTTTATGATTCTCAGCTCTATGTATTGGACAAAAACTAGAATATTTCAAATAACTATGGCGCCCACAAGAACAGAAGCCAGATTGTGAAACAACTGTCGAAACTCTATGACCATTGTGATCGCCTTTATTAAAGCAATCAAGGCATAAATAAGAATATTTGTTAAGAGCACAATCTTCGCACAAAACAACTAATGTTGGGCTGGACCATGAAAAAGAACAGCAACTTCCTTCATCAGTGCGCTGATAAAACCCATTTTTCTTCAAATATTCATCGCAAAATAAAACCCCGTGTTCAGCCCCTTTCGAAAACTCAAAAAAAACATCCCGAAACATGACATCATTCATAATAGCTTTACATCAATTTACATAATCGTTACAAGAGCAAAAACTAGTTTTTGGTGAGTGACATTTTGAGAGAAAAAAGCAGTTTTTTACAAATTATCAATGCTTTCACCAATTCTTCTCCCAAGTGTCGATACGATTGATCAATGGACTGAATTGCAACATGTTCAATTTGTCGGAACAACACCACGGATTGTTCCGATGAGTAATTTTGTCCAGACTCCCGATGAGGGCATGAATAATAGGCTATTATCAATAGCAGCTCGAATTCCGGTTTCATCTCAAATTGATATTATTAAAAATTTTGAGGATGATATAAGGATTGTTGAGGGGTATCTTGTTGAGTTTTATTGCCGTCGTGGGCTTGCTCAAAGTTTTCAGCAGAATGATATTCGCGAGCTACTTGATAAACGGCCGGATGTGACCAAAGGGATAGCCAAAGATTTTTTGATACCACTTCTTAACATTTTTGATAAATATAAGGTTGATTGCAAAATGATATGTGATAACCTTAACAGACTCTTTTCCAATAGCTCATACTGGAGCAATGGTCAGTATTCTGATTGCTTAATTGATACGGTTTGCACACTCATCTATAAGCTTTCTGCATTGGAGGAACTGACTCCTTCCAAGCCTTCCTTGGCAAATGATTTTTCTATATTTTTGAAGCTTTTGAAGGGTGATACTTTTGAAGGAGCAGAAAAGGCATCTGAACTGCGTATGTGGATTGGTAACCATAGGGCAATTACCACAAATCTACTTGATATATTATGCAACAACTTGTCTACCAGCCGTACTGTTGAACTATTTGATATATTTTATGAATATATTAGAGGTAAAATCGAAGCGGACGAGTTTTTACATCCAGAGCTTCTTTTTAATTATATATCTTCAATTAAGTTCATTTTTATGCTCTATGAACGGAGATCATTGAAAGAAAAGAGTGATCTTGCAAATGAGAAGAAACCAAAATATGTTATGAAGGATTTAAGTGCTGACCAAAGAGCTTTTATCTCCAAACTTACCGAAGTGCATACATTTGTTCCTTTGATTTTTGAATTTGCAGGATTAACAAAAGATGGGATTGATCACATAATTTCTGAGAATTTCAAAAAGAAGGAAATTAAGAATCCTCCTAATATTCCTATTTATGATAACAGTGAACTACACAATACTGCAAAATCCCAATTTCGTCAATTATCACAGCTTTTATCTAAAATGAGTACATTTCCAAAATCTAAGGATTTCAACAAGATCGAAATACCCCTTGAATACTCTAATAAGATATGCAAACTTATTCCAATGATATTGAAAAATGTATCCAGAATTATATCATCAGTGAGGAGACTTATTATCGGGAAACTTGTCAATCCTAATATTCCTGAAGGAGGAAATCCAGAAAAATGGTCTTCATATGAGTATACAATGAGAAAAGGATTCAAGAGCGATGAGCTTAAAAGAATACTTTTGTTACTATGGGTTTCGAGATCCACGAGAGAGTTGATTCAGCACAATATTCCAATGATCTACCAGGCTATTTCCGAGTCAATTCATCACTATATTCAGAATTTCGCTGTTAATATTCTTCCTCAATCCATTATCCGTAATTCTGATTATAAAGAGCAGATCACTAATATATTGGAATCTATCCGAGCAATTGTTGGGTACTTTGAAAATGAAGCTGCTTTTACCATTAAAGCTACTAGCGCTAAGAAAGTTCCAGTAGTTGAACCACAGTATCGGAAGGGTTATCCTCATGTTGCTCTTGTTGAAATGGTTAGGATTCAACTCCAAGCAATGACCAATAAAGGATCTCCCCAAGTAACCCAATCTGGTTTTATATTTAAGGATCGAATGATGGACGAAGATGATGTGAAAGAAATCGAAACCTTCTTGGATGATTCCAAATACTTTATCGATCTTTTAATGCTTAATACTACTGTTAATGAAGTATTTGACCAGTCATGTTTGTTTTTCAAAGAGTTTTATCTTGACCAATCAAAAGCAGTGTTCTTTCCAGTTAAATCATCTCTACCTGTGGTATTATCTGATTATGCTCTACAGAATTACCAAAAACCAGAATTAACAGGTGCTATGTATTTTCCACTTTCAATTTATGATGATGCTGCCTCAAAAGCTCTCAGGTATTTGAAATCAAAATTTTTGTATGAGGAAATTAAAGCAGAAGCAAGTATTTGTGTAATGTCGATTTCCAGATTGATAGCAGTTAATTCATTTGAACCAATTAGGAAATTTGCAACTCTCCGATCAATGACGAAGAGTCTTGCTGTATCAGTCCAAGATGTTATTGATAAACAACAACAACTTGACGAAAATGTTAGTTCTATCCGATTGGGTGTGATTGTGCAACAAAATCAGCTCTCAATTCTGGGATGTTCAATTGATACCAAATCCTTGATTTCTGGAAATATAAATGATTTGGTTCATCAAAGCATTCAAAGCATCCTTGAATTAACTTTTAAACATGGCTTATTAGCAATTCCAATGATGACGAGGCTTTTTGGAGTAATGAAGGATGTTCATGGTTTATTCATTGGATTTGGATTACCATTGCTGCCCTTTAATGATCTTTTCCGCCTTGCCACATCCATGGATACACCTAATAGTTTATATTCAAGAATTCTGTTTAGTGTATCTAATCATATGGTGGATTCATTGATTTCTGACTTCTACTTGTTAACAAATCCCAATCGATTAATTCCAAAATCTCCCATTATATTTAACATAACTTCTCTGTTTCATGGTAATATTGGTGTTGTAATGCAAAAAGTCCTTAAGCCCATTTTATCTCTTGTTAGTATCGAATCATTTAAGGAGTTGTTTTGGATCATTGATGATGGATCAATATCTATCATTCATCAGCAGCTGGTTGAGTGTATATCAGAGGTTTTTTCGGGATTCATATCGAAATACTTTCAATTATCAAAACAGATTAAGAGAATTAAGAATTCTCCCATGTCAATGAATTATGCCCAAGTTTTTGATCGATTTGAAGGTGCTTATCGGTATTTTATTGAATCTCCAGATATTGATGATCTTTTCCAATCAATGTCACAACTTGGCAATATTTTAGCCATATCCGAAATGATGGATCATGCTTTAGTTTTGAAAAGAACCTCACATCAACAAGTGTCTTCTTTCTTGTTGAGTAATAGACCCACAGATGTTGAACAATCAGAAATTACACCAGAGCTTTTTGAACTTTATGATAATGAATTTAAGCAAAGCTATCCTTGGTTTGACTCTTTAAAGAAGAAAGTATCTGAGAAAGAAATTGAGCCCCCATTCCTTACTAATACTATCAAAGAACTTGCTAAGGGTGTTTATGAAAATATCTCTGTTTTCTCAGAGCACTCATCGAATATTTTAGATGTACAGTCAATGACATCTTTTGCAGCTATTTGGAGTGTTTTGGAGTTCATTTATGTGTTAATAGAGACCAATAGTTTGGACACAAAGATTAGATCACTCATAAAGTATGGTGAAGGTGTTCATGTCTTTGCTGCAGCATTACTTTCTTTAACAGATCAGTATCGATTATATAGATCTTTGAGTATCGGAGGAAAACTTGTATCACATGTTGAAACCGATTTTGCATCAAATGTTGATGTAAGAGTCACAAATTTCTTTGCTGTTCACAAATTCTGTCAATCAGCTCTAACTTGTTCATTATCCTCGTTTGAACCAATTGTTGCCCATATAAAGGGAGACAAGTAAAAATCGAATTATTAACATTTATTGTGATTTAAGAATCGAATCAATTCTTTTTTTGATTTGGGATGACCAGTTAACAGAAAAGGGATAATAGTTTTGATATCCAATTCTTTGGTGTCGCAGTATTGAGGGTACTGGAAATCTCTTCCTTTGTCGGGTACTAAGCTCGGAAGCAATCCTACTAGATGTTCCAATTTCAATATCACAAAATATATGTATTGAACTACCATTATCAATCACAATAATTGGCTCAAAAAAATCATTGTACTTATTATGATAGAAAGGCATACTGGGAATGAATTCACCTGATTTTTCATCAGGAGAAAGCCAAAGCGAAATAGCTGGATAAAACTTCACAAGGCACATTTCTTTTTCGATAATACGATCCCCGAGATTCTTAATATTATCATTCAGAATAAACCTTATAAACCATGATAAAGAAGGAAACAATGTAAATACACTATCATTATTGGGCTCTCCAGCCAAAGCTAATTTAATCCTATTGTTATAATTAATTATCAGTCTTTGGACAAAATCCTTTTGAGTGTTTTGGCTTTTAAAACCAGAAAACAATACTGATGGGTTGACACTCCTCCATAAAGGAAACAGATCTTTTGTAACAGGAATTTTTCTAGACATAACTAGCGTTCTTTCAGAGAATAATCCAAGTGTACGCACTATTGATTTCGATACAAAACATATTGATACATCTGATACGGGTCCTCTTGACCATAAAAAAGAAATATTAAATGAAAAACTGGAATAAGGTCTCACACAATGTATTACACATGTTTTTGGAGATATTTCAAATTGAGGAGAAATATAATTATATATTTGGGTCTTAAAAGATACAGTCTCAGATACTATTGTATTAATCATCGTTTGTATCTGTAGTTCAATATCATCTATGTTTGAATAGCAAACATACAATCCATCAATAATTGTATTTGGATTCTTGGGATTTGGCGAAACCCAATCAAATGATAGTCTGGATGGATACTTGGATACAAGGTAATTTGGAGAAAATACGAAGAACTTTAAAAAAATGTTTTTGGAATCAGGTATGAAAAATTTCATTAAATCAATAGATACTGGCTCTGATGAATAATTTTCACATGAGACCGCTTCTTTCTCTAAGAGACTAATGATAATTGGAATGTTTGAGCTCTCATTTAATAGATACTTATAATTCATCAATGAAAATAAGTTTGATGTTATTGGTAGATCTATAAAAAAAGCTTGGGAATCTGAGATTCTAATGAAGGACACATAGTTATTATATAAGAGCCCTATCATAAATGAAGCTTCTTTGGGTAAAGAGTTTAATGCAATTACCAAAAGAGACTTTAAAACACACATATATTGTGGGGAGCAATTCAAATCCAGCAAAAAAATCATACATAATGAATAATCATACACGTATCTTTCAGTTTGATAACAAATCAATTTATTCTGTTCATTCGCAGGCATTGTGAATATGCTCTGGCAAAATGGACACACTAATCCCTCTGTATTATAGCCAAATATCTCTGAAACAGGACAATTGCACTTTGGACATTGATTTAACTGAGAAACAGGTATAGATGGGTAATTCTTATCGACTTCAAATGGATAATAGTTGATAATCAATGGAATTTGCGAATCTTCAAGCAGCCGCATGCTTTGCGGAAAAACTTCTGTGCTCAATTCCATTTTTATGGATCAAAAAACCGAGCTTTTCTCCACAATGTCGAGAGAGAAGCTTGAAGAGCAGATGATCAAGAATCTCAAACACATTAAATTGCTTCGAAAGCAGAACCAGGAGTATTTGGATGAAGTTAAGAGGCTTGAAGATACCATTTTGCTCCTAAATCAAGAGAATGAAAAGCTTAATAATGGATATATTAGTCAAAATGCTTCGCCTTTATCTCTAAAAGGGCTCGGAAAAACCCTTAGTTCGATGTTTGATCAAAAAAAGTGTGAATTCTCATTTATCTACTCTGAATTTAGTATTGAACCCGAAATATTTGATGAAACGCCTCAGTATAGGGTTTTAAAAACCGAGAGTGTAGTATTGCAAGAAAAGTTGACACAATCGTTAAAACAAGAGCATTTATTTAAGGATTTTTCGGAAAAACTGCAAAAAGATCTTGAAAATAGGACAATCAAACTATCTGAACTACAAGAATCGAATCAAAAGAGTCTAAACGAAATCCATCAGATAAAAGATGAGCTCATTCAGGCAAATATAAAATGCAAAGCTCTTAAAACTGCAAATGATAAACTAGAGGAGGAAAATAAGCAAAAATCTGCAAACATAACAAATCTATCGAAACAATTGGCAGAAATTACAGATACACTTAGACAACTCCAGATGTTAAATACTAATCACAATGTAGCCCTTGAACAATTTGAAAAAATGAAAGCTGAAACTATTGAAATGAGGATTAAAGTACAGGATTCTGATAGACAAATCGAACAACTTCGAGAGTCTTTGAAGAAGTCAATGAGATCGGACAAAGAAAAAGATGAAACGATCCACATATTGAAATCAAAACTCAAAGACTTAGACGAAGATAAAAACTCTGTCCAAAACCAGGTTTTTGGAATTCAAGAGTTATTAAAGAACAAAGATAAAGAAATTGCTGGTTTAAAGCAACAGATAATTGAACTGAATGAAAGAATTGTAAACGGAGTACCTTCACAAGAAGCAGAAATCAAAACCCAGAAAATGTCTAAAATGCTTGAAAAATCAAATTCTCTCTATTCTGAAGTTCGTGAAAAAGCAACACTATATGAGAATAGAGTAAAAGAACTAGAGATCCTTCTCCATAATTCTAAAAAGATCGGGAAACCTCGATTTAAGATTATCCTGCCTGATCAATCATATGTTTTGTTTGATAACGGCCTATATTCTGATGGCCAAGCATACCAAAATATTGAAACCTATACTATTGGCTATCACAAAAAAAATGCCTCCACTCAGATGAATTCTTCAAATAGCTCAGAATCTGATAAATATGTTACAAACCTTATGAAACAATATTTTGTTTCTTCGGATAAAATTAGAGTAGAAATGTCTCCTGTTATCATGAGAGCATTAGGGTTTTCAAACGAAGAGATTAATTCAATTGCGTCACCCAAAAAGGGCTTTTTTTCCTTTGTTTAGTTTATTTTTGTTAAATACTTTACGTTGTAAACTTGTGATTATTTTTGCCTCAAATATAACGGTTTGTTCACATAAACATGATAGTATCAATTGCTATTGTCACTAAGAATGGAAGAGTATTAGTTGCACGTCAATTTAGCTCCCTTTCTCGAAGCCAAATAGAGGGGCATTTAAGTGCGTTTCCAAAATTGCTTTCATCGATGAGTAAGTCATATATTGAGACAGAAACGATTAGATATGTGTATCAAGATGTGGGGCAACTTTATTTTGTATTAATTACTTCAAAAGATTCAAATATTTTAGAAGATTTGGATTTATTATCGTTATTAATTGAAGTTTCCAGAAATATTATGAAAGTATCAGATATTACTGAATCAATTGTTCTTGAAAAATCTTTAGACTTGATTTTTGCATACGATGAATGTATTTTTGATGGATATCGACAAAATGTTACCGAGGCAGATGTTGATAAGTATTTATTAATGGAGTCTAAAGAAGAAGATGAGCAAAATAGAGCACTTAAAGAGAAGGAAGATGCTGCTAAGAAACAAAGTGAGATTATTGCTAAGCAGCTTGCCCAAAAGAAGAAGGAAGAAAAGAAATCTGGTAAATCTGAATATATTAGTTCAATGGTTGCATCTTCTTCTACTACTATAGTAGAACCGATAATTGAAGAAGCTCCAAGACCTGTAATATCAAAATCAACGAAACAACCAACAACTAAGGGAATGTCTCTTGGAAGGTCTGTGACTGCAAAAGATAAAGCAAAACAGATGATTATTGAAGAAGGACTGACTCCGGCAGAAAAATCTAAAAGTGTTGAGAAATCACCAGTACTTGAAGAAAAGTCAGGCGTTTCAATAGGAATATTTGAAGTTTTGAACACCACAATTACAAGGATCGGATCTGTAAAAGAGCTTGCTATTGAAGGAAGATTTATGGTTAGCTCTACTATCGGTAAATCAGTTGGGTTTCAATTAGCACTGCCACAAGGCGAAAAATTCAAGACAAGGCCAATGAACCAACCAAATCGTACTTTATTTGGACAAAAGAAACAGTTGATATATGATAGTTCTTCTTTATCAGGAGAGAACAGTTTGTTAGCATGGAGAATGACCTCTTTGGATCCTTCTGATCTCCCTATATCTATTAATTGTTGGGTTCCTGCCTCAAATGCAAAATCCACAACATTCAGTATTGAAATCGAACTTAAGCATCTTCATTTATCATTTAATAAGATTATTGTATCCATACCTATTCAAAAACCCCGCGATGTTGTAGTTAGTGAGTGTACTGGCGAAGTTCAGGTTTCGGAGAAAGAAGGATTATTTAACTGGATAACTGAACCTCTTAACAAATCAAATCCAACTCTTGAGATAGAATTCTCTGCTCCGAAGTGTCAGGAGGATGATTTTTACCCAATTAAAGTCTCTTTTGAATCAGGATCTCCTTATTATGGAATTGATATATCCTCTGTTTGCCTTCTTGATTCAAATGGAAACTTAAATACTGAGGCCCCAGTGGAATTTGTTGTGTCACGTCAGTTTAGCTCATCCAAATTTGAAGTTGAATAAAATGGTTTTAACATTAACATATTATTTATTTGCCTCTAAGAATAGATAATCCTGGACAGTCAGCCCCAATTTTGCTTATTTGGCATACAGAACAAAGCTGCCCCTTGAATTCAGGAAAATATGGAGCTCTACAAAGAGGACATGTCACAGATTTGTTGCCCCTAAAAATTGGCTTAAGTGAATGTGCACAAATTTCAAAAGGATTCTTCTCACTATAATCAAGTTTGAATGTGTCTTTCGGAGAAACACCGGCTGATGATATTGCTTGTTTTGCAATCTGTTCTACTTTTTCAATTGAAGATAACTCGAGAAGTCTATTAGAAAGAGATACAGTAGTATAGTTCTGTTTTTCTTTCATAGAAATTTTCAAAGCCGATTGAATTGTAAGCCTGAGATGCATTGGTAACAGTGGCAAATGTGTAATATAGAGAGCTAATTCCAATTGCCTGCTATTTGTTGACTGCTTCCGAGAGTTTTCAAGAATAACTGCTAATGAATAATACCTTGCAAATTGTATTGAATCAAACACCTTTTTTTCATCTTCTATTGTATTGACAGCAGAAAAAACTGCATGTGTAAATATTAATTTGGAAATATTGAAGCAATCCATAAACTTCCCTTTAGTAAAAGCGCTCATCATACAAGTAACAAGACTTGATAAGAATTCAACATGATTAATAGATAATGGAACACTCTTTGTTCGAAAGTTCGATGATAATGGAAAGATAATTGAAGAATACTGTGTCCTTATGATACAATTAGATGCCATAAACGAATTAAGAATAGATTTCTTCAGATCTGTGAAATTCATTAATGAAATGGAATTATATAATGCCACCAAAGCCCCTGAGAAATCCCCAGAGGCTGCAAGATCTCCTGCGATATGCGAACTTCTCATCCATTGATTCCTAATAGATTCACCATGAACAGGAATAGTGAATATGGTAGCTGAAACATCTCGAACATCTTCTTCAATCTGAATATCCCATCCTTCTTCATAACTATTATTGCTCTCACTCTCGCTCCATTGTTCAATATCTGATAATTCTGCTCTATTCTCAAGATAATTAATTGATGAATTCAAAAGGGGCCAATCATTTGGTAATGTTAATCCTAATTTTGGAGAGAGTACACTGTTGTTATATTGGGAAATATTAATTGATTCTGTTTTCAAAACTTCTATTAATTTTTGGTCCTGATTAGACCATATCATCAATAATGGATCCGTGGTATTAGTCGCTAACAAATCCATTTTGTCTTTTTGATTGGTAACTAGGTATAATGAAGCTAATCCTTGAATATTATCTGCCATTTTATAAGATGTTTCAGCAATTTTGATATTGCCAATCTTCATTGCAAACTCTGCAAGCTTCATCCATATTTCAGGTTTATTGATCTTTTGGCATACTTCATATGCAATATCTATTCTATAATCCATGAGTGCATACCTGAAACTATCTTCATCGTTTGATGACACATATAGAGCAAGGTCAAATCTCTCTTCCTTCATCGCAATTGTTTGAATAAATGATCCTGCTGGTTTACCATCTTTGAGAAGACGCGTGAATTTATTATAGTTGTCATTCTTGATACTTTGCAATAGTTCGATTTCATTAAACTGGACCTTCTTTTGGAATGCGGTTCCAGATCTTGTAACAAACCACAAAGATTCATTAGATGGACATAATAAATAGTATATTCCCTGGAGGGTGCATATAATCCCGTTGATATTTCCAGCAAAATACTTAAGATGGTGGCGGGTAGTGTACAACACTATTCCATTGTACCAGCATATACTTTTAATTTTTTCCAAATCTTTGACTTTCTGAAACTCAAGTAAATCAGGTGAAGAATTATATACACAACCACCAGAATGAGCGCATATCCTATTATTCTTTGAGTCAAGTATAACAGATTTAACAAATGGCATATGTGCATCATTAACAATTTTCTCTTTATAAATATCAAATAGAAACAAACACTTTTCAGAACTAATATAGATTGTACTACTGAGACCAGGGAAAATTGATATTGCAGTTGGGATTTCATATTTTTTGACTCTTGATGATGACATATCAATTATGATTAGTTTTTCTTTGGAATTCGATAGTGCAGCTAATGTTGTACGATTAGCCCAAACAGAATTTGAACCAATCCAACGTTTTCTTTGTTTTGGTTGTTTAAAATCTATAACCTCAAAAAAACCAGACGCTTTCCCTCTTAAAGTGTAAGAAACCACGGCGAAATTTTTTGCTGGACATAAAGAAACTTTAGAAACCGAGTCGTGGACAGAGAATGCTTTCTGAGATTTTTTCTCATTAGTGTCGAAGAATATCAACTGTCTTTGTTTTGTCCAAACAACTAAAGAATCAATACAATCGTAAAATGGTCTTTCCTTCCATAATTTATGTATTTGAATACCTTCTGTGTGTCCTAATGCCATCAATGCAAATTTTGGATGAAAAACAACATTATTAACTTGGGATACCAAATTTTGAGTCTGAATGAGTTTTCCATTCTTCGATTCCCAAAAATGCAATAAACCACTTTGTGTGATTGCTCCAAATAAGAATGAAGGATAATGAAAACCTCCTGATGCAAAAGGCCCCATTGTAGAATTTAATACACCAATTGACATTACTGATGATCCATTAACTGACCATATCTTGATAGAGCTATCAGAACTTACTGTTGCAAAAACAGGATCTGTTTGATGCCAAGACAAAGAAGTGATCGAAAGTAAATGAATCTCATTTTCCCATAATGTATTAACAGGTGATTCATTAGAAAACAATGATTTAGACATTTCTGTCGAATGAGATGAATGATAAAGAGGCGAAATATCATACAATCTGCACACTCCATCATAATCACCTGTAACAACATAAGGATGCTTGGGAGAGAGCTTGACGCAATTAATGGGAGAAACATCAGACCCTAAAACTGTAAGGCAAACCCGGCTTTGCCAATTCCATATTCTTGAAGATCCATCTACTGATGCGGAAACCAAAAAAGGGTGGTCTAAATGAAAGTCGATTGAGGTAATTGAATCAAGATGGTCTGTGAATGAGAATAGTAAAACGTTTTTTCGGTAATTATATAAATGAATTCTGGATTTATCGGTTCCGCATGCAAATATTGGCTCCTTTTTATGGAAAGAAACGCAATTAACCTTATCTGGAGAAAATGAGATCTCAAGAATTACCGATCCTGCTTCATAATCAACAATTCTAACAGTTCCCTTTTGAGTTCCATATAATAGCCACGGCTGTGATGGATGGAAATCAAGCCCCAAAGCATTTGATGACGCTTGAGAGCATATCACGTTCATTATTTATCTGAAGCCAAAATGATAAAGAGTAATATAAAACAATACATAAAACATACTTTAAGTCCTGATTGCCCAATCTACTTCAAGATTGTCAAATTTCATTTAATCTAACTGAATTTGGGCAATACTTGATGCAACATCAGCAAATGTATCACCTTTATTTGCTTTACTTATTATTTTATCAAGAACCGGGGTGTTGGAATGCTCATCAATCCTTTTTCCAACATCTTTGGAAGTCACCCTCAAAGGTGGCTCATCATCAAAAGGATCGGGAAACCTTTGAAATTGCTTCATAAGAGGATTAGACATTAATAAGGATAAGATTTATTGACGGCCGATAAACCCGTTTTTGATATAGAATAAAAGATAAGCGTCATCTCTCAAGACCTCTTGGATATCAACTGGTTTTATAATATTATCATCACATCGGAACCAATTACCGCTTCTTTTTACATGAGTTCTGAAGTGGCCTGAATCTGATGATTTAGGTCTGACAACAGCTGCAATTAGACTATATGTTACTGACTCATATGGAACTTTGTTATCAGCTTCGATATACTTATCGAGAACAAGAACCTCTTCTAATTGAATAGCAGCAATGTTTCTGTCCTCAGTAAACCTAGACAAAGCAATTGTTAATGTCTGAGGCAGTGTATGGAAATAATACTGTTTCCTACTCGACCTCCCACATTGTGTACATTTCATTGGAGATTCTCCTAATAAAAACTGATTTAGGGATTCTTTGATCCCACTACAATTAGCAATTGGAAGAATTAGCATTGATTCTGGTATGTGCATTCTTTGTGTTTGATCGCAAGACTCGCAACTCTCAACAACTGAAAAACTCCAGTTAAAAATATTAGAAAAATCCTTTGATCCAAATCTTTCACTATAAAAATCTTCAAGAGATGTACGAAGTTTCATAAAAAACTCATGACAATCTCTTTCATCAGGAGTGTTAAGATCAGGAAACTGTGCCCAAATGCAAAACAATAGATCATTCAAGGAGAATGAACCCTCTCCATTTTGAGATAAAAACAATTTTTGAAGTTGTAAATGAACAGCTGAGATACAACTATCACATTCCTCGATTTGGAATACCCCAGATGTAAAATACTTTTCTACCAATGGATTAGCCATCAAACACTGAAGTATAGAATTTAGCCAACATGTACTTCCAAGATTGTGAAATTGCATAGGAGATCGAGGAATGGGGAAAATTGGAGATGGCGGATCAAGCTCAGAGAAGAAAGGAATTCCATCGATCACTGCAATTTTGGCGGAAACAATGAGTCTGTCGATTAATGCATCAAATAAAAACTTTCGACCCATTTTTGGATCCCATACAAACAACTGTTTGGTCAAAATATCGACACCCATTGTCTTTGGACAACTATGTTCAGAAAAATGGCGCAAACAATACACATGTCCACAAGATAAACAAACTGATAGATTTAAAGATTTCCCTTTACAAAGAGAACACAAAAAAGTAGAGCACCTTGGAAATCGATTCGGAAATATAGATTTTTCCCATAAAAGCCGCTGTGTTTGTAGAAATGCGCTCTTCTCTGGTGTTTTTTCAAGAAAATACTGTAAATATGAGATCTTTTCTTCTAAACTTATCATATGATTTGGCACTTTTCAATAATCATCTTAAATTGAGCTGAATGGGTTAATCAATCCATTACTTATTACAAAGTGATAGGAAGCAGAGCAACTATTGGAATACTAGGGAATTGATTTGTCATCTTACAGAAGAGAACAATGGCAAAATCTAATGTCAATAATTTTTTTAGATCCTTCCACATCCAGATTATCTGAATCAGATCTTAAAGTTATTTTTTGACTCTTTGTCCATTTTATGATTTCCAAAATGCTGTAATCGCTAGGAAAAAAATTCCTTCCCTTTATAAACTAATGTGGTTCCTTGGGTGTAAAAACAACCTCTTGGGTTTATAAAAAAGTTGTCTCGGGTTTTTTACTATTTATGACTCATAAGGAAAATCCTAGATTCAATTAATTCTTTAGAAATTCTTGGGCATTTTGAGTTAGAAATGTTCCTTAACTTCCAAAAACCTCTTTCGCACTGAGCTTCTGA
>Ga0209639_1000157_pt1 | contig 104505 bp, 90 predicted proteins | sample EPASupsiteHSE605_FD_187268 | JGI IMG/M metagenome (GOLD analysis project Ga0209639, IMG submission 187268) | Bioremediated contaminated groundwater from EPA Superfund site, New Mexico - Sample HSE6-05 (SPAdes) (version 2) | ecosystem: Environmental > Aquatic > Deep subsurface > Groundwater >...
AAGCATTGCAGGAGGCTAGATACATTATCAGCGGCCCTCTGGCAGGACGCAAAAATGTTCTGATCCTGGTGGCTTCGCAGCTTGGGGCGGTGCCATCATGGCTTTACAAGGACAATCCGTTTTTGACACTAATTCATGTCGCTAAGCCCCAACTAGAAGAGCGTAAGAATTTCGTCCTGAGTTTTGTTAATAACTTTTATGAGGCCCAGGCTCTAGATACAGTTAATGTTGAAAGGTTCGCGGAGGACTTTGCAGATCTGACTGATGGCCTGACAGCGTGGGACTTTGAAGCTATTCGGCGTACCTCTATTGTTGAACAGCTTCCCCTCAGTAATACTAAAGCCCTGGTTGACTTTTATAAATATGGCTGCGGTGATGATCCCTGGGAAAAGTTGAACTCTGATAAGATAGAAAAAGCTCGATTTGAACTGGAAGCACGAGTTATCGGGCAGCCGGCCGCAATAGAAGCGGTAGTCAATATGCTGCTGGCGGCCCGGGTTGGCATCAGCATCACTGGCTCTAACCTCCGTTCGGGTAAACCGAAAGGGGTATTCTTCTTTGTGGGACCAACTGGGGTGGGCAAGACCGAGTTGGCCAAAGCCCTGACTGAGCTTATCTTTGGGGATGATACAGCCTTTGCTCGTTTTGATATGAGTGAGTATGCTGAGCAACATGCAGCCGAAAAGCTTACCGGTTCTCCCCCAGGCTATGTTGGTTATGATGAAGGCGGACAACTGACCAATCGTGTAATGGAGAGGCCGTTTAGTGTCTTGCTTTTTGATGAAATCGAAAAAGCCCATTGGGGGGTTATGGACAAATTTCTGCAAATACTTGAGGATGGAAGGCTGACTGATGGTAAAGGCCAGACCGCGTATTTTTCCCAATCAGTCATTATCTTTACAAGCAATATTGGCTCGGGAAGCCTGAACCTTTGGCAGGCTTCAGGAACTGAGAGCCAAACCTATTCGCAAATCCAAGCCCATTATATGACGGCCGTTCAAGATCATTTTAAAAATAAATTAGGCAGACCTGAACTATTGAATCGCTTGGGAGACAATATTGATATTCTGCGGCCGCAATATATTGAAGGAATCTGCCGCAAATTCCTGAATGCTTTGGCTGTTTCTGCCCGTGAGAAAAGAGGATTGGAACTTGTTTATTCCTACAATGAGATAGTAGTTATGATCCAGGCATTAATTCTGCAAGAGGACAATCTTATAACCATGGATGAGCATAAAGATGGAGTGGCATCCATAGCATACAGCCCAGATGGGAAAAGCCTGGCTAGTGGATCGGACGACCAAACGATCATAGTATGGGAGATAAACAAGTTGGGGTCTGATCCTCAGTTGTCGCGGCGCCCTAAAGAATGCGAACAAGGTGATTCAAATTACATGACTACTACTGGGCAGCTTTTAGATTCGGCCGGTTCAGATGATTTGCCAAGAGGGGAACCAGATATTGATCTTCATCGTTTAGGAATCGGCTTTGGAGGTCCTTGCTGATAATTCTATGGAAAAAGAAATACCGGGGCTTAAAAACTCCGGTATTAGTGCATTTAATTTGGTATGGCCATGATTTGAAATTGACCTTGTGATTAAGAAGAGTGGTGGTTAAGCCTATCTCAATGCAGCACCTGCTATGGTCATGCGCATGGCTTCAGATGTACCTTCATAAATCTCGGTGATCTTAACATCACGTAATAAACGCTCCACTTTAATTCCTCTCATATAACCGTAACCACCATGAACCTGAACTGCTTTGGAAGCACACTTGTTAGCCATCTCGGAGGCAAATAGTTTAGCCATAGCCGCTTCTTTGCCAAATGGTTGGCCCTGGTCTTTTAGTGAAGCAGCATAGTGGGTTAGGAACCTGGCCGCTGCGATGTTGGTCTCCATATCGGCTATCATCCACTGAATGGCCTGGTTCTTGGAAATTGGCTTACCAAACTGAATTCTTTGCTTAGAATAACTGATCGATTCGTCTAGAGCTGCCTGGGCGATACCGATTGCTTGGGAAGCAATACCAATGCGGCCATGATCCAGGGATGCCATAGCAATCTTCAAACCATTGCCTTCTCCACCCAGGAGGTTTTCTTTGGGTATCCGGCAATCTTTTAATATGAGTTCCGAGGTCTGGGAGGCTCTAAGGCCCATTTTCTTAAAATGGTCACCGACTCTAAAGCCCGGACTATCTTTGGTAACAATAAAAGTACTCATGCCTTTAGCGCCTTTAGATTTGTCGGTATAAGCTAAGATAATGAAAGTATCTGCTGTCGGCCCGTTGGTAATAAAGGTTTTGACCCCGTTTAGAACATAGGAATCGTCATCTAAAACCGCCGTTGTAGTAAGCGCACCTACATCCGTTCCGGCTCCGGGTTCAGTTATGGCAAAACAGCCGAATCGCTTTCCTTCCGTCAAGGGAACCAGATATTTTTGTTTTTGCTGTTCATTGCCGTAGTTATTGATAACTAAGCTGCCCAGGATATGACAGCAAAAATCCAAACATACGGCCGCAGAGGAACGTGATAATTCTTCTGCGACTATAGCATAGGTTACGTAATCAAGCCCTGCTCCGCCGTACTCAGTGGGAAAAGTCATTCCCATCCAACCCATCTCCCCGAGCTTGGCAAAAACCTCCGCCGGCCAGCGGCTGCTTTCATCAATTTCGACGGCAATGGGATCTACATATTCGGCACAAAATTCTCTCATGTTTGACTGAATAAGTTCTTGGTCCTCGGATAGGTTAAAATCCATTACTACTCCTCCTTCTTAGTTCCTTGTTATGTTCTTGGAATTATAGTACGGTATAATTGCAAGTGTATTCCTTTATCTGGAATCTTAGAATAAAAAAATATAGTTTGTCAACAAATAATTGATATGTAAAGTATAGGCATATACTGGGTATTATAGGTTGTGGATGAGAAAATGAGGGGATGAGAAAAATGAAATCCAATTTATGGCCAGAAACGGGATTAGGGAAATGGTCGGTAGGGTTGCAGACTTTATATGTGGCAGTGATCTTTGTAGCGATTATTTTAGTAAAAGTTCTTGGGATACTAAGTTTTGATGACCGATGGTGGGATGTAACGGTACTTGTTTTTCTTGCCAGCATCATTGCTTTTTTCATAGGAGTAAGGGCTTTCATAAAATACAATGAACGCTCGCTTCTGGTTTTCATATCCATCTTCTTAGGGGCATGTTCGATCCTGTTTCTATTACTACATAGCTTATTCATCAATGATTAAGTTGATTTTGAATTATCATTTGTTTGGTCTGAAGGGAGAGCTATGAGAGCTCTCCCTTGTTGCGTTTATCTATTTATTATTATAGTTATTCAAGATCAGCTTTTTTCTGTTTAAACTCTTCGGAATCAATTTCTCCCCTGGCATATCGTTCGCGGAGGATTGACATGGCTGTATTTTCCTTTATTTTGGTTTCATCTACTCTATTAAAATATTTGTTAACGAACTTAACTACTAAATAAATGATAACAATCCAGAAAATAAGATGTACAATCATCGAACCTAATCCCATCCACCAGAAATCACCTCGTGCTAAGAAGTCATTGCCCGGCCCGTAAAAACCACGCATCATTTTGGTTTCCTCCTTTTTTCATATTTTTTATAGCTTGACCAAAAATACCATATATTATGGTTCTATTACTGTAGCACTTAATTGTGAACGAACTGTGAAATTCCGTTAATTTTTTGGTAGTAATTAGTATAACTAGCAGAAACCATAACTTTCTCACCTAAGTCTAATTAGCAAAAGCGATGGATCCTTGGTTAAATTCATAGATTATACTTGTTATCTTCATTATAAATTCAAAAACTTTTGACATACTTATGAATGGTGCTGTCCAAAACGTAATAAAGATGAAGCAAAATATAAGGGAGTGTATTTAACAATGAAATGGGAATTGCCAAAATGTAATGTATTAAAGAGTATATTTAACAAGATCAGGGAGCTGCCAACTCAACGTAATATATTAATTATATTAATAATTATTCTATGTGCCGCCTTAGTTCCTCTCGTTATTTTCTACGAGAAGGGTAATGCGAAGGTCGCCAGCGTTAATGGGGAGAACATAAATAAAGCAGAATTATACGATCTAATGGTAAAGCAGAGCGGTCAGCAGGCACTTGACTCTTTAATTTCGCAAAAAATTGTGGATTTTGAAGCTGAAAAACAAGGTATTGCTGTATCGGAAGAAGACATCCAGAAGGAAATGGAGCAGTATTATAAAAATTACGGCGGTGAGGAAGCTTTTATCCAGACCTTAGCCGCGAGCGGGTATACACTAGACGATATAAAAAAGGACATGATTCTTACTGTAAAGATAAAAAAGCTAATGGAGCCACGGATTTCAATCTCTGAGGATGAAATAAAAGCTTACTTCGAAGAAAATAAGGCTTCATTTGCTCAGGAAAAGCAGGTGAAAGCCAGTCACATATTAGTTGATACGGAAGAAAAAGCAAAGGAGATTAAAGAGAAACTTACAAATGGAGAAGACTTTGCCCAATTAGCAAAAGAAAATTCAACGGATACCGAGACCCGAGAAAAGGGGGGAGAACTTGGTTTCTTTGGCAGCGGTAAGATGGTTAAGGAATTTGAAGAGGCAGCCTTTGCATTAAATGTTGGAGAAATCAGTACTCCAGTCAAGACTGAATATGGTTACCATATTATAAAAGTAGAAGAAATAACGGATGCCCAGGAAGCTAATTATGACCAAAGTAAAGGTGAAATTACTAATATTTTATTCGACCAAAAAGCAGGTACAGAATTTGATACATGGTTGCAAGAAATGTACCCGCAGTATAAAATCGAGAACTTCTTGGTAAATGAATAGACCGCCTCCACCTAATTAATAGAGAGTATATTCTAGGTTAAAAAAGACCCGCAAGGGTCTTTTTTGCTTTAGGGGATAGGTAATTTTTCCTCATACTTAACTTAGCGAATAAATAAGAAATTCGGATAATAAATATAATTGAATAAACATTAAAGTGGTGCAATTTGAAAAGAGTAAAGGTAATATTTATTAATTTATTAATGTTAACCGGAGCCTCGCTGATTTTGCGCACGGCAAAAATCTCCTTCCAAGTGTATCTTTCCACTAAACTTGGCCCGGAAGGTATGGGCCTTTTCCAACTAATCACGTCTATTTATTTTATGGCTATTATCTTTGCAACATCGGGCATCAGGTTTGCCACAACCCGCTTAGTCGCCGAGGAAATGGGGACAGGGCACCAGTCAGGAGCAATTAGGGCTGTACATAATTGTTTAGTATACAGCGTTATATTCAGTGTTGTATCAATGATAATATTAAACCTTAATTCAGAATATATTGGCACCCACTTGCTTAACGACACGCGAACTATATTATCTCTTCGCATATTTGCTTTCAGCCTGCCATTTATCTCATTATCTTCAGTTTTCAGCGGATATTTCATTGCTGTGCGCAAAGCGATAATGACGGTGGCAGTAAAGTTTGCAGAGCAACTTATAAGAATATTTACGACCATACTGTTCCTCAGTATTTTTCTGCCAAGGGGTCTGGAATGGGCGTGCGCTGCAGTAGTTTTAGGAGCATGTATTGGGGAATTTTGCTCATGGTTACTATTGGTCTTTCTTTATCGTACCGATATGCGCCAATTTGATAAAAATGGCAAGGTTGGACCCAATCTCGTATTGCGAATGCTGCATATATCGCTGCCTGTTGCATTTAGCTCCTATATCGTATCTATTATAAGAACCATTCAACAATTATTGATACCCTATGGACTAAAAGGGAGCGGTGTATCAAGCGAAATAGCGCTTTCTACGTATGGTGTAATTAGGGGCATGACCATGCCAATATTAATGTTTCCTTCAGTATTTATTGATGCGATTTCTGATTTGATCGTGCCAGAATTGGCCGAGTGTAAAGCCAGCAATAGTACCAAGCGGCTTAATTATATTATTGACCGCGTTTTCAATTTAGGTATCTTACTGTCCATATGTGTAATGTGGATCTTCTTGCGTTTTTCGAAAGAGCTTGGAATGGCAATTTACAATAGCACGGATACAGCATATTTTATCAAGGTGCTTGCGCCGCTAGTTCCATTTATGTATCTTGATAAAATCGTGGATAATATGTTAAAAGGTATTGGCGAACAGGTAAGTTCAATGCAATATAATATATTCGTATCATTAATAAACGTTGGCTTGGTATATTTACTGCTACCCAAGTATGCTATTGCCGGGTATATTATTGCAATTTATTTTACCAGGATTCTGAACTTCTCTCTAAGTATAAACAAACTTATTCGTGTTACAAGCTTGAGAATAAACTTATACGGAATAGTCAAAGCCATTTTCTGCATGATTGTTTCTATTGGTGTTTCAGACTTGTTCTTGCGTCTTATACCAGGTTCAAATCTTATTAATACTGCCTCACTATATGGTCATTTGCTATTACCCGCTGTTGTCTATCTATTTCTTCTGCGTATATCCTCCTGTATAACTCACGATGACATAATATGGATTAAATCGTTGTTTAAATAATTAGTTGCCCATAAACTCGCGGGAAAAAGGCGTCACCGTGAATAATATGTACTATTGGAATAATAATATGATTATCACTAAGGTTACCTAAAAATTTTAGTAGATCCAATCCATTAATGATAAAGGAAGTAATTAATATGTTAGCAAATAAAATTAATCGATCTCCTGAGATATCCGGGATTGAAAAGGAGATATTGCCATAAACAGAGTTTATTTCCAGAGTCAGTAATTGCCCTTTGGGACCGTATATCGGTCTTTTTGCATTTTCTGGGGTTTGGGTGCAGTTAGTATTGAAAGGTGATTACAAACTGCAAAATTAATATGAGCTTTAGTTTAGTATAGAAAACATAAATATTAATAATACTATTAACAATATTTTTTAAGGAGGTAACAGTAATGTCTGATAATAAAAAAATGTCCAAAAATGATCCGGTAAAAAATAATGTAAATAATCAGACTGATAACAAGTGTCCAGTCAAAGAGGGCGATAACTGTCTGGTACCGGGCCTTTTTAGCGATTCTGACCCAATAACCGGCGGAGGCTAATTTTAAACTGGGGTAGATCCTCCCGCCTCCACCAAATTTAATGCGAATGATCGCTTTGATAGGGCCGTTTTTACGGTCCTTTTTCGATTTCCCGATCAAGGGGTACGCCCGATCCAGAGAACCGTCCACATGATTCAAGGCAATATGCGAATTATGGTATAATTTATGTATTATTAGCAAATACAAGCCTCTTGCAGATGGCATAAGAGGCGCGTAATGACGGGATTAATTAGAGTATAGGACAGGCTAATCACCTTATTGGGTCATACAGGATACTGGCTTTAGGGGAGGAGAAGGAAATCAATAATAAGTTCAAGCAATCATTGCTCGATAAGAACACATTTTCTGTAACATGGGAACTGGTTCCTGGCCGTGGTGCACATGAAAAGCTTCAAGAAGATGCCATCATTTCAGCACAACAGGCTGCAAAAGATGGCAGAATTCATGCCCTTACCTTTACAGATAACCCAGGTGGAAGGCCGGCATTATCAGCTACTTACTTTGGGGTCGAAGTTCTGAAGCTGGGTATGGAGCCGCTGGTTCACTTTACTTGCAAAGACAAAAATCGCAACCAAATAGAATCGGAGCTTTATGCAATGGATCGGGCCGGCATCAGAAACCTTTTGGTAATGACCGGTGATTACCCCAATAACGGGTTTAAAGGTCGGCCTAAACCTGTTTTCGATCTGGACTCTGTTCATGTTTTAGATCTGATTGCTAATATGAATAAAGGATTGGAAATCCGTGAATCAAAAGGGATAGCTTATCATCAGCCCAGCGATTTCTTTGCGGGTGGTGTTGTTTCGCCATTTAAGGCTACTGAAGCCGAACTTTTAGTTCAATATTATAAGGTTAAAAAAAAGATAAACAATGGAGCCAATTTTATCGTAACTCAATTGGGTTTTGATGCCCGTAAGTTCCACGAGGTTTTACAATTTGTTAAGCATTGCAACCCCAATATACCTGTCATAGGCAATATCTATATTCTGCCGTTTGGTACGGGTAAAATAATGAATTCAAACCAATTACCGGGATGTGTGGTTTCCGACAAGCTATTAGCTGAACTTGACCAAGAAAGGACTGCCGAGGATAAAGGTGTTAGTGCGCGTTTACTGCGTGCTGCCAAAATGTATGCTTTTATGAAAGGCATGGGTTTTGATGGAGTACATCTGGGAGGCCACAATATTAAATATGAACAAGTTAAATATATTATTGATAAAGGTGAAGAACTTAGCGCCGACTGGATGAGTTTTATATCTGAATTCGATTATTCACAGCCCCATGGATTTTATTATTTTGAAAAAGATTCAAATACTGGCCTTAATACTAATATACCAGTTAATCGCACCAGACTGCCGGCTGAGTTTCCAGTGGGACTTAATTATCGTTTGATGCGTTTCATTCACCATATACTTTTTACTCCTGATAAAAAATTATTTCCTCTAATGAGTCGTATATACAACGGTGTTAAAAACCCAAGAAAACATACATTTGAGCACATAATTAAATTAATCGGAAACGGCTGTAAAGACTGTGGAGATTGTGCACTACTGGATATTGCGTATCTCTGTCCAATGTCACAATGCCCGAAGAATCAACGTAATGGTGCTTGTGGCGGGAGTTATAATGGTTGGTGTGAAGTCTATCCTAATGAAAAGAAATGTATATGGGTTAAAGCGTACTCGATGCTTAAGGCTTATAACGAAGAAGATGAACTAGACACATTATATGTACCTCCTGCCAATTGGGATTTATATCAAACATCTGCTTGGTATAATTACTACACTGGCCGGGATCACTCGGCAGCAATTAAAAAAGGTAAATAGGTAATGCGAGTAGACCGTCACTGCAGCTTAGAGAATCTTACAAGCAAGGGAAATAAATGGTCGAGGCTATTCCCGAACCTTTATGTTATCATAATTTAAAGAATCAGGGTTGGGGGTGTCGAAATGATCAAGAAAATTCCTTGGGATGATATAGCCTATGGAATCGGAATAGCACTTGTCGTGTTATTATTATTCATGAAATAAAACTACATAAAAATGGGCGAGATTAAAAACTGGTCTGGAATTATTATTTGAAATCTCATTTGCCTGGGTTATACTGCACTCGCTATTCAAGACACCGTGAAAATAATTTTCAACGGTGTCTTTTTTCACTTTTATAATCTAAGGGTTTTTTATTTAAGGGTCTGATCAGATTGGGAGTGATCTATCATTATGTTATGAACGTATAAGGAATGTGAAAAGGGCTGCAACTGCTGCAGCAACGGCAAGCGTGAATGCTCCTGTGACTAACCACCGCTTGGTAAGTACCTTGAATCGATTTTGGTAAATTGTAGTTATCATACCGCTGCAGATTATAATTGCCAGAAGGTCCCATGAGGCTTGGTCAAGCTTAAGCCCTTTATAAGCTACATCTAATAAAATTGCAAATGACATTACCTTAAAACCAAGAGCGTAGCTTTCATTTTCTACTGCAACAGTTCTCTCATCTCTATCTACAATTCTTTTGTTAATCATTCGTATTTTCCTCCTCAAAGTAGAATACATCTTCAAACCTCTTACCTAGTACTAGACAAATGATTAGTGCTAATCGCGCAGATGGACAATATTGTCCGGTTTCAATAGAACTTATTGTTTGACGGGTCACCCCTACATTTTTAGCCAGGGCTTCCTGCGAAAAATTACTTTCGGCCCTCGCAACTTTCAGACGATTTCTTAATTGAAGGCTATTATCCAAGAATTACGACCTCCCTTGGTATAATCATACTACTAGTAATTAGATATGTAAAGCAAACTAGGCAAAATGCAAAGTAATCATTACATAAAAGCCTAACAGGTTCTCTTCACCCAAAGTAACCGATCAATTTAAATGGTAATGAAGTTTGGCTGGGAATATTGTAACGACCTTGAAACTCACCCCCACGCATCGCAGTTATACGCAATATTACGAATATTGCCCTTATCTTATGCGAGGCAAATGTGGAGCTTGCATTAAGAAGTGCCCGCCCGTCGCAATCAGTGAAATGGGCAAGGATAACCAGAGCTGCAGCGAATATATAGACAGAGAGATTCGTCCCAGATTTTCTGGAAGATATAGCTGTGCCAAATGCAATCTAAGCGTGCCATGTGAGAGCGGAATTCCCAAGGAAACAGATTAAGAAGTGTTTCTAAAGCGGAGAGCGAATTTGGTTACTCAAGAACCGTCCCCGTATGCCAGATATTAGGAGGTTTTACATGCGTATATTTCTACCCGGTTGCGGCCAGCTTTTTTAGCTGCATACAAAGCCTGATCAACTGCGTCAATAATTTGGCTAAGGGTTTGCCCATTCCAGGTGGTAACTCCGCAGCTAATAGTCATCCGAATTTGCCCGGAGTTGCCAAATGAGGCAGCTTCGACAATGGTACGTAGCTTTTCAGTGATTGATATGGTCCCATCCAGATCGGTTTCAGGGCATACTATAAGAAATTCATCCCCGCCGTATCGACCGATAATATCAGAAGTACGAGTGTTTGAACGCAGAATATTTACAAACTGTGATAATACGAGGTTCCCGGTAGGATGACCATAGGTATCGTTCACCTTTTTAAAGTAATCGGTGTCGATCATAATAAGGCTTAAACTGCGCTTGTAACGCTCAGCTTTGTAAATTTCATATTTTAGACAGTTATGCAGGTGATTGTGATTGTACAGGCCTGTAAGGCCATCGGTTAAAGCCATTTTTTCCAGGCGCTCGGCGTACTTTTTAACATGCTCGTGTTCGCTGCGATAGCTGTTAGCGTAAATAATAAAGATCATTGTTATTGACAGTGTCGCTACGATATTTGAAGTGTAAACATCAAAATATCGGGCAGATCTGGTGGTATAGGTGACTATCATGTAAGGATGGTAGTACTCAATATACATAAGTGTACTAATTACTATAAACAATGTCAGAAGCCACGTGTATCTTGTCCAACCACTATAAATGGAACAGATAAGAATTCCCCAGAAAATAAAAAAATATTGAGCGCCCCCGGTTGATCCTGAATTAAGAATCCAAAGACCGGGCGTGATCACGAAGACTAATACCGAAATAGCTAAAAAGGTGCTGAGGCCAAATAGACGGCGAAAACGAGACAGGTACCAGCAGAACAAAATAAAAACTGAAAAAGCCAGCATAAAGTAAATGGCAATATTTCCTAGATCCAGGTAGTAAGCGCTTACGGCGGCGAGGAGTGATACAATTAGCCCCAGCAGACAGTAAAAATTAAAAACTCTGTACTGCAAGTCAAAGTTTCTTGAATCACCTAATAAGTATTGAATAATATGGTGTCTTATCATGAATAAAAAGACTCCCCTGCCAAAACTAACCATATTATAACATATGGCGGAAGAATCTAATAACAATTGATCATTAGATAGTATATATGCTGCTAAAAAATGACTTCTTAATGAAGCAGGCTCCTTTAGAGATGTGATTTCTGAGTCATTGACATTGGATATATAAAAACTGCCGTCATAAACCATAAATACTTATATTTACAGTACCATAAGATCAATTTGTAGTATATAATCGGATAGGTGACATATTTGGTACATTAAATATGATTTTATAAAGGCAAAAAGCCGTAAATATATTACGAAGAAAAAGGCGGTGGCAATATGTCAGACTTTATTAAAGTAATAGGTATAAAGGAAGAGAACTGTACTAATTGTCATCAGTGCATAGCGGTTTGTCCGGTTAAAATATGCAGTGACGGCAGCGGTGATGTGGTTAAGTTTAATAATAATTTGTGCATCGGCTGCGGCCGTTGTATTGTGGCTTGTCTAAAAAGCCATGGAGGAATAGTTGAAAAAAGTGCCCGGTATGCCATTGATGACACGACTCAGTTCGTGGATGATCTGCCCAAGAAGAAAATTGTGGCACTGGTGGCACCATCAGCTCAGAGCAATTTTGATCTTAAAAAGTTAATTTCAGCATTAAAGGAGCTGGGAATTAAGAGCGTATACGATGTCTCGTTGGGTGCTGAGATTACTGTAGCGTGCTATCACGAAGCTATCCAGAATGGAAATGTAAAAATTCCTTTGATAGCTACTCCATGCCCTTCAGTGGTTAAGTATATTCAACTAAATCATCCCCATCTGATCGATCACCTGGCCCCTGTAGGCAGTCCAGTCTACAATCTGGCCGTTTATGTGAAATCCTTGCATCCGGATGCTGAGCTGGCTTTCATTTCTCCCTGCCTGGCCAAGCGGAGAGAGTTCCATGACAGCCAGATCATTAAATATAATATAACCTATCAGTCACTGGTTAAAATATTGCGTGACAACAATATAGACCTGGACTTATTGGAAGATGGGCAATTTGATAACGTGACTCCGGCAGGAATTGCTACTAACTTTTCTACTCCTGGTGGATTAAAGGAATCTTATTTATATCACTATCCAGATACTCCAGCCAGTTCAATTGCCAGGATAGAAGGCCCCATCGTATTTAACAATTATTTAAGGAAGCTGGAGAGATCAATTAAAAAGGGCAGTGCCCACCTCCCGCTAATAGTGGATATTTTAAGCTGTGAAAAGGGATGCAATATGGGAGTTGGATGCATCAATAAATCTATTGATGAAATAGAATATGCTGTGGCCACCCGATCGGAACAGGCAATAAAAGACGAGCAAGTTAATAAACAACTAGAAGAGTTTTTAGGGGTCGTAACGAAAAAATGCGATTTTGGATATAAGAATTATAGTGATTTATCTTCTCGGGTTTCTCTAAGAATACCTAATGATAGGGAATTAAAAACTATATATGTTGATATGCACAAAGTTGAAGAAAAGGACTTTAGGAATTGTGCTGCCTGCGGCTATAACTCCTGCTACCAAATGGCGGTGGCCGTATTTAATGGTTTAAATAAGGCTCAAAACTGTCACTTATACAAGGAAAAGGAACTGCGAATTGAGCAGCAAGCTTTAAGGAATATGCATATCGAACTAACAAATGTCTTCGATACTATGTCAGACGGAGTCATTGTTCTTGATCTGGAGGGCAGGGTATCACAATTTAATCCGGCTGCCAAACAAATCATTGGTTATTCAGACGAAGCCCTTATAGGTGTCCATGTAGTAGATCTGTTCAGCGGCAAGGCGCCGAAGACAATGAGCCTTTTAGAGACTGGAGAGCCCTTTTACGATAGAGAAATTTTGCTCGATGGTATACGAGGCAAGATACACGCTAGTGCTACAGGAAAACCCGTATTTGATGAGAATAAGCAGGTTAGTGGTGCTACTATTATACTGAGACCTATAGCTCATGTTCAACAATTAGTTAACACTTTCACAGGTGCTCAGGCGACTTTTACCTTTGATTCGATAATTGGCAAAGACCGGCAATTGAAGAAGTCAATCAAGCTGGCTATGATGGCAGGGGCTAATAATTCTACAGTACTTTTACAGGCAGATAGCGGGACCGGCAAAGAAGTTTTTGCCCAGGCTATTCATAATGGCAGTGCGCGTAAAAACGGGCCTTTTGTAGCTATCAATTGTGCTGCACTGCCCAGAGAATTAGTAGGCAGTGAGTTGTTTGGGTATGTAGAAGGGGCATTTACTGGAGCAAGACGTGGGGGGAGACCAGGTAAATTTGAACTCGCTAATAAAGGAACGCTATTTTTAGACGAGATTGGGGATATGCCTTTAGAACAGCAGGCCATGCTTTTGCGGGCTATACAGGAAAAGGCTATTTTAAGGGTAGGCGGCGACAGCCAAATTCATGTGGATGTTAGAATAATAGCTGCCACAAACCAGGACTTGCTCGATTTGGTAGAACAGGGAAGATTTCGTGCTGACCTTTACTATCGACTTAATGTAGTACAAATTACTATACCTCCCTTAAGGGAAAGGCGCGAAGATATCGGCATGCTTTTTAAGCATTTCCTAAAGGAGATGTCTTCCAGATTCAATAGGCAGATTACTGAGGTTGACTCTGCAGTAGTAAAGTCTTTGGAGGCCTACAATTGGCCGGGCAATATTCGTGAATTGCAAAACGTTGTAGAAAGGATTCTTTTGCTGGCTGAAGACGGTCATATAACAATAGATTGCCTACCGCGGGAAGTTGTGAATGAAGCAATCGGCCACTCGCGGGAAAGATGGGAATGGACCTCTGATGGTGCTTTAGGTAGCCCAAGGCCTTCATCGAACCGCAATATTCGCAAATTACATGCGATTGAACAGGAGAAGGAAAGGATAATGAAGGCTCTGGACAAGTATGGCGGGAATGTCACCAAGGCTTCCATTGAGTTGGATATATCACGTAACACTTTATATAGAAAGTTGAAAAATTATAATATTATTAACTAAGTAACGTTGTCCAGCCCCTCATAGCTAGGAATGGTATTAATAAGTAGATGTGTACTGTGTCAATGGTGTAACCTGTCGCGCATTTTTTCGCGAGAACGTTACAACTATGAGACGAGTCTAAGGGAATAATGTCGAATCAGAATATAACAAGCTAGATTTGAGACGCCCCAATTAGGGGCGTTTCGTTGCGTTTTGGCAGAAAAAATGAGCCTGGATTAAAAAGTTGGCACACATATTGCTTTATATATTGTTAAAACATTCACTAATATGAATAAAAGAAAAAGGTCTGTTGATTGTAAACCTAAACCTAGGAAAGGAGATGAAATTATAGAATTAAATAAAAAATCATCTCCACCGTTGCAAGTGTCTGATATTGTCGATTATAATCATTTATTGAAAGAGAGTGATAATATGTTAAGCAAGAATGAAGTTAGAGCACGGTATATCATTTGTCTATGTCTCTTTTCACTTTCGGGCAGCGGTTTAATTACTGGCTGGCTGGGTGCTTTATGCGGGGTAATTGGAACCATTGAATTAGCAACGGCCCTGCTCAGGTATTCACCTGTTAACGATCTAAAAAACAGTATGAATTTAAACGTTAAGCCCCAGAGAGGGTTGACGGGCAAATTAAATAACCCCAGCTTTTCAGTTCCCAAAATGTAAAAGAATCAGTATTAGAGTATATATTAAATTCAACTATGCCGAGGCGGGTTATCAGGCAATCCACCTCGGCATAGAGTTTGTTTTAACCATCCTGCAAATTCCATACAAGTATTACTAATAGTTACAGGTAATAATTGAAGGTTTCGGTAGCTAAATTTATAAGATTATAAACACGGAGATTGTGCCTGAAATGTAACACTATTTACACTAAAGTGTATCAAATTTTATACAGTTATTGTGTTCTGGTAAAAAACCTTTATATAAAAATATCTTTAACGTCCCTATTTAGGGACGTTTCATATGATTTTAAGTAACTGAACCGAAGTTGGCACAAGTATTGCATAATATATCGTTGCGGTATTCAACATGTGAATAAGTGCACTTTTAAAAAATTATTTTATATCAACTAGCTGATGGCATATCTGCCGGGAATAATGCAAAGACTGATGTAAAGCCTTATTACCGCTCGGTGGTATACAAGCTAAAGCTAAGAGATTTATTATACATGAATTACCTAAAACGAATGTCTACAAAAGATAATTTTAAGATAGGAGGTTGAATCAATTTGTCAGACTATGCTGCCATAGGTGTTTTCATCTTACTTACCCTAATTTTTCCTGTTGCTGCAATGTCGGGTGCCTGGCTGTTCCGCTCTAAACCTGGTGCTTCAAGCGAAGAAAAAATGCTTACGTATGAGTGCGGGGTGGATACCAAGGGACCTAGTTGGATTCAGTTTCGGGTTAATTTTTTCCTTTATGCCCTGGTATTTTTAGCATTCGACGTAGAGACCATTTTTTTATTCCCCTGGGCGGTTAAATTTAAGAGCCTGGGACTATTTGCTTTTAGTGAAATGCTTGTTTTCATCTTCATACTTACCTTGGGACTTTGGTATGCCTGGAAAGAAGGTGCTTTAGAATGGTACTAAACACAACTGCGACACCAGAAAAATTAGAAGATGTTGATCAGCTTGCCAAACATAATATTATTGTTACCACCTTTGAAAAGATCTGGAACTGGGGGCGGGCCCGCTCTTTGTGGCCCCTGTCCTATGGCTGCAACTGCTGCCCCATCGAACTAATGGCTGCAGGTGCAGCGCGCTTTGATATAGCAAGATATGGATATGAGGTATTTAGAGCTTCTCCTCGTCAGGCAGATCTCCTTCTAATAGCAGGTCCTATTACCGTGAAGATGGCCCCGGTGGTAAAACGAGTATATGAGCAAATGCCATCTCCAAAATGGGTCCTGGCTATGGGTAATTGCGCAACCAGCGGAGGCCCGTTCCGTGATGGATACAGCGTTTTACCCGGGTCAGATTCCATGTTTAAGGTAGATGTCTATGTGCCTGGCTGCCCGCCGCGTCCAGAAGCACTATTTCATGGGATGCTGGAGCTAAAGAAGAAAGTGGAACAGGGCCGCTATTAATGCTGAAGGAGGAAACGTTAATGGCAAACAATACTGATAGAGATAAAGCATTTAATAACGTGCGGGCAATATTGGAAGATAAATATGAAATCGCAAATGACCCCTTTTTCACATATATTACAGCTAATTCTGATAGTCTTTTATCTTTAATGCAGACTCTGAAAGAGCAATTAGGCATAAATTATCTATCTAACCTGACAGCTGTGGATTATGGGGAAGAATTTGAGATGGTTTACCATCTATACGCCATACCTGACAATGGTCAGAAATTGGCCGTAAAAACCAAAATCCCGCGAAACCGGGCGGAGTTGCCTTCGGTTACTTCTATATATCCTACCGCTGACTGGCAGGAGCGGGAAGTCTACGATCTTATGGGCATTCTTTTCAGCGGACACCCTAATATGATAAGAGTATTACTCCCTGATGATTTCGTGGGGCATCCTCTGCGTAAGGACTTTAAAAAGGAGGGTTAATGAGGCTTGATTAAGACAGATTTATATACAATAAATATTGGCCCCCAGCACCCCAGCACCCATGGTGGTCTGCATGTTGAAGCAGTAATGGATGGCGAGATAGTAAGGGATGCTATAGTACACCTGGGTTATGTGCACCGTTCAGTAGAAAAGATTGCTGAAGCCAGGACTTATACCCAGTTTATTCCTTATGCATCACGACTGGACTATCTTGCTACTCACCTTCCGACTCTGGGTTATGTTCAGGCAGTTGAAAAACTTATGGGTGTAGAAGTGGTTGAGCGGGCTCAGTATATCCGTGTGATAATGGCAGAGCTTTCTCGAATTGCATCTCATTTAGTATTCGTAGGGAGCTTGGCCATTGATCTTGGTGCTACTACCGGATTGATTTACTGCTTTCGGGATAGAGAACGAATATTGGATATGTTCGAGATGACCAGCGGTCAGCGGCTTTTAGCTTCATATATGCGAGTCGGGGGAGTAAGTGCCGACCTGCCAGAGGAATTCTTCCCTGCAGTTCAGAGTTTTATTAAAGATATGCCAGGAATGATTGATGAATATAACGGACTTATCACCGGAAATGAAATCCTGCAGGCCCGCTGTAAAGGAATTGGAGTCTTAAATCCAGATGTTGCCCTGGCATATGGGGTTACAGGACCTAATCTCAGGGCCAGCGGAATTGCTTATGACGTGCGTAAGGCAGATCCGTATGGGATATATGAGCGCTTTGATTTTGAAATCCCTGTCGGAGAACACGGTGATTGCATGGATCGCCTGGTAGTTAGAATAAAAGAAATCGAACAAAGTGGAAATATAATTCGCCAGGCATTAGAGCAAATGCCGGAGGGGGAAGTACGGGGCAAGGTTTCCAAGGTACTCAAAGGTGAAAAGGGTAAAGAAGTTTATCACCGCATTGAGTCTTCTAAAGGGGAATTAGGTTTCTATTTGATTGGTAATGGAACGGAGAACCCTTATCGTGTTCATGTCAGGGCACCTTCCTTTGTAAATTTGATGGTGCTGCCCCTTATTTCACGAGGCGGTAAATTGCAGGATATTATAGCTAATATTGCTACGTTGGACCCAGTACTTGGTGAATCAGACCGATAGTATCAAATTTAGGAGCGGATGCATATGGAAAATTTGATCTTAAATATAGCCCATATTTTGACATCCTGGCTGGTAAGCCTTGGTATTCCAGCACTATGGGCCGATCTAATACTTCTCATTCTTCAGTGGACATGTATAGTCATGATAATTACTTTAAATGTACTTGTGCTTATATGGCTGGAACGCAAAGTGTCAGGATTTATGCAGTTGCGGTTAGGGCCTAATCGTTTGGGACCTTTTGGCTGTTTTCAAACTATTGCCGATACTCTCAAACTTTTGACAAAAGAAGATATCATTCCGGCTAAAGCCGACAAGTTGATTTTTATGACGGCACCGATGTTTTTTATTATAGTTGCAGTTTTATTGTATGCTGTAATCCCCATGGGTAAAGATATGACGGTAGTTGATTTGAACGTGGGGCTTTTCTATTTTATATCGGTTGGTTCTCTGTCTACTATCTGTATATTGATGGCGGGCTGGGGGTCTAATAACAAATGGTCTTTGCTGGGCGCTATGCGATCCGTAGCCCAAATGGTCAGTTATGAAATTCCTCTGGCCTTTTCCTTATTAGGAATTGTAATGATTGCTGGTTCCTTGAACCTATCTGATATTGTTGCAGCGCAGCATAAGCTTTGGTTTATAATCATGCAGCCTGTTGCTTTTGTGACATATTTTATTGCAGCAACTGCAGAACTTAACCGGGGTCCTTTCGATATGCCCGAAGCTGAACAGGAACTGACAGCCGGAGCTTATACAGAATATACAGGTATGCGCTGGGCACTTTTCTTTTTGGCTGAATATACCAATTTAGTTGCAGTTTCAGCCCTTGCTTCTACATTATTCCTGGGTGGATGGCTGGGCCCGTGGCTGCCCTCCTGGATATGGATAATTATAAAAACCTATCTGGTAATGTTAGTCTTTATGTGGCTGAAGTGGACCTTCCCACGTATTCGTATGGACCACCTAATGTCTTTCAGCTGGAAGATACTTATACCGGTAAGCCTTGTAAATATAATCATTACGGGTGGAGGCATATTATTCTTCAAGGGGATGGGGTGGTGATTTAGATGTTTGGTAAAGGTTTATTAAAAGGACTGGGAATTACTCTGGGACATGTTTTTGAAAAGGATATTACCGTACAGTATCCCGAAGAACGTCCTTTCTTGCAGGATCGTTACCGGGGATGTCTGGCTTTCGATTTCCCTAAATGTATTGTCTGCGGTTTATGCATAAAGACATGCCCCAACAATGTTTTAAGCTTTGAGACTGCCAAGGAGGAAGGTTCTAAAAAGAAAAAGCTCTTGAGCTATACAATTGATTTGCAGTATTGTCTTTTTTGCAACCTCTGTGTGGAGGTCTGTCCAACTAATACTCTGTACTTTAATAAAGATTTTGAGTTAACCAAGTTTAACCGTGACGATATAAAAATAGTTTACAATCGGCCGGCTGAAATGGACTCGGTTGTTAGAGGGCGAGAAGGTGACGGGCATGAAGAAAAGACGGATAACCCTGAAACGGAAGCCGAAGCCAAACGGCTTAAGCAGGTCGAGGCTATGAAAACTGTTCTGGCGAAAAACCCGCAAAAATCCTTGGCCAAGATTTTCGAGTCTGAAGAAGATATTGCTATTATGGCTAATTTAATGAGCTCAGATGATAAAAAATTAAATAAAATGGCTGAATTAATGGTTGAGGATAAGGAAAAGGCAGCTAAACTTGCTCAGGCTTGGGTAAATAAGGATAAAAAAGATCGGCCGAAGGAAGGGGGAGAGCAAGAATGAGTATCACAGTGAATGATGTCGTATTTGTCTGTGTCTCTGGAGTAACTGTTTTATCAGCTCTGGGGGTAGTCTTTAGCCGGAATATAATACATTCTGCGCTGGCCCTGATTCTAGCTTTCCTGGGAGTAGCGGTAACTTTCTTCCAGCTAGGGGCCGGCTTTATAGGTTTGGTACAGATACTGGTGTATGCCGGAGCCATCTCCGTGCTGATTATTTTTGCCGTAATGCTGGTCATGAATGTGGATGCAGCCAGAACTAACAAGGCCAATCCTAACGGATGGACCTTCATATGGGGAACCCTTCTGGCGTTAGTAATAATAGCTGTCCTGGGGACCACTATAATGTACAGTGACCTGGTTCCGGCTCTAGGCGAGCTCCCGGTTGCCGATGCTGTGGGAGCACTGGCCGGGCTTATGCTGGGCAATTATGTCGTAGCATTTGAGGCAGCCGCCATCCTCCTGCTGGTAGCCGTAGTCGGGGCAATTATTCTGGCGAGAGGAGTTGAAGAAAAATGATTGGATTAAACCATTATCTGCTTCTTAGCTCTATACTATTTGGCATCGGTATATACGGAGTTTTCTCCAAACGCAGTGCAGTCGCTATTTTAATGTCCATTGAGCTAATGCTGAATGCGGTTAATATAAATTTTGTGGCTATCAATAGATTTATACACCCGGGTAATACTATCGGCCAGCTGTTTGCTATTTTTGTGATAGTGGTAGCTGCTGCCGAGGTTTCAGTGGGCCTGGCTCTTATTATATCTATTTATCGCCAGAAGAAATCGGTCAATTTGAGCGATTTCAATATTATGAAGTGGTAAGGGGGGTAAAATAACGATTATGGAAAATATATTACAAGTATCATGGATCATTCCCGTGCTGCCCTTTATTGCTTTCGCTTGTATCGGACTTTTGCTGCACCGTTGGCCTAAGGTATCAGCCGCTGTATCCATCCTGTCTATAGGTGCATCATTTATATTATCCGTGCTGGTCGCATTGAAAGTGTTTGCCGGTGATCCCGGGCAGGTTTTTGAAATGTCGGTTCGCTGGCTTAGTATGCCAGGCCTGAAGGTTAACATGGGAATTATGATAGATCCGCTAACGGCAGTTATGCTTATAGTAGTAACCACCGTGGCATTGCTGGTCCAGATCTACTCGCTGGGTTACATGGATAAAGATCCGGGCTTCGCCAGTTATTATGCCTACCAGAGCGTTTTTGCAGGTTCCATGCTGGGCCTGGTGGTGGCGAGTAACTTCGGACAGATTTTCGTATTCTGGGAACTAGTTGGAATGTGTTCTTATCTTTTAATCGGCTTCTGGTTTGGTAAACCTTCAGCCAGAGATGCAGCTATTAAAGCATTTGTTACCAACCGGGTAGGCGACTTTGGATTTCTCTTAGGAATACTGTTTCTAACTATCGTTTTTGGCACCTTAAACTATAGTGAACTGGCAGTTAAAATAGCTGGATATGATAATATGGCAGTCTTGCTGCCGATTTCTATATTGCTTTTCTTTGGACCAATGGGTAAATCAGCTCAATTCCCTCTGCATGTTTGGCTGCCTGATGCTATGGAGGGCCCGACCCCGGTAAGCGCCCTGATACATGCTGCAACCATGGTGGCAGCTGGTGTATACCTTATTGCACGGGCTTTCTTTATATTCAGCCAGGCCCCGCAGGCGATGATCCTAATTGCCACAATAGGGGGATTTACCGCATTGTTTGCAGCTTCTATAGCTCTGGTACAAAACGATATCAAACGTATCCTGGCCTATTCGACTCTGAGCCAGCTGGGATATATGGTGATGGCGATGGGAATTGGAGCTATGACTGCAGGAATGTTTCATCTGATGACCCATGCTTTTTTCAAAAGTTTGCTGTTTCTTGGAGCCGGAAGTGTAATACATGCCATGCATGAGGAACAGGATATCTGGAAGATGGGACAGCTTTCTAAGAAGATGCCCGTCACAACCTGGACTTTTGTGATTGGAGCCCTGGCACTGGCAGGTATTCCTCCTTTATCAGGATTCTGGAGCAAGGATGAAATCCTTTTAGGTGCATATGCCGGAGGCTATACCGGTCTTTACATTCTCGGTTCACTGGTTGCTTTTATGACCGCATTTTATATGTTCAGACTTATTTTTACAGCCTTTTTCGGCTCCAATACCCATGGTCATCATGCCCATGAATCGGCTCCGGTTATGACATTTCCGCTGTTAATTCTGGCAGTATTATCAATAATAGCAGGGTTTGTCGGTTCACCATTTATGAATAATATCTTCGGGCACTATATAACTGCTCCCGGAGTGGCACATCATGAAGCGAATGGTATGATAATGACTATTTCCTCGCTCATCGCTGCAGCCGGAATTTTCCTGGCTTGGGTAATCTATCAGAAAAAGATCGTCAGTGCAGAGAATCTCAAACAGCGTTTTGAGGCTGTATATAACGTGCTATATAACAGATTTTACGTAGATCAAGTTTACCAGAGGTTAATACTCATTTTCGTAGATGGAAGTGCCCGCCTTCTGGAATGGTTTGATCTTAATATAGTCAATGGTGTGGTTAACGGTCTGGCCCAATTTACGGGCTGGTCAGGGAGGACTCTGCGTTATACAGAAGATGGTCAGGTTCAGACATATGCTTTATACATGTTTGCGGGTGTACTAATTATACTGATTTCAGCTATGTGTGCCGTATTTACGGCACTCGCTTAAGGAGGTGGATTGATTATGGGCGACTTTCCAATTCTATCAATAACCCTGTTAATTCCCGTTCTCGGTGCTATTTTTATTATGGTACTATCTCAGGAACAGGAGAAGATGATCAAATATACAGCGGCTGTCAGCACCCTGATCAGCCTGGCTCTTTCACTCTTTGTATTTTTTAGTTATGATCAAACTCGTGCTGGGATGCAATTCGTGGAAAGCATTCCCTGGGTCAAAGATCTGGGAGTAAGTTATGCATTGGGAGTTGATGGCATCAGCCTGCCTTTGCTCCTGTTGACTAACCTCATTGGTTTCAGTGCTGTTTATGCCAGCTGGCAGGTTGAAGAAAGAGTCAAAGAATTTTTCTCCCTGCTCCTGCTGCTCATTACCGGTGTTATGGGAACGTTTTTAACCACTGATCTATTTATTTTCTTCCTTTTTTATGAAGTTGTAGTTATTCCCATATACCTTTTGGTAATTATCTATGGTTCTTCCAAGCGCGTAACAAAAGAGTATGCCGGAATGAAACTTACCATTTACCTCCTGATTGGAAGTGCCTTTTTGCTGGTTGGCTTAATCGCACTCTTTATTAAAGCTCAAACTATATTGGGATATCCCAGCATGGATATAGGCACACTGGCTGGATTAGATTTCCCGGTATCTTTCCAAATATTTGCTTTTACCCTGATGGCTTTGGGGTTTGGAACCTTGCTGTCAATGTTTCCCTTTCACGCCTGGTCACCGGATGGGTATGCAGGAGCACCAACAGCGGTCAGTATGATTCATGCCGGGGTACTAAAGAAAATCGGCGGCTATGGATTAATCCGCATCGGTCTCTTCATCCTTCCTGCAGGTGCACAATATATTGCCCCGATTATTGCAGTTCTGGCCATTGGTAATGTTATTTATGCAGGTATGATATGCCTCAGCCAGAAGGATCTCAAGTATATAGTAGGATATTCATCAGTAAGTCATATGGGATATGTATTAATTGGTTTTGCATCGTTAAATCTTATTAGTTTAAATGGTGCAGTTATGATGATGTTCGCGCATGGTGTAATGTCAGCTCTCTTCTTTGCTATGATCGGCAGCCTGTATCATAAAAGTCATACTCGCAATGTAGCTGACTTTGGAGGACTGGCACATCAGATGCCGCGTCTGGCCACCGGTTTTATGCTGGCCGGACTGGCTTCACTGGGACTCCCCGGTACGGTGAATTTTATTGGTGAGTTTACCATTTTCGTTGGTGCATTCAGAAATTACCAGCTGTTAACCATCATAGCCATTCTGGGTATTATTATTACTGCGGTTTATATACTGCGTACCCTGGGTAATGTTCTCTTTGGGCCACGCAGGCAGGAATGGGATCATCTCCAGGATATAAGGGGAACGGAAATGGTGCCTTTACTGGTTCTAGGTGGAGCTATCCTATTAGGAGGCATTCTGCCCTATACGGTTATGGATCTTATTAACAGTGGTGTGGGCCAGCTTCTTCATCAGATTGGTCCCATCCAGATAGGGGGAATATTCTAATGAGTTATGGATTATTGGCTCCAGAAATCCTGACTGCTTGCTTGGGTCTAATTGTCCTGATGGTAGGGCTTATGCTGCCCCAGCGGGAAAAAAGAGCTGTGGGAATCCTGGCAGTTTTTGGTCTGGTAATTATCCTGGTTACCGTACTTCTTGGCTTTAATCGCGAAGCAGTATTTTTTGAAGGTGTATATCAAATTGATATTTTCGGTAACTTTTTTAAAGTTCTCTTTCTCTGTGCGGCTTTGCTAATATTCTTTATGTCCAGCAGGTACGTTGAGTTCTTTGGTCAGCGCAAAAGTGAATGGTACAGTTTTATGATTTTTGCCACTCTGGGAATGATGGTTATGGTATCCTCCGGAGATTTGATGACTCTGTATGTGGGACTGGAATTGATGACCATAAGCTTTTATATACTCAGTGCATATCTGTTAAATGACGGCTTATCTGCAGAAGCGGGATTAAAGTATTTGATTATGGGTGCGTTGTCTTCAGCAGTGCTTCTTTTCGGAATGAGCCTTATTTATGCTGCCAGCGGTTCAACGGTATTTACCGAAATTTATCGTGCCCTAAGTGTAAGTTATAATACTCAGCCAGTTCTGATAGCTGGTATCGTTCTGTTAATAGCAGGTTTAGGGTTCAAAATATCAGCTGTGCCTTTTCACATGTGGGCACCTGATATCTATCAGGGAGCACCTACACCGGTGACTGCTTATCTGGCGGTGGCTTCAAAAGCAGCAGGTTTTGCAGCATTGGTAAGAGTTTTCATGGTAGCTTTGCCCTTAAATCATTTTAACTGGAGTTTAGCCCTGGCGATACTGGCGGCCCTGACTATTGTAATTGGCAACCTGACAGCCCTGCCGCAAAAGAACGTAAAACGGCTCCTCGCCTATTCCAGTATCGCACAGGCCGGCTATATTCTGGTAGGCCTTGTGGCAGCCAATAGCTATGGCCTAAAAGGTTTGCTCTTCTATGCCATGCTTTACGTATTCTCGAATGTGGGAGCCTTCGCGGTTACCACCATCGTTGAAGTAGAAACTGGAAGTACTGATTTGGAAGCCTTTAATGGCCTGGGGAAAAGGGCACCAATGTTGGCTGCAGTTATGACTGTATGTCTTTTGTCGCTCGCTGGAATACCTCCATTAGCGGGTTTTGCTGGTAAGTTTTATCTATTTTCCGGGGCGGTTCAGGCCGGTTACCTGTGGTTGGCCTTTATTGGGCTGTTAATGAGTATGATTTCAGTTTTTTATTATCTTAATGTTGCTAAAACTATGTATATTGGAAAAAATGAAGACTCCAGCGCATTTTCAGTTTCAACCACCGGAAGGATGGCCTTATGGATATGCCTGTTAGGGACTATTTTCATTGGTATTTATCCTGGTCCTCTAGCACGAGCCGCTGAAATGGCCATAGAATTGTTCCTTTAAAACAGGAGTGTACTAGTAAAGATATTAATGTCTAAGTAAAACATTTAGCCTTATAAAAAAACCCCTGTTAAATACAATAGCAGGGGTTTAGTGTTGTAGCTAACTAACTTAATATCAAAGCATTTCAGCAAATATCGCTATGTTAACTTCTTCTCCACCTTCCCGGTATTTCGAGATTTTTATTGCCTTTTGGCAGTTGAGGATATGGTTGCAGATGTCCGGAAGCAGGTTGCCGAGGATAAGCGCAGTCAAGACCCGATTAATAAAGAACTTTTCAGTGAGGATTAGCCGCTTAGAGTCCTTGCCCCTATTCAATCAATCTACTTCGTCTTCGGCTGGTATTGCCACCTCCACTATTTTTGCTGCTCTTCTATCTCTTGCGGGCGAGGATTTTCCTTTCCGATACAGGATGCTTATAGTTTTAGGCCATTCTATTGCTACTAGTCTTAACGCATTATTTGGTAACGGAGTATCAGTAATGCCTAAGAGATAGTCAGTGGATATGTCGAAATATTTAGCAATATCTTTTATTGTATTAAGCCCCGGAGTCGCTCTGTCTATTTCCCAATTAGCCAATGTATCACGTGAAACTAATAAAGCTTTTGCCAATTCTTCCTGGGTAATATCTTTTTCCTTTCTTAATCTTTTCAATATTTTACCTAATGTCTTCATTATACACTCTCCTTAAACCAAGCATATAGGCTATGAAAGTCCTTTTCAATAAAGTGCAAAGGAAACACAAAATAGAGTAGATAATGTGTTAATAATGCACTTGTGTTACATGGTATTTTATGTCATATTAAGACGAACGTGAGCTAATTGTGGTACTGGCAGAAAAAGGCAGCCCAAAGGATAAACCTAGTATTGAAAAACTAGAAAAAGGAGAAGGCAATTCTGAATTAAGATGCGATAAAAAGGATGAACCTATATATGGCTCGAAAAATTGCTAAATGTTTACATTAAGAACTCTATTTAGCTTTTGCTTTGGTTTTAGAAGTGGATTTTATCGATAAAATATTATAATAAAATACTATTTGCCAAATACTATTTTAGGAGGCTGTATGGCTGATAATCAAAAGCATAAAACAGATCAGTATTTAAATGAACTCGAAACACTCAGGCAATCAGTGCAAAATAATAAATTGGTATTACATAATGTTAATGACCTTATCGCTACTCACAAGTTAAATGATTTAAGTTATGAATATATAAATCCTGCCACTCTGAAAGTACTGGGATATTCCGAAGAAGAATTATTGGGCAAAAGTGCAATTGAGTTTATCCATCCTGATGATATTGAAAAGGTTACGAAAACAATAAAAGAAGACCTGGAACAAGGAGAAGGAAGTGCTGAATTCAGACACCGCAAAAAGGATGGATCCTATATCTGGCTTGGAGTAACAGCCAAACTAATACATAACGGAAACAATAATTTATCGATTGTGGCTATTTCCAGAGATATAACAGACCGGAAACAGGTAGAAGAAGAATTAAGATTAAGTGAACTGCGTTATCGTATGGTAGTGGAAGATCAAACTGAGCTGATCAGCCGGTGTAAACCTGATACTACTATTACCTTTGTTAATAAGGCATACTGCCATGCCTTTGGCAGTATGCCCGAAGAACTTATTGGGAAGCCTTTTCTTAGTCTTATTCCGATGCAAGATCATCAAAACATACAAGAATTCCTTAATTCTTATACCAGTGAAGATCCTATTAAGAATTACGAATATCTTTTTATAAATCAAAGGGGAGAAACCCGCTGGCTGGAATGGAGTTCTAAAGCAATATTTAATGAAACGGGATCTATTGTTGAATTCCAGGGGGTCGGTCGTGATATTACCGATCGCAAGGAATTAGAAGAAGCACTTCAAAAGAAAGAAACGGAACTCCGCCGAATTATTGAAAATATTAACGACCTCATATCAAAGGTTGATAATAGTGGAGTATTTACCTATGTGAGTCCCAGGATATATGATTTGTTGGGATGTACCCCCGAAGAATTTATGGGAAAATCGGTATTTGATTTTATGACTGATATTGAGGCTGAAAGAGTAGGTCTAATTTTTCAAGAAATAATCTCCAAGCAGGAGCCATATAACCTTATTGAAAACACATTAATCCATAAAGACGGCTTCCCGGTAGTTTTTGAAAGCAGCGGTACGCCAATATTTGATGAGCAGGAAATACTTCAGGGATATACCAATATTTGTCGTGATATTACCAAGCGAAAGATGGCGGAAGAAGCCCTGCACCAGAAAACTGAGGAATTAGATCTTTTTTTTAACCTTACTCTTGATATGTTGTGTATTGCAGATACTGACGGCTACTTCAAAAAAGTAAACTCTGCTTGGGAAAGATACTTAGGTTATTGCTCTGAAGAACTACTCTCAAAACCTTTCATAGAATTAATCCATCCAGATGATATCACTAGCACCTTATGCGCAATTTCTAAACTAGAGTCACAGATGGAAGTAGTTGATTTTGCCAACCGTTACCGCCACAAAGATGGTAGCTATCGGTGGATTGAGTGGCATTCAGCCCCAAGCGGAAAATTGATTTATGCTGCAGCACGTGATATTACTGAACGCAAATACGCAGAAGAGAAACTTCAAAAAGCTTATGACGATTTGGAAATGAAGGTTCAGGAAAGAACTGCCCAGCTTAACAAGATAAATGAAGAACTACAAAATGAAATTATGGTGCGTAAAGGTGTGGAAGAATCTCTAAGAGAATCAGAAACCTACTACCGGACCATGTTCGAGAATAACGGAACTGCTACATTAATTGTTAATAAAGATCATAAGATATCCCGAATAAACCCAATGTTTGAAATGGTATTAGGATATTCTAAAACTGATTTAGAGGGAAAAGGATTAACATCGTTTGTAATTCCTGAATATGTAGATTTAATGATGGTAAACCACCGTCAAAGAGAACTGAATCCGGCCAGCGCTCCTCAGGGCTATGAAATCAAAGGTTATAGCAAAGAGGGAGAAATACGGGATTTTATTTGCGGTGTTTCAGTCGTACCTGAGAGCCAAAATTCTATTGTTTCCTTACTTGATATTACTGAACAGCGTGAGGCAGAAAAGGCAATAAAACACACGATAGAATTCCAGGAGCTGCTCCTGAACATTTCCCGCAAGTTCACCAGTATTGTAGCTGATGACATTGATGAAATGATAAACACGACCCTGCAATTAATCGGAGAACTTGACGATGATGACCGCAGTTATGTTTTTCTGATTTCCGATGATAAATCTACAATGGATAATACCCATGAGTGGTGCGTGAAAGGAATTAAGCCGGAAATTGATAACCTTAAGGATCTTCCGTCAGATATATTTCCCTGGTGGATGGAAAAACTACAGCGATTTGAGACAATAAATATTCCGAGCGTTGCTGACCTGCCATCAGAGGCCCAGGCTGAAAAGGAAATCCTGAAATCACAGGATATCCAGTCAGTACTGGTAGTTCCCATAGCTTATAGTAACAATTTGATTGGCTTTTTAGGTTTTGATTCGGTAAAAAAGAGTAAAATATGGTTGGAACAAAGTGCAACATTACTTGCATTAGTCGCCGAAATTCTTGCCAATGCATTACAACGCAGAAAATATATTATGGCTATACGGGAATCAGAAATTTATTATCGGACTATTTTTGAAAACACAGGTACTGCAATGCTTCTTCTTGATAAAGATTTTAAGATAATTATGTCAAATTCAGAGGCTGAGAAACTAACAGATTGTACACGAGAAGAACTAATTAGCAAGATACCTCTAGATTGGGTGGCCCCAGAATATATTGAAAAAGTTCAGGAAAACATTCGCCTGCGAAAACTTGATCCGGCTAAAGCATCAAAAGAGCATGAAATAAAGTGTATTGACAGACAAGGGAATCTCAGGAATGTAGTATTAAATTTATCTATGATACCCAATAGTGAAAATCTAATAGTATCCCTGCGTGATATAACTGAACAGCGTAAAGTAGAATTATTAAATAATATAAATGAAGGACGTTTTCGTACCCTTTTTGAACAGGCACCGGTAGGGATAGAAATTGATCGCGGAGGAACTATAATAGATGCCAATCAGGAGTACATTCAAATGTTTGGATATGAAAGTATTTCGGAGTTATATGGAACCTCTATCATAAATCAGGTTGCATTAAGCAACCGGGATGAAACTATTGAAAAAACAATAAGGATGGAACAGCTGGACGAGCTGCCTAAACTACATTATAACATCGGTCTTAAAAAAGATGGTTCGACTTTTCCTGTATATGTGGAGGTAAAAAATATTCTCCTCTCTGATGGTTCTGCAAATGTAGGGTATATTACAGATATTACGGAGCTTAAGCGAGCAGAGAGTAATCTAAGAAACCAGATTAAAATCCAAGAGCTGTTATTAAAAATATTCAATTATTTTAACCGTATTATTGATGGTGATATTTCTGCTATGATAAGTACCACGTTAGAGGATATCGGAGAATTTAACAGGGACGACTTTAATTTTATTATTTTATTTTCCGATGATGGATCTATGGTGAGTAATACCTATGAATGGTGTGCAGAAGGCATAAAACCGGCAATTCATCATTTGAACGAATTGCCGGTAGATTTACTCCCATGGGACATGGGAAAAACACAACGCTTTGAATATGTGTATATACCTTATGTTAAAAATCTTAGGTCTATGACTCAGGTGGAAAATGATATTCTGCAGTCACAATCAATGTGCTCAATACTGACGGTACCAATAGTGTATGAGGAAAAACTGATTGGTTTTTTGGGTGCTGGTACAGTAAAAGAGATTAAAATATGGACAGAAGATACTACCATGTTATTTAAATTAGCTGCCCAATTGTTTTCCAATGTATTTGCACGCTACAAATATAAAACATCTCTCAAAAAATCAGAAGACTATTACCGAACTGTTTTTGAGAATACCGGAGCTGCTACCGCTATTCTGGAAGAAGATTTGACCATCTTTATGATAAATGAAAAATTTGAAAGACTTCTAGGTTATTCAAAAGAACAAGTATTAAATAAGAAAACGTACTTTGATCTTGTAGCCTATGAAGATCAGGAAATAGTTAGAGAAATTTATCAGTTGCGCAATACCCAGCCTGAACTGGCACCTCGTGAATATGAAACCAGTATTGTTAATATATTTGGAGATGTTATTAATGTAATACTTACAGCCGATTTGATTCCAGGAACAACAAAAAGAGCAGTATCTATAGTTGACATTACTAAGCAAAAACAAATGCTGAAGATGCTGGAAGATCGCCTAGCTGACTTGAATCGGCTGTTGATTAGAATATCTAATATATAGAAATTTATAGCCGATCTCATAAGTTCAGTACGATCTGTAATTAGGTTAATCACCCCATCTCCTTAGATAGTTTATAAAAAGTGTATCGAAATTGTCACAGGGTAAGCAATTGCATGTGATTAGAGTGACAAGTTTGATACATGCTTTATTAGAAAAAACGGTTCATAATAAAATGCAGTACCTTAAAACGCCTCTAATAGGGGCGTTTTTATTTTATTAAAGAATAACTCCGAAATTGGCATGCATATTGCATTATATAGTTGCGGAACAACTATTGAAGTAAATATATACAGCATTAGATATCGGAAGGAGCTGAGAATGATAGATTTAAAAAAATTAAAAATAAAAACAAAAATAACTATGATAAACGAAAGGATGATAAAAATGAGCGAGGCAAAAGAAGTTAAAGTTGCTGACAAAATATATATTGATTTCAATCAGCCTGAAGATACTAAAAAAGCAGCTAAAAAGCCTAGAAGAAACAGAAGCTCCCGAAATCAAACCGAGGAAACGGCATCACTGGGGCCTTGTCCACGCAGTGCGGACGAAGTATATTCATTCGGGGTCAGTCTTCAGTACTATATAGGCGATATATATCTTGAATTAGAAGCCCTAACTCAGGGAGAACAAAGATTATATTACAAAAATCTAGCTTTAAGCCAGCTAAATGTAAAACAGGAAATCGAAAAGCTTGCGAATGAAAATTTAAATCGGTTATTATGGTATTTCTATAATAACGGAGGGCCAATTATAGAAGCCCCTGTAACAGATAACATGGCTAAAGAAATACAGCCTTTCTTCAATAGGATTGCGGTTAACTTCATGAACCAGTTAGATGTTTTAGTAAGGTTGGCGTCCAAGGGAAATATGAGCCCCAGTGAGATGGAGAGTACGATTAACGAAGGTATTATCGACATGTATACTACTATGGGCATGTTATTCAATACTGATGAAATTCAGGATTCATTTAATGAACTAATTGAGATTATAAGGTCTCTCTAATAAAGCTTGCTATGGAGCTCCCCCCACCTCCATAATATATAGGGGACTGTTTCAGTTAACTCAAACAGTCCCCATTTGTATATTGTAAACCCTGCGGAAGGATAAGCTAAAGGACTAGATGCTTATACTGGAGGTACTCCAGACCCCATCTTTCTCGATTAGGAAAATATGTTCACCAGATACCTGCTCATTGGTCTGGAACCAAAGGTTGGTGTCGCTGCTGGCAGTAAGTTCGGCGACCTGGCCATCAGGTTTGATCTGGTACATGTTAGTGAAACTTGACAGGTCAAGATCACCAAGTGCGTATTCAACATAGGTGTTGCCATCTTGTTCTTTTTCCTCGCCGGTAGCAACAGCACTCACTGCTGTGGGAGCAGTATAGTCAATAGCAGCTTCATAGCTCTTATCGTTTATATCTATTACTTTTAGAGTATATATCCCGGATTCGTGTTGTACGTTAAACCATAAGCTGGTGTCGGTATTGGGAGTTAACTGGACAACATCAGCAGCATCTTTTTGAAGAGTAATAGACTTTACCATATCTTCAGCCAGACTGACTTGTACATCATCTGCTTTAAGTACATATTCTTCATAAACTTTACCGTCATGACCGCCTACATTGCCTGTACTGGTTAGGACTCCTGCAATTACCGGTACTTCTTCTACTATAGTTATGGTGCAAACTGCCGACTTGATAGCTTCACCACGGGTAGCAGTGGCGGTAATATAAACGGTGCCAACATCATCAGCTGATGCAGTAACTACTCCATCTTTCACTGTGGCCAAAGCAGCGTCACTGGTTGACCAGGTTACTTCGTTATCAGTGCTCCCGTCAGCATATTTTACAGTAGCTTCCAGAGTAACGGATTTACCCTGTTCAATGGTAGCTGTTTCAGGTAAAGTAACCGATTCTATCTCTGATTTCTCAAGCAATTTTTGTAATATGGTAGCCATCTCTGCTCTGGTAATGGAACTGTTGGGGTTGAAATTACCGTTGGGGGTGCCCTTAATAATTCCTTCCTCGTATAGAGCCAGTATATAGCCAACGTCTTCCTGGGATATTAACAGGCCATCTTTGAAGGGCATGTCAGTAGTATCTACGGGCTCAAGACCCAGGGCCTTGGCAATCATAACTGCAGTCTGGGCTCTTGATGCCTGTACTGCTGAGTGAAAGCGGTTCAGCTTTATAATGCCTTTCTTGGCAGCTTTCCCAGCATCTCCACGTACCCATGCCGGTACATCGGTTAATTCAGTGGCGTCTTCTTCAGTTAATTCGGTATCACTTTCGACTGCATCTTCATCGGCAACACGCACCGCCAGGGATAGTGCTTCAGCCTGGGTTAACTGTTGGTTGGGTTTAAATGTTCCATCGGGGTACCCTTTTAGGAGACCTACAGCGGACATATCAGTAATATACTGGGTTGCCCAGTGCTGGTTGATATCAGAGAAAGGGCTTTTGGCCTGGCTGGGTTTATAACTGCAATAGGCCTGGTATTCAATTTGTACTGACATCTTAATCTGTTCTTGGATTAGCACCTTTTTGCCGTTCACCTTGTCATTATTGGGTTTAGCCAACACGGTTCCAGTAAACAGCATCGATACTAACAGCAAAGTTAGTATCATCGACATAGTTTTTTTCATAAATATTTCCTCCTTTTCTGTTCTTAATCATATATACGAAACGAAAAATACAATTTCTGGGGTAGGTATTCAAAATTATAAAAACATAATGAAACTCTTGAGACGAAATGTTAGTATAAATTACCTGAAGGGAATTGCCTGCAAGAATCTAATTATTAATATGTAAAGCCTTATAGAAGTTACCGAAAAAGGAGATCAAAAAGTATGTACAACGGCTCAAATGAATTTAAAGAGAAAATGTTAACGACTCTGACTGCCAGGGCAAAAGAATGCAGTCAAATAGATTCTGACCTATTTAATAAATTTATTGTAAAACGTGGACTGCGCGATATAGATGGGCGGGGCGTACTGGTCGGGCTGACTGAAATTGGTGAAGTACATTCATACATCATAGATGAAAATGAAATGATTCCGGTCCCGGGCAGGTTGATGTACAGGGGAGTTGATATTAATGATATTGTAAACGGTTTTCTGGCCGATGACCGTTTTGGTTTTGAAGAGACCTGTTATTTATTACTCTTTGGACATTTACCCAATAAAACTGAACTGAACGATTTCAGACAGCTTCTGGCCGAGAATCAAAAGTTACCTGATGATTTTGCCCGGGATATGATCTTGAAGGCACCTAGTAAGGATATGATGAATGTTTTAGCTAGAAGTGTACTGGCTCTATACAGTTTTGATGAAAAAGCCGATGATACTTCTATTGAAAACGTGTTGAGGCAATGTTTAGAACTCTTGGCATGTTTTCCATCACTTGCGGTATATGGTTATCACGCATTCTCTCATTATCATGGCAACAATAGTTTATATCTACACTGCCCAAAACCAGAGTTAAGTATAGCTGAAAATATTTTACATATGCTTCGACCGGATAGTATATATTCCAAGCTTGAGGCAGCCTTACTCGATATGGCCCTCGTACTTCATGCAGAGCATGGAGGAGGTAACAACTCATCCTTTGTAACTCATGTGGTAACCTCATCTGGAACAGACACTTACTCGGTAATTGCCGCAGCGTTAGGATCCCTAAAAGGCCCGAGGCATGGCGGCGCAAATATTAAGGTTGTTCAAATGTTCGAAGATATGAAGCAGCAGGTTAAGGACTGGGATGATGAAGAAGAAATTAAAGACTATCTAGCAAAATTACTGAACAATGAGGCATTTGATCGAGCGGGATTGATTTATGGTTTTGGACATGCTGTTTATTCTATATCTGACCCCAGGGCGGTAATATTGAGAGAGAATGTTGCTCAGCTTGCCAGGGAAAAGGGAATGGAGGACGAATTCAGACTCTATTCTAAAGTGGAAAGATTAGCACCTGAAGTAATAGGAAGAGTCCGCAAAATTTATAAGGGTGTGAGTGCTAATGTTGATTTGTACTCCGGCTTTATATACAGAATGCTCGATATTCCACCTGAACTGTACACGCCTCTTTTTGCCGTTTCCAGAATTGTAGGCTGGAGTGCACATCGAATCGAAGAACTTGTGAATGCTGGAAAAATTATCAGACCAGCATATAAAAGCGTATGTAAACACCGAAATTACATTGCTATGAATGACAGGTAAAAGTGACTAGCCCCTTGTGGTTGTAGTGCTAATTATTTGAAGTTTCGAATAAAGTTAGAATATAGATTGACAATAAAAATCTTACCAAAGTATAATGTATACTAATATTTACAAAAATGACGATGATAGGGCTTAGTAAGTATTATCTGTTAGATCAGAGAGCCGCCGGTTGGTGCGAGGCGGCCGAAACGATATGCTGAACTCTCCCTTGAGCTGCCGACCGAAATCATATTTGAAATTAGGCTCGGACGGGGACTTCCGCCGTTAAAAGGAAGGGGATATCGGATTTTATAATCCCGTATCCTGTGGAGTGAGCAGTAATTAGGCTGCTAAAATGAGTGGTACCGCGGAGTAACCCTTCGTCTCAAATTTTGAGCGAAGGGTTTTATTATTTCTGGAGGAGGTGGTTTCGATGGAATTGGACCTTAGTGACCTTAGATGCTGTAATTGGATCAAATTAAAGGAGGACTTAACAAATGAGCAAACTATATGTTTTCGATACCACCTTACGAGATGGAGAGCAGTCATTAGGAATTACATTAAATGTTAAAGAAAAGCTGGAGATAAGCCGTCAGCTGGTAAAGCTGGGGGTGGACATTATTGAAGCTGGCTTCCCAGCTTCTTCTCCGGGAGATTTTGAATCAGTTCAAACTATAGCCAGAAAGATAAAAGGGGCAGCTATATGTGGCTTGTCTCGAGCAGTACCGCAGGATATTGATGCCTGCGCTGAAGCCTTGCGTGAAGCTGAGCAGCCCAGAATTCATACTGGAATAGGGGTATCGCCTGTGCACATGGCTAAGAAGCTGGGACTATCGCCGGAGCAAGTGATTGATACTGCTGTAGCAGCTGTGAAGCGTGCCAGGAAATATGTTGGTGATGTAGAATTTTATGCAGAGGATGCTTTCCGCAGTGAACCTGCCTTTTTAGTTAATATCATAGGTAAGGTTATAGAAGCGGGTGCAACCGTAGTTAATATTCCTGATACGGTTGGTTATGCTACCCCCTGGGAATATGGAGATTTGATAACGTATGTGATGGAAAATGTAAAGAACATTGATCGGGCAATAGTGAGCATTCACTGCCATAATGATCTGGGTATGGCTACTGCCAACTCACTGGCAGGAATCAAGGCAGGAGCCAGACAATTGGAAGGCACGATCAACGGAATCGGGGAGCGGGCAGGTAATACGTCATTGGAAGAAGTCATTATGGCTATATACAGCAAGCGCAGCAGCTACGGTCTTGAACTTGGGATAAATACCAGAGAGATAAGTGCTGCGAGCCGCCTGGTTTCGAGGATAACAGGTGTCCCGGTACCAAGTCATAAAGCTATAGTGGGGTCTAATGCTTTTAGTCATGCATCAGGAATTCACCAGGATGGTGTGCTAAAGGAAAGGGAGACTTACGAAATAATCGATCCCGAAATTGTAGGTATACCCCACAGCATGATTATACTTAGTGCCCGCTCGGGCAGGCACGCCCTTAAACACAGGCTTGAAGAACTTGGGTACCAGGTAGAAAAGGGTGAACTGGATGAGGTATATAATAGGTTTCTAAAATTGGCTGATCAAAAAGGAGAAATATATGATGAGGACCTGCATGTCCTGATGGGCACTGTGGGAACCGAGAGCAATGGAATGGATATAATAAACCTGTTTGTAAGCACTAACGGTGCATCAGCCTCGGCCACCGTAACGCTTAAGTTTAACGGCAAAGAATATATGGATGCTGCCTGTGGTAATGGTCCGGTTGATGCCGTCTTTAAAGCCATAGATCGTATAACAGGAAGAACAGTACAGCTGGAGGATTATAGCATTAAATCAGTCAGCCAGGGCACCGAAGCTTTAGGTGATGCCACCGTTAAGATTCGTTTTAACAATGGATTGATTGTAGGTCGAGGAATTAGTACCGATATCTTCGAAGCAAGCGCTCAGGCCTATGTTAACGCTCTGGCAAAAACCCATCTTACCGAGGCTGAACTTAAGTCTCCGTATTAATTAATTAAGGGTTTCGAGTTAAAATCGAAACCCTTTTTTTTATAGGTTGAAATTACTAGCCTTTTTTTAAAAAAAGTTTCATACTAATTTCGACAATATCTTTTACTATTAATCGGTTATTGTTATAAAGGAAGAAAATGAGCTGCTTAATTTAAGATATATATAAGGTGCTTGTTGCAATCAATAAGGGAGATTTACGGATGACTGGTGTGAAGCAGAAAAATGTCCTTAAAATAGGTATTGCATTGTTAATTGTTACCTCAATAATTATTATATTTATGGCCATAATTCCAAAAATCAATCAAGCTGATAATACAACAAATAAGCAATTAACAAACGAATACGGACTGGATTTACCTGAATATAACAGCATGTCAACCCAAATGCAGAATGCTGAATATATTGAGAGTATAAATGCAAAGGGAATTTTTGGTGTGTGTTTGGCAATCATGGCTTTAACACTAATAGGATTTGTCATAAAGACTTTAGTAGCGCTATATTTGTCGGAAGATAAATTCTCGAAAGCCTTTAATTCCAGTCCCATGATGATTAGTATTACATCCTTTATAGACGGAAGATTTATAGAAGTGAACGATAGCTTTTGCCGATCAGTCGGCTATAGACGTGAGGAGATACTGGGGCATACAGCTTTACAATTAGGAATTTTCAAGGATATTTCTGATACTTACCTGATAAAACAAGGGTTTAAAGGAAGTGACGTAGTCAGGGATATAGAGATGTTTTTCTATGGAAAGAACCAGGAACAGCGCCTGGCCTTATATTCTGCAGAAAGAATTGATATTGGCGGGGAAGCATGTATACTCAGTATTTTGTCAGATATAACTGAACAGAAGCAGATGGAAATTGAAATGTTCCGTCTGGACCGTCTGGCTCTGGTAGGTGAGATGGCAGCCAGCATCGGTCATGAGATCAGGAATCCGATGACTACTGTACGCGGGTTCCTTCAAATTATGAAGGATAATAAGGAATACCTTAAAGATAAAGAGTACTTTGAATTGATGATCGATGAATTGGACCGAGCAAATTCAATAATTACTGAGTTCCTTTCTCTCGCTAAAAACAAGGTGGTAGAACTAAAGCCGACCAATCTAAAATTAGTATTAACAAATATATTGCCGTTAATTCAGGCCAATGCTATGATTCAGGATCAGTTTATTAAACCAGAACTACAAGATGTACCGGATTTGCTCCTAGATGAGAAAGAAATAAGACAGCTCGTACTTAATCTGGTGCATAACGGTTTGGAATCGATGCATTCTGGCGGGGTCCTGACTATTAGAACATTTGCAGAGGATGAAGCTGTGATACTATCAATAAAGGACCAGGGGTATGAGATAAACCCGGAATTGCTGGAAAAGTTGGGTACACCTTTCTTTACTACTAAAGAGCAGGGGACTGGTTTGGGTTTAGCGGTTTGTTACGGTATAGCGACGCGGCATAATGCCAAAATTGACATAGAGACCAGTTCAAGTGGTTCTACTTTCTACGTTAGATTCCCTATCGTTAATTTTCGGCATACTTAACAGAATATGACTCAGATATCTCCGTTTGAGCAGATAGTTTACCTACAATTAAGGTTCCGAAAGGAACTTTAATTTTACTTATTAAATAACAGGTCAATAGGCTTAATGTAGAACAAGCTATAAAAGATACAGTTATTTGTAATATTATGCCCATCCAATTTAAATACAAATTAGAAAAAGTATTTACAGCCAGCAGAACAAATGCATGTGTAAAATAACATCCCAAAGAGTAACGACCAAAAGATTTTAGTACTTTCATAACTACCTGTGACTTTATAAATAGAGTCTCTGATAAGTAATAAATTGTTAATAACGATGATGTCAAAAAAACTATCATCATAGGAGTTAAAGGCAGAGTGAATTGATAATTTATTATATAGCCGCCAGAGGTATTGTTGTAGCCGGTCTTGATAACCTCAGATAGGATAAAGATGAAGGACAAAAGGTATACAAAAACATTTACTTTTTGGACACATTTGAGAACCTTCCGCAGATTTTCTATATACAGTCCCGCAAAGCCGCCCAGCAAGAAATAGAAGAACCAACTTATAAAAATTCTATCACGGTAAGCTAATATGTTCTTAAGCAGTGGTGATTGAATATTACTAAAGACAACCGGGACTTTATAAGTATACAACCACATTAATCCAATATAAGCAATTAAACAAAGGGTTAAAGTTGCTATAGGTCTATTCCTATTCTTTAAAACGAAGCTTCTGAACAACGGAAACAAAAGATAGAATTGGAATATGGCCACCATAAACCATAGATGGTAGCAGGCATCTCCTGTAATAATTAACGTGGCAATCTTAAGAAGTATAGTGTCTAAACTAATTGCAGCTTCCCCAAAGCCTAATCCAACCGAGTATATTATTGTCCAAATAAAATATGGTGCAAATATTTGAGTAAATCTTTTGTTGATAAATTCCCAATAATTAAATTCATTATCACTATAATTATAGAATAATACTAAGCCGGTAATAAATATAAACATTGGTACTGCATACCTGACCAATACTAAAAGGAAAGCCGATACGAGGGCGGGTGCCTTACTGATGCCAGGACTGTATATATAGCTTGCCAGTGTATGCTGCATAACTATGGCCAAAAAGGTCAAGCCTCTTAATATATCAATTTCATCGATTCTATATTTAAGCATTGTGATTAATTCTGCGTATATTCGAGAATATCCTGCTTAATATGCCAAAAATTGTAGAAATTTATAACATTGAAACTTTCGCATTTTTATAAGATTAGACATGAAAAAGGCTTTGCATTACCAATAGGAATGCAAAGCCTTTTCAGCTTCTACTCGATTAATATCCTTAAGGTTGGATACCTACCGCTCTAGCGGCATTTACTAATCCCCAGCCTGAAACACTGTCCCAACCCGGGGTTCCCAGGTCAGTCGCGGTTGAAAGCAATTGATCGCGCACCTCATCATTAACCCGGCCATTGCCATTATCGTCAGTTATGCCATTAGCCAATACCAGGGCGGCAGCACCGGTGACGTGCGGGCAGGCCATGGAAGTACCCATTAGGGACTTGTATGTTACACCGTTAAAAGTAGAATAGATATCCTGCCCTGGAGCTGCTATAGCTACTTGTGGTCCCTGACTGCTCCAGTAGGGAATTTGGTCATTACTATCAGTTGCACCTACTGCTATAACTTCCGGATATATAGCCGGATAAGAAACCGTGTTTTCTCCCGGGCCATAATTGCCAGCCGCTGCAACCAGAACAATTCCCTGCTCATAGGCCGCAATTATGGCATCGTGAAATGCAGAAACATCTTCTGGCAGCCCGACACTCATATTGACTATCTGCATATCGTTGTCTATACACCATTGCAGGCCTTCGATGACATCTGATACATAACCGGAATTAATATCCAGGACCTTAACCGCATAAAGGTTGGCCTTGGGTGCTGCACCTATAACACCGATTTCGTTATCAATGCCTGCAATAATGCCAGCAACATGAGTTCCATGGCCATAAGTATCCATCGGAGCTTTTCTGGGGTCGATGGCATTATACCCCCCGTAAATATTATCTGCCAGATCAGGATGATCGAGGTTAATTCCAGTATCCAGAAGTGCAACTTTGATTCCCTGGCCTGCATTAGCATTGTCATCAACAACCCCATCCTGATTTTGATCCCATACCAGATCACAATCAATACGGTCAATGCCCCAGGGAAGTGTCTCGATAAAGGCTGTTGGGATTGACTTGCCGGCTTCCTGGGTATAAACCAGGGCATCGTCTTCCACCCGTAAAACCTCAGGCTGTGCCAGGAGGTCAGCTTCATTATTCTGATTAACCATTACCACTGCTGCATTTACCATAGAGAGTTTTTTTACTTCGAAAGCACCAACCTTTTTTAGAACATTATTTTGGACTTGTTGGCTGATTCCACTCTGGAATATAATGATTTTTCGTGCGGTGCCTTGATCAGTATTTGGCGCAGCCAGTGAAGGACCCGCCAGCAAGCATACCATTAGCAGCGCCAAAATAACTTTGGAAAGCCTATGCATCCAATTTTCCCTCCCATCTTAAATTCTTGTAATCATACTATTTCTATATATTGTTTAAAAATTCCTGCTTTTAAAGTAAAATTTTCCATAAATAGATTATTTCAGTATTGATTTATTCATTCTCTCAACTCAAAATAAACTATGGTGGGTTATAATATTATACAAATGGAATCAGGTTATCTGTTTTCTAAGGGGGAGATGACTAAATGAGTCTTGAACTTGTGAAATGGAACTACGAGCAGAAGTGCAAAAGAACAGTAGAAGCGCTTAAGAAAAATGGGTTCGAAGCAAGATACTGTGGCAGCAGGCAGGATGCTTGTGAATATATTATTAATGCTGCAGAGAATGCAAGTTCCATAGGATTTGGCGGGTCAATGACCGTGGCAGAATTAAATGTAAAATCTGAACTAACCGAAATGAACAAGGAATTATTGATTCATGGATTGCCTGGATTAACCAGGGACGAAAAGCTTGAGATTATGCGGCGCCAACTTACGTGTGATTTGTTTCTGACGGGAACCAATGCGGTAACCCTATCGGGACAGCTGGTCAATATAGATGCTAATGGCAATAGAGTAGGAGCTATGTTTTTTGGTCCTAAAAAAGTTATAATTGTCGTTGGCCGCAATAAGATTGTTGAGAATACTGAAGATGCACTAAAAAGGATAAAACAATATGCAGCTCCTCCTAATGCGCATCGTTTAGATTATAAAACGCCCTGTGCTGTCACGGGTTTCTGCAGTGACTGTGATTCACCTGGACGTATTTGCCGCATCACCGTTATTCTTGATCGTCTGCCAGGTTACTCGGACATCAGTGTGCTGGTGGTAAATGATGATTTAGGTTTTTAAAGAACCAATACCGTAACTACCTGTTTTAATATCAAGGAAAATCGGTCGGTTGGGTGGATAAAAGGTAAGAACTGCAAAGGCTGCAAACAGCAGCAGATCAATCGGTTACTTCCTGATAAAGAATAAACAAAATGCCAGGCACCACCAACCAGGCAAATAAAGAATATTGCAGCAATATGCCAAAAGAATATGTTTCTATTCAAATTAATTCCCCTTTAAATAAGTAATTATTTATAAATAAAAACGCTTAAGCAGAAAAACACATGCCCAGGAAAATATTACCATATATTATAAACCATTAAGGGTTTTTAACCAATACTGTTTGGAAGCAAAAGTTTGACCAGGGATAAAATAAAAAACAGACCTGCTATAAGACAGGCCTGTTTTTTTTTATTTACCGATTGGCTAGATTCACTATGGAGGCAAGGAAAATCTTACACTGCAACAGATGAAATCGTTTTATTGCTTCTTCTCCAGATGTTGGCTTCCTTACATGCCTGGACTAACTCGTCCTGGCATTGAGGATGTGCAATTGAAATTAGGGCTTCTGCTCTTTCCCATGTGGATTTCGCCTTCAGGTCAACCATCCCATACTCGGTTACAACATAACTGGTAAGAGAACTGGGCAGACTTACAACTGTTCCAGGAATAAAGGAAGGAACAATATTGGAAATATATTTGCCCGATTTCTTATCAAATCGTGCTGATGACAGACAAATGATTCCTTTTCCTCCCTTGGAATGGTACGCCGCATAATGGTAGTCCATTTGCCCGCCAGTTCCGGAAACCTGCTTGCGTCCCACCGATTCAGAGGAAACCTGGCCGAGAATATCAACATTAATACAGGCGCATATAGATATTACTTTGTCATTCTGCATAATTATTTTCGGATCATTAGTATAATCAGTGTTATATACATTGACCAGCGGGTTGCGATTAACGAATTCATACAACTTGTCTGTACCCATTGCAAAATTGGCTACGAATATTCCCTTGTTAAGTGACTTTTTCATATTTGTAATTTTACCGGCTTCGTACATTTCCACATATGCGTCAGCCAGGAGTTCAGTATGCACGCCCAAGTCCTTAATGTCAGATTCGGCGATTATCTTGCCGACATAGTTCGGGGTTCCTCCTACACCAAGCTGCAGACATGCACCATCTTCAATAACGTCTACAATATATTCGGCAATTTTCTTTTCAACATCGGTTGCTTCGATTATAGGCAGGCGTAGGGGGAGTTTGCTATTTTCTACCTCTACCACGTAGTCTACCTTAGATATATGGAGATACTGCGTGTTCGGTCCGAATACGTAGGGCAGGGTATCATGAACTTCGACTACGATGTGTTTCGCAGTTTCCAGCTGAGCTCCAAGACTCAGCCCGGTAACAGAAAGATTAAAATAACCTCTGTCATCCATGGGAGTTGCACAACAGAATACTACGTCACAAGGCTTACGGCGATAAAATTCTGGGATTTCATGCAATACTTCCGGAATATGATAAACTAATCCATCTGCCTGCATCTTACGTTCAACAACTGAAAAAGAATAGTCATTAATTATAAAATGCTCCTGACTGGGGTCGCATTTAGCGGTTTCAGCGTAATGACTCATACTGGAGGAAATAATATAGACATCTTTTAATTCATCTCTGCGTTTGGCCAGAGCCTTGTCCAATTCAAGCGTTGGAGTGACAATCTGTCCGAAATTAACCCGGTCTCCTGACTTAACAATTCTTACAGCTTGATCTGCACTAACTAATTTACTATTATATTCGTTCAGATAACTGTTACTCATAGGACTACCTCCTCCTCTTCTTTGATATTCAAACTTTAAAGAATTTGGTAATATTTATTTTAATAATAGGGTGTATACCCGTTTTTGCTAACATCCTTACCGATTACCATTCTTTGAACCTGAGCAGTACCTTCATAGATCTGCATTATCTTCGCATCACGATAGTATTTTTCTACCGGATAATCCTTGGTGTATCCATAACCTCCTAATACCTGGATGGCATCACATGAAACTTTCACGGCTGCATCACCGGCCCAGGCTTTTGCCATCGATGATACTGATTTGAACGGTAAGCCGGCATCTTGAAGGCTGGCGGCTTTCGTATATAAAAGTCTCGATGTTTCAGTGTACATAGCCATATCTGCAAGTATGAACTGGATACCCTGGAAGCTGTTTATAGTTTTCCCAAACTGCTGCCTCTCACCAGCATACTGCAGAGCTGCTTCAAGTGAGGCCTGGCATATACCGGTTGCCATAGCCGCCACTCCGGTACGGCTTAAATCCAAGGTTTCCATAACAATTGCCATGCCTTGTCCTTCGGATCCTAGCAGATTTTTGGCAGGTACCCGAACATCTTCAAAAATAACCTGGTTGGTGCAGCTGCTTCTAATGCCCAGCTTGTCTTCTTTTTTACTGATAATTATGCCGGGAGTATCCCTGTCTACCATAAAGCAGCAGATTCCTTTATTGCCCAGTTTTTTGTCCAAAGTTGCCAATACTGTAAACTGTTTTGCAATCTCTCCGTTGGTGATAAATTGCTTTGTTCCATTGAGAATGTAGTCGTCACCGTCTTTAATACATTTAGTGGACATTCCTAATGCATCGGATCCTGCTCCAGGTTCAGTTAAACAAAAAGCAGTCATGGCGCCCTCTAACATGCGGCCATACCACCAATTCTTCTGTTCATTGTTAGCTCCAACCAGAACCGGATCAGAACCAAGAAGTGCAGAGGCCATGACTACAGTAGCCAAGCCGGCATCTGCGCGGGCAAGCTCTTCCATAACCCCGCACATAGAGATGTTATCTAATCCAGGTCCACCAAACTCTGCCGGTATACCTATGCTCATTAAGCCCAATTCATGCATCTGGGCAATTGTCTCCATAGGACACCGGTCTTCCTTATCCCATTGCGATGCAAAAGGTGCGATCTCATTGGTAGCAAAATCTTTGGCCATTTGTCTAATCATTTTTTGTTCATCAGATAAAATAAAATCCATTGGTACAATCCTCCTAATTTATAATTAAATAGTGTTAAGCATCTCAGCAAATCCCTGGATACGAGTTCTTACTTGTTCAACCGACTGCATCTGCTGGTCTATCTCCAGGTGGAGCAGGGGAATGCCCGCTTCTTCAAATTGAACCGACAGCACCGGGTAATCAAACTCTTCAGGATCACAGAATTTCATCATGCAAAGGATGATCCCTTCTGCCCCAGTTTCTTTAGCCATGTCGATGAGCATGTCCCCGCGTTTTTTCTCTGGATCATAGGCGAGGGAGCATCCCTCAATCAGAGACCATTGACGGGCCAAGCGGACAAGTGGGTCTTCATTGCCATCGGGGACGTCGGTCCGGAACAGCCTGGATTCATGGGCAAGATCATCTGCAACTACAGTAAGACCATTGTCACTGAATACTTTTAAGAGGCCGTCTGGCTCGGCCATAATTCCTGTTAGAATAACCTTTTTGCCTTTGAACTCTTCTGCCGGGCATTTCCTAAGTGCATTAATCAGCTCATTTACTAATGACGTATGTTGACCTTTTTCCATAAAGAAACCACTCTTAATGACTAGATGCCGTACAGTTGGGGTTATGGTCAGCGGATACATACGGGCCACAGTGCAAAACTCACGCAGTACCTGACGGTGCTCGTTATAAACCTCAATGCTTGCGGTGAGTGACTTATCACTGATGGGCTCCCCACTTATGGCTTCAATTTCTTTTTTGATCTTCAGAAACTCGCTCTTGAGGTACTGCACACCTGCTTCGATTTTTCTCATCTGGGGATAAACGGTCAGTATGGCTTTAACATTGGGAACCACATAGAGCCAATCCTGTCCGATAGATTTCATGGTATCGCAGGGAGCGGGAATAATTACTGCATCCAGGTCTTTATATACACCCTTTAGAGCAAATTCCATAACCGATTGCATAATCGAGCAGCAAAATGCTGGAAAAACAGTATGGGCCAGGGAAACCTGGGTTTGGCCGCCCCATACTCCGATGGGAAGCATACCTGCGGCATGGACGATTTCTTCCGGAAGGTAGTATGGTAAACAACCAATTACGCCTTTACCGGTTTTTTCTTTATAACTTTTAACCACCTGGCCCGGATTAGAAACCACTTCAGTCATTTCTGCAAGGATTCTTTTAATACTATCCATTTATTTCACCTCCTAAAGTTGTTTAAAGCTGGTTCTTTCTTTCTTCCATCATTTCAACCAATGCCTGAATCCTGGTTTCAAACTGTGCTTTAGCAAAGTTTCGGGGATCAGTTTGGTCACCATCAAAACTTATATAAGGTATCCCAGTTCTCTTATATACTTCTTGCTGCAGCTGGTACTGCATGAAATCCATCAGTTTACAGCTTCGATTGAGATGATAGACTGCACCATCACATTTACATTCTTTAAGGATTCTTACTCTCAGGTCGATCTGGCGTTCCAGGTTACAATTGTTCATAATGCTGGCGTAGGCTTTAGCCATTCCATCAATGTCTCCAGCTTCATATAGCAGGGTCCAGGCTTCCGGATAGGTGGAACCCACCATGTTGATGCCATATTGTTTAAAAGTTTTGAAATTATGAGAAAGATAAGGCCAGCAAGCGATACCTTCCCACATAATGCGGAACTTCTCTTCTACCGGGAATTGGCTCTGTCCGCTCTTAGCCAGTTCTTCTAACTCATCAGCAATTAAGTCATATAATTTAACGGAATCTGCACGACCACGAGAGCAAACCATCTGGGACATATAGTTGAAAATATTAAAACCATTTAGCGGGGATGGTACATATTCCGCATATTTCATGGCCCGATTCCATGCCTTGGCAGCTTTGCTTGAGTTTTCCATAACAGTCTGGAAACGATCATAATCAAAAGGCTTGCCGCAGATTTCCTCCAACTGCCGGATAGCCTCTTTGAACTGACCCTTAATGTAATCCACTCGTTCCTGGGTCACTTCATAATCTACGTTATAAGGTACATCAATACAGATAAGGGGGATGTTCAATTCTTTAGCAAGGTTTTCGTACCACTTAACAAGGGTATTGCAGATGTTGTTGCATATGATCAGCAAGTCAGGCAGAGGGATATTCTCAAAACAACATTCCTGCATATCCTTGTAAGCCAGGTTGATTCTGGCATAGGAACACAGATCTACCGTATAGCCTTTGGACTCTGCATGATCGATCATCGGCAGAGCTCCCCCCTTGGCTCCGATGGCGGCAGCATGGTTTTCAGGATATAGAACATGGATCCCCATTGTCTCGCAGAATTCCTGGGGAGCGATAGAGGACGACCACGCAACCAGTTCGCCGCGTTTTTTACCTTCTATGGCGTCCTGATAGTGTTTGGCTGTCAACTCTGCCAGGTACTGTTTTGAAGTTAGTTTTTCTTCGCTCACAGTTAACACCTCTCTTTAATTATTAATGGCTCTAATGAAGCGTAACGATCATTAAATTAAACATTTAAGCCTTGCTTTTTGGGAGACGCAAAAAGTGTGCCAATCGAAATGAACCCCAGCCGATAATATTCTAAGCCTCTATCGAAAATACGTAGTATAGGCCTTTATTACGGAAATCAACCGCAGCGGAATTACTTTAACAGCACAAACGAGATGAAATAATTGGTAAAAATGGTTAGGTATTTTGCATCACCCGACAAATTCTGCCTCAATGTCTGAAAAAGCCCCAAGCACTTGAACTAAAAATGTTTTCCTGGTATGTGAAAACGTTAACAATTGATTAAGTTTTGCTTCAAAAATCTATGTCAGGAGGTCTCTAAGAAATACAAAGATAGAGTGATGATTCCTAAGTAATTAATTGTTTTGAGTCTATGGCTTCCCTGAATTTAGCCTTTATAACAACCAATCACAAAGCATAAGCCCGGCTTGATAAATTATATTGGCACGACTTTTGCTGATAAGTGTTAGTAGAATCCAAAGTATCACAAAAGGATAAAAAATATAGAGAAAGGAGGAAAAGAGATGTATGCATTAGGAATTGACATTGGTTCAGCATCATCTAAGGTAGTTATTATTGATGATACTAAAACAATTTTTGCAAAAGCTGTAGTCCCAGGTGGTGCAGGCACAACTGGAACAGTTAGAGTCTTAGATGAGATATTTATGAATTCTGGTTTAAGATGGGAAGATATTGATAGGACCGTCGCAACAGGCTATGGAAGAATGGGTTTCAAGCAAGCTGATAATCAAATCAGCGAAATAACCTGTCACGCTTTAGGAGTACACTATCTGCTTCCATCAGTTCGGACCATCATTGATATTGGAGGGCAGGATGTTAAAGCCATGTCTATATCAAAAGAAGGCATGGTAGCCAAGTTTGTAATGAACGACAAATGTGCCGCAGGTACAGGTCGCTTCCTGGAAGTAATGTCCCGGGTTCTGGAAACAGACGTAAGTAATTTAGGCACATTAGCTGGACAGGCCGATTCCATTATTGATATAAGCAGCACATGTGCAGTTTTTGCCGAATCTGAAGTTATCTCCCGCTTGGCATCAGGGGTTAAACCCGCTAATGTGGCTGCGGGGATACACCAGTCAGTGGCTAGGCGTGTAGCTGGATTAGCAATTAGGGTAGGGTTAACACCAGATATTGTGTTAACTGGCGGGGTTGCTAAAAATCAAGGCATTGTGAAAGCGCTGAACAGTGAATTACGACAATCTATTATAGTGTCAGAAGACTGCCAGCTAACTGGAGCATTGGGTGCAGCGCTAATTGCAATGAGAGAACTAAGGAATTCTATGTCCCGGCAAACGAGCGCCTAAAAAGTTCTATTGAAAGGCAGCTGTGTAAGAACTAAGATTATTTTATAAACTCGAAAAAAATCGAAATAAACCGAAGGAGGAGAAATATATGACAGACAATAAGGATACAGCCGTAAAAACTGCGGGAATCGGATTCGGAATGGCGGCTGTCTGGTTTGGAACTCACTGCGGAGGCGGCTTTGCAACCGGTAACCAGGAAGTTAATTTCTATGTTAAATATGGCTGGTATGCTGTACCTATCGGAATTATTGCTATGCTGCTACTGGGTTACATTCATAGAAACGCACTTATTTTTGCCAAAGATAATAAGACCTATGATTATAAAAGTTATGCTGATAAACTCTTTCATCCCTATGAAAAAATATTTTCACCTTTATTTGAACTAGGTTTTATTATCCTCATCCTGTGTGGTGTTAGTGCTGCTATTGCCGGAGCAGCAACCCTGCTGACCAAAACGGTGGGCGTTCCTTATGGAATTTCTATAACTTTAATCGGTGCAATACTGTTGTTAATGACTATATTTGGTGCACAGCTTATCATTGATGCTTCCAAGTGGATGACTTACTTCTTATTAGTTGCAGTAGGAATTACCTTTGTATTAGGAATAAATGCAGGCTGGGTTAACTTCAGTCATATTATGGCTACCCGCGATTCTTTTGGTATGAGTTTTGGTGCCGCCGCATGGAAAGCGTTAGTATATGTAGGATTCCAGGCTTTTACCGTAATGCCTATAATTTCGTGCGCCCAGGATATTAAGACCACCAAAGAATGCAATCAATTTTTTACCTATGGATTTGCCATGAACGGAATAATGTTAGTACTGGCTTGTATTATGCTTCTGGGCTTCTCTCCCGCAGTATTAAAAGAAACCCTGCCAGTACACTATGTTGCAAATGGCCTGGGATATTCCTGGATGCTGGTAGTTTACAGCCTGGTTCTGTTCATTGCACTGGTATCAACCGCCGTTACCTTGGTATTCGCCTCAGTTGCAAGATTTGAAACTGTATGGACTTCAGGAACCGGTATTTTTGAAACTCTGAGAGCACGCCGCATAGGTATTTCAATTGCGACCATGCTGGTTTGTACTTCCATATCAATATTTGGATTAACCAACATTGTGGTAAAGGGTTATGGCTCAGTTGGTTACCTTGGTATCCTTGTAGTAATAATTCCAGGTATCTTTGTAGCCGGATATAAAAATAAGAAGGCAGCTGAATTGCGCAAGCAGCAAGGTATAGACGAAGAGGCATTAGCTGCCTGATGGTCTGCAGCATAATTAAATATCTATATAAAAAGGGGCTTTTACAAAGCCCCTTTGTTTCTCGGAAAAATATGGGACGGTAGGATATTGCTTCTAATAAAGTAACAACAAGTATCCATACGAAGATAGGGGATGGGCTCAATTAATAACTTGAGCTGGTTATCTATTGTTCGGATTCATAAATAAGGTTTAGACCTAATATTTAAATTCATATAGGTGGGATTAATAATGGTTATTACAGGTTTAATCGTAGTGCTGCTGCTAGTTTTGGTGGTTCCTTTTGTCAATAAGAAGGTTGAAGAAAATTTGGAACCGTTTCTTTTTGTCATGGGGGTGGCAGCCAGTGTAATTTCTGGAATAATGAGTACCGAGCTGGTCCTAAAGGCATTTGAAGAGCCAATAATGATTGCATCGGCAGTGTTCATTGCAGGTGCATTGTTCTTTCTATTAAACAAACAGTTTCAAAGCTTTATCAACAATGTATTAAACAAAGTGCCCATAACCGTTTTTGTATTTCTTGTTGTGGTTGTCCTGGGACTGTTATCAAGCATCATTACAGCCATAATAGCATCAATCATTCTGGTCGAAATAATTTATCTCTTACCCCTGACAAGAAAACAAAAAGTAGTTGTATGTATTATAGCTTGTTTTTCTATAGGATTGGGGGCAGCCCTTACTCCTATTGGTGAACCGCTGGCCACTATAGCGATTTCGAAATTAGATAAAGGGTTCTTTTATCTATTTGATCTATTAGGAAGATATGTTGTTCCTGCAGTAATTGGGTTTGGGATTTTAGGTGCCATATACGTTGGACGTGCAGGCAAAAATTCAGCAAATGGGGATGCAGCTCTCAGCGATGCTGCTGATGATGAAATCGTAATGGAAGCTGATACATGGAAGAGTATTATTGTAAGAGCCCTAAAAGTATATCTCTTTGTTATGGCTCTGGTATTTTTGGGAGAAGGATTTCAGCCACTTATCGATAAATACGTACTAGGCCTTTCTCCGCAGTTACTATACTGGGTAAATATGATTTCGGCCGTTCTTGACAATGCTACCTTAACAGCAGCTGAAATAAGCAAACAAATGACCGATGTCCAGGTAACGGCTATTATAATGGGCTTGTTAATAAGCGGTGGTATGCTTATACCAGGTAATATTCCCAATATAATTTCCGCCTCCAAATTAAAAATCAGCAGTAAAGAATGGGCAATTTGGGGTGTTCCGTTGGGCCTGCTGGTTATGGTTATATATTTTGTAATTTTGTTTTCCGCATAAGAGTTTGTGGCCTCTATATGACTAGATGTATGAATAATAGGCCGACAAGAGGATAGTTCTGTTTAAACACTCATCCTCTTACAGCTGTTTTCAAAAATTTCCGTATATCTGATGAGAACCTTTTAAAGGAAGGTTTCCTATATATAACTTTCTCTTTAACGGAGGTAAGAAGAAATGCTTCTTGCCTCTTTCATTTTAATTAACTGCCCTGACCCACTAAATTAAGTTGTAAAATTTAATTAAGTAATAATCTCAAGTCCGTATTTTTTCATCTTGCGCAGGACTGTAGTTTGATCAATACCGGTATACTTGGCTATTTGACGGCTACTGGAACATTCTTTCATTGCATGAACTAAAATTTGTTTCTCCACTTCTTCCACCGCCTGGGGAATAGGAACAAAGCGATTAAGGATAACCGCAGCGCCAGAGTCAGCCTGATTCTGAATGTTATGCAAACCATCACAACCTGGTAATGATGATAATTCTACATAATCTCCATTACTCAGGACGACCATCCGCTCAACTGCATGTTTGAGCTGACGGATATTGCCAGGCCATGCATAGCCTTCAATAGTTCTTAATACGTCTAAACTTATGCGTTTGTTCTGTCCATAGCGTCGGTTGCAGTCGTGCAGAAAGTACATACACAGCGGGCGGATATCTTCCGGACGTTCCCTCAGCGGAGGTATATCTATATTTATCACATTTAAACGGTAGTAAAGGTCCTCTCTGAATTTATGAGCTTGAACCATGGTTTCCAGATCCTTGTTAGTGGCAGCTAATAGTCTTATGTTTACTGGGGTTGAAGTATTTGATCCTACTCTGGTAATCTCGCCGGCATCCAATGCCCGCAGGAGTTTTACCTGCAGATTGAATGGAAGGTCACCAATTTCATCAAGAAAGAGGGTTCCTCCATCGGCGGTCTCAAACAATCCCTTTTTGCCGGTTTTAGATGCTCCTGTAAAAGCACCTCCAACATAGCCGAAAAACTCGGATTCCAGAAGTTGTTCAGGGATAGCTCCACAGTTTACGGCGACAAAAGGATGCGATTTTCTAGGACTGTTATCATGAATGTACTTTGCTACTACTTCTTTACCTACGCCTGACTCTCCAGTTATGAGGACTGTTACATCTACCGCGCTTACTTTCAGGGCTGCGGCATATAATTCCTTCATTTTGGTATTCACGGCTACGGGGCCGCCGAGGGACTGGGGCAGTTTATCAAGATGTTTAAAGAATAGTTCTTCCATCTCTTGAGCCTTTTCAAGCTGCTCCCTTAGCTGCACCATTTCAGTCATATCCCGACAGTTGGTTACAACCAGACGAACATGGCCCTGGTCGTCAAAGATTGGACTTGCAGTAACCATGACCGTTCTGCCTGGCAGTAGATTGGTATGGGTATAGGTAACCGGGGCCTTTTTCTCAAGAACATCCAGACATGCAACTCTTTTATAAGGTCTGCCCTTTGCAAACTCACGGAAATTATGGCCTGCTACATCTTCTTTATTAAGACCGGTTATACGAAAATATGAGTCATTTACCATTACTACATCGGCATTACCGTCCGTTACCAGTATGCCATCGTATGATTGCTGTATAACAGCTGCCATTTCAGCGTAGTTGAGGTCGATGTTTGAAGAAGGATTTGCTGAAAAAGTCATGATTTATGATCACTCCTTTTGTATATAAAAACCACCCGATATTCTAAAACCTGATCACAAGACATGAGTTTGCTTACTTCATATGCTATCGTAACTGCACCCACTACGCAAATTTATTAACTCGCCGCTAAACGTTGTTAAACTATAACCAAATAATAACAACAGGCCTGTCTAATATAAGACAGACCTGTTGTTTCTTGTTTACCAATTTGCAGCTTTGGTCCTAATCGGCTCAGATATTTTAATGATTTGATTCTTAGGTTTCGTATTCATAGGTTTATGTTTTTTCGATTGCTGCCGGTCTGCCATCCTTCTTTCCTCAACCCGCTTGGACTTCATACGCGGGATCTTATTGCCTCCCTGCCGTTTGCAGTCTGTACCCCAGTAAACCAGACAGAACTGAAAGTGAGCGCAGGATAGGCAATATTCCATGCAAGTTTCAGCCGGTGATTCAATGTTCTCCATCACCCAAGTTCACCTTCCCTTGATTTCGGTTTCTTACAAGATAGCTGCAGATGTAATGGGATCTATTTAATAGAACATAGATATTAAGATAGCTGCAATTAGAGCAATGATGCCGCCTAAAAAGCCAAGGAAGAAAAAGTGCCGATAAACATCGCGATGTTTTACACCAGCCACAGCCATAATCGCAAAAATAACACCGCAATGGGGCATGGCTCCAAATGCTCCTGCTGCAATGGCAGAAATTCTATGAACGACCTCAGGTGCAACACCACTGGCAACCCATGTGTGACCAAAAGCTGGAATAACAATTCCTAAAGCACCTGATGGAGAGGCAGTAACTACTGATAATAATCCGGTTATGGCAGTTAATTGTACGAGTGTACCGCCGGGTAAGCCAGAAATGGCCTGCAGGATTATCTTAAAACCTGGTGCTAATGTAGCAACACTGCCAACGCCTACCGCAGCCGCAGTGAAAAATACCGGTGCTATTGCGTTTAATGCACCCGCATTAACAGTAGCCAATTGATTAGGAATATATTTATTAAGCAGGGCTGCGGCACTAATAATCGCAATTAATAATGCGGGGATTATAATATCAGGAATTTTCATGGCACTGCCAATCAATATAATGGCGATAAGGAGGATCATGGGTGTGATTGCTAACCCCAGAGGGGGCAACTCGTCAGGTTTAACCTCCTCGTTCATTTCAGTTCCACTGGTTTCAAATACTTCTCCTTTTGCAGTAGAAAGTCTCAATTGCCACTTCATGTAGAATAGTGAAAATACCAATACAACGATTGAACATACAATACTCATGAAGGGTGCAGCAGTTAGTGTTGTGCCCAGCTGAGTAGGAATAACATTTTGGATTGAAGGAGTACCCGGCAGCATTGTCATTGTAAAAGTTCCAACACCAGCAAGCAACGCAGCTATAAAAAGGTGCCAGGCAATATTTAATTCCCGGAAAAGAGGCCTGGCAAGGGGGGCCAAAGTGAAAACAACAATAAATACACTGATTCCGCCGTAGCTCAAAACAGCACCGATGATAGTGATGGCTATCATTACAGCATAAGCATTACCTTTACCTGTAATTTGTAAAATTCGATTGGCAATTGTAAATGTAGCTTTGCTATCTTCCAAATATTTACCAAGTATTGCACCCAGTGCAAAAATGATAAAGTATGCAATAACAAAACCACCGAGTCCAGCTATATAAGATTTCTGAGCACCCAAAAGCGTTGCTTTTAGATTCATTCGATTGCTCAAGATTATAATAGTTGCAGCAATAGGCGCAATAACAACGATGTTAACACCTTTATAAGCGGAAATTATTAATAGAATAATACCTATGATAATACCGATAGGGCCTAACCACTCCAATATGAACACCTCCAAAATATAGGAGTTTATGAATAAAAATATGGCCCCAGTCGGGTGCAGGCATCTAACTGGGGTCTGTGCAATAAGCATGTTTATCTAAGCACTTAAGTCTTCTAGTAATGCGCTTTTATTTTATGAACAAGGGGCAAAATTTCTTGAGAGTCTTTTAATTCTTTTGCAGCTTCCTCGATTAGCACTTTTTTAGCTATCTTTCCTACTGGGTTTAAAGGTAGCAGATTTCTTAATAGAAATTTCTTTGGTATTTTATAAGCTGCCAGCCTTTTTCTCAGGTAATTTTTAAGGTCTGTCTCATCAATTGTACAGCCTGATTTTGGTATTATATAAGCATAGCCGATATCGCCGTAAATCGGATCAGGTGCTGGCACAACGGCAACAGTCTGAACCTTCTCATAACTGCTTATAACCCCTTCAACTTCTGCTGTGTACACATTTTCGCCGCCAGTTATAAACATTTCTTTTTTGCGGCCCATTAGAATTAAAAGACCGTCTTCATTCTCGCAGAACATATCCCCTGAATAAAACCATCCGTCTTTATCAATAGATTCATTAGTGGCTTCCGAAAGCTTAAAATATTCTTTGAATATGTTGCTTCCCCGGAAAGCTATTTCACCAACTTCACCCGGAGATACAATTTTCCTATTATTATCAACCAGTTTCCATTCAATCCCTCGAATAACCTTGCCCAGGGTCTTACTAAGAAGGTCTACCTCTGAGCCTTGGGGGGTATAGGTTATTATTCCAGCAACTTCGGTCATACCTAAACAGTTATATATATTGGTACTCATAGTTAAAGACGCCTTTTCCAGGGTGCTCTTTGGTGCCATAGAGCCGCCGAAATGAATGAGCCGTAACGAAGATTTGTCATATTCATCATAGTCAGGAAGGCTAAACAACATCGCATAAGTAGTTGGTACTCCTCCCATAATGGTTACCTTTTCGTTTTGGATAAGTTCCAAGGTCTTTGCGGGACTAAAATTACCTAAGAGTACTATTGTGGAAGCAGTAAATAAAGGAGTGATTCCTTGTACAATAGCACCTCCCACATGGTTTACAGGCATATTGTTCAGCCATACGTCATTAATAGAACTTTCGAATTCATTTGCTTCCGACAGACAGGAATTAATTATATTCTTGTGTGTTAAAACTGCACCCTTGGGGTTGCCTGTAGTCCCCGAGGTATAAACCATCAGTAAACCATCATTTGTATCAACCTGTGTTTCATGCTGAGCTAAGTTATCAGCAAAGTCAGCATATTCTTCCAGGAAAATATCCTCTAAAGCAGTAAGGTTAGGAGTTGGAATCTTTTCCCCTACTACGAAAACCTGGTTAATCTCCCGGCAATTATTGATGATCTTGGTCAATCTATCCAAATAGGGCTTATCGCCGCCTGCCACAAATACATACTCAGCTTCCGAATTTTTGATAATATACTCTAATTCAGGCGGCGTTAATCTGGTTCCCATGCCAACTACTATTGCACCGATGCGGGATGCAGCCATACACAAATAAAAAAACTCAGGCTGGGTTTCAAGCAGATAAGCAATTCTATCCTTTTTTTTTACCCCAATCTTCAGCAAATACCTGGCAAGTATTTTTGACTTCCTGTTGAGTTCTTTGTAGCTGATACGTTGGTCATCGTAAACAATAGCCGTCTTATCAGGGTAATCACGGGCACTATTCTTTACATAATCAGATAGTAAACCCAAGGTATTATCGGTTGCGCTCATTCTAAGGTCCCCTTAAATCCATATTTAATTTAACCAAGATGTTCAGGTTTAAGAGCAACTGCGGAGAAGTCTGCAGTCTCTAAAGCCCGTTGAATGCCAAATATATTCGGAACTTCATTCATTACATAGAAACGTGCACTGGCAATTTTACCTTTGTAGAAGTTGGCATCAAAAGAATCAGGACCTACTTCATCCAGCTTCATCTGGGCCAGTATACCTTGATCCAGGATCAGCATACCGCAATATACCATGGACATCGCAAACATAATACGATTTGCCCACAGTGGCTTGTAGCTGATTTTTCCTTCGTTCATTTTATCTTCCAACATCTTCAAAATATCAGAGAACGCATGATAACTTTCGGCTAACATTTTAACTTCAGCAGCAAAGTTTATGTCATCCATATGGGATTTAATAAACTGAGCGATTTCATTCATCCATTTTTGCAGTGGTTTGCCTTTTTCCATAGTAAACTTGCGGCCAACCAGATCCATGGATTGAATAAAGGTGGTACCTTCCCAAATAGAATAGATTTTGGAATCACGAGCCAGCTGGGCAACCGGATATTCTTCAATGAAGCCATATCCACCGTAACATTGAATTGCTTCTGCGCACAGACCCCAGACCATTTCGCTGATATAGGCTTTGCACAGCGGGTTATTGATCTGGAACATTTCATCATTAGCCTTTTGTACGTCTGGGTCTTTTGAAGCCAGGGCCATATCGGTGTACCAGTAGGTCTTATAGAGTAATGCTCTCATGGCCTCGGTACAAGCCTTCTGACGGAGCAGCATACGTTTTACATCTTCATGTTCGATAATAGGCACCCGTTGCCCTTTGGGATCGGTAAACCTGGTGCCCTGAACACGGATTTTGGTATATTCACGGGCGTTGTAATAGGCCTCTGCAGCAACAGCCAGGGACATCATACCGGTCGTGAGACGGGATTCGTTCATCATCATGAACATCTGGGCTAAGCCATGGCCTTTGCCATCTTCTCCGGGAGCCTTGCCGAGCAGCCATCCGCAGCAATCATTGTTTTCGCCATAGGACAGGGTGCAAGTCGCAGAACCATGCTGACCCATCTTATGCTCAATGCCTACCGTGGTCACATCGTTCCATTCGGTGATATTGCCTTCATCATCGAAACGATTTTTAGGGACTGCAAATAGGGATATCCCTGCAGTGCCTTCGCGAGCGCCTTCGGTTCTGGCCAGTACCAGATGGATAATATTCTCAAATAGATCTGAATCGCCTGCGGATATAAAGCACTTGGTCCCTCTAATTTTATACAGGCCCGGGGTATCGGTTGCATAAGCTTTTGTGGTTGCAGCACCTACGTCAGAACCTGCGCCCGGTTCAGTAAGATTCATGGTACCTCCCCATTTGCCGGAAAACATGTTGTCAATTACCTTGGCTTTGAGTGCTTCATCACCAAAGGTTTCGATCACGTCTGCCGCAGAACCACCTGTTATCCAGAGCAAAACCATACCGGGAGCGGCAGCAGTCAACATTTCATTCTGGCAGCAGCTGAATAAACGCGGTATATGGCCGTCTTCTCGATAGTCAAATGCAGAAGCACCCATACCTGCGTCATTAACAGTATGAAAGGCTTTTTTCATGGATTCAGGCAGATATACATTTCCGTCCTTGAATTGAGCCCCGATAAGATCTGCATCGGCATTTGATGGTGCCAGGACATCTCTGGAAATTTTATAAGCTATGTCCATAAATGCATCAAAATCGTCTACAGAGTAATAATCCTTATATTCATCACAGGATAAAAGCTTTTGCGTATCGAGCCATTCCTTGACGACAAATTTGAGTTCCCGGGTATCAAATAAAAAGTTTGTTGCCGGCATAAGAGTACCTCTCTTTCCAGTATTCATAATTTAGGAGTTTTAGCATATGGGGATGGGCTAGGGGAGCGAATCCCCTAACCGGTGTTCTCCTGGCTTTCAAAATAAATTTATCTAAACGCTAAATTCTAGCGCTTATTTGTTTTTCTCCAGATATTGGCTTCCTTGCATACCTGAATTAATTCATCCTGACATTCAGGATGGGCGATTGAGACCAGGGCTTCAGCTCTTTCCCAGGTTGATCTTCCCTTGAGGTTTACCATTCCATACTCGGTGGCAATATAGCTGGTCAGGGAAGCAGGCATGGTGACCAGTGTGCCGGGAACGAATGCAGGAACGATATTAGACTCCATTTCCCCGGTTGCTTTGTTCTTGCGGGCTGATGCAAGTCCCAGGATAGCCTTCCCGCCCTTGGAGTGATAGGCAGCATAATGGAAATCCATAAGACCGCCGGTTCCTGATACCTGTTTACGTCCAACTGACTCTGCTGATACCTGGCCGAGGATGTCAATATTTAAACAGTTGCAGATAGACATTACTTTGTCATTTTGCTGGATCACCCAGGGATTATTGGTGTAGCTGGGGCAGGCGATATTTACCGACGGATTGTTGTCGATAAAATCGTACAGAGCCTGAGAACCGAGAGCGAAGGATGCTAAAGACATACCTTTGTCAATGTTTTTGCGCGTATTGGTAATTTTACCGTTGGCGAACAAGTCAACATAGGCATTATTGATCAGTTCAGTATGAACACCGAGATCTTTTACATCAGATTTGGCGATGATTTTGCCAATTTGATTGGGCATTCCGCCCACACCTAGCTGGAGGCATGCGCCGTCCTCGATCACATCAACAATAATGTTGGCAATCTTAATTTCAATCTCGCTGGCTTGGGATTCCGGTAAACACATAGGCAGCTTGCTGTTAGGGACTTCAACGATGTAGTTCACCCTGGAAATATGAAGCCAATTGTCATTCCCATGCGCAAGCGGCAGTTTGTCATGAATCTCCACAATAATTTGTTTGGCAGAGGCCAATTCACCAAAGACCTTAACGCCCTGGGTACTAAGATTAAAGTAACCTTTATCGTTCATCGGCCTAACCGCAACGAAGGCTACATCAACCGGACGATCGCGATATATGTCGGGGTATTCATGAAGAGTCGATGGAATCACATAATCGAGTCCATCCTCCTGCATGCGCCGGTCCCAGGGAGAAAATGATAAATTGTTGAGAATGAAATGTTCCTGAGTTGGGTCCGCTTTCACAGTTTCCAGATAATGAAATACATTGCCAGCCATCAGTTGAACACCAAACAATTCATCTTTGCGTTTGGCCAATGCCTTGTCCATTTCATGAGTAGGGTAAGCGCATTCCCCATAGCCGACCCGGTCTCCGGATTTAATTATTTTAGCTGCTTCATCGGCACTCATTAATTTGCTTTTGTATTCAGCCCAAAAAGTATTGCTCATTTGTTTTACCTCCTTTTTTCTACTAACCCTTCATGCTGAGCATCTCTGCAAATCCCTGTATGCGAGTTCGTTCCTGCTCCAGGGATTGCCTCTGTTGTTCAATTTCCAGAAATAATAAAGGTAAACCGGCGGCCTCAAATTCTTTGGCTAGGATCGGATAGTCAAATTCTTCCGGATCACAGAATTTCATCATGCACATGACAATGCCATCTGTTCCAGTTTCTCTGGCCATATCAATAATCATCTGACCGCGTTTTTTCTGGGGATCATAGGCCAGCGAACATCCTTCAACAAGTGACCACTGACTGGCAAGACGCATAAGGGGATCGTCTCCTGCAGGCACATCCGTACGGAATTGCCTGGATTCCTGAGCCAGGTCGTCGCCGACAACCGTCAGCTTATTTTCGTTTAACAATGTCAATAAATCATCGGGTTCAGCAGTAATTCCGGTTAGGATAATTCTTTTACCAGTCCATTCTTCGGCCGGCAGTTTGCTGAGTTCATCGATTAAACTGTTGACCAAAAGGGTATGTTGACCCTTTCCCATAAAATAACCGCTTTTTATGACTAGATGCCTTACTACCGGCGTAATGGTTGTGGGGTAGCTGCGGGCAACTCTGCAGAAGTTGCGCAAGGCCTGGCGGTGTTCGTTATACACTCCAATGCTTTCTTGCAGAGCAGCATCACTTATTGGTTCTCCGCCAATGCTTTCGAGTGCCCGAACTATGCGCTGGAATTCAGACTTAAGATACTTGATCCCAGCATCAAGTTTTCGCATCTGCGGATATACGATCTGGATGACAGGTATATGAGGTATGGTATAGAGCCAATCCTGGGGTATTGATTTCAAGGTATCACAGGGAGAGGACATGATCACCGCATCAAGATCGTCATAAGTTCCCTTCATAGCAAACTCAATGTTGGATTGCATAATCGAACAGCAAAATGAAGGTACAACTGTAAAGGCTTTGGAAACCTTGGTGCTTCCACCCCACATAGCCACAGGCAGCATACCCGCAGCATGAACGATTTCTTCCGGACAATAAACCGGAAAACAACCGATAACAGCTTTCCCGGTTTGTTGTTTATAATTTTTAATGGCTTTACCCGGATTGGAGACTACATCTTTCATTACGGATAGTATTTTTTGAATTTCCATTTTTGTCACCTCCTAATTCTGCTTGGACTGTTTGTTGTTTTCCATCATTTCGGCCAGGGCCTGAATTCTGGTTTCAAACTGTGCCTTAGCAAAGCCACGCGGGTCTGTCTGGTCGCCGTCAAAAAATACATAGGGCGCGCCAGTAATTTTGTTCACTTCTTCTGAGATTTTGTAATGCATGAAATCACAGAGTTTGCAGCTCCTGTTCAGGTGGTAGACTGCGCCGTCGCATTTAGTATCTTCTATGATTTTAACTCTAAGGTCGATGTTTCGCTTGAGATTAAGGTTCAATACAATGGAGGAATAAGCTTTGGCCATGCTGTCCAGATCACCGGCCTCGTAGAGCAGAGTCCATGCTGGCGGGTAAGTGGAACCAACCATATTTATGCCGAGGTTTTTAAAGACTTTGAAATTATGAGCCAAATAAGGCCAGCAGGCGATACCGTCCCAGGTAATGCGGTATTTTTCCTCGACCGGAAATTGGCTTTGGCCATTTTTGGCCATTTGCTCCATTTCGTCCGCAACCATATTGAAGAATTTGACCGATTCTTCTCTGCCCCGCATACAAACCATTAAGGCCATGTAATTGTACATGCTGAAACCGCTCATGGGAGAAGGGGTCATTTGCAAATAGGAAGTAGCACGCGCCCATGCTTTGGCTGCTCGAATGGAGGTCTCCATTACATTATGAAAACGATCCCAATCAAAGGGCTTCCCGCAGATTTCCTCCAGTTGTCTGATGCCTTCCAAAATTTGGGCCTTAATATAGTCGGTTCGTTCCTGGGTAACCTCATACTCAACGTTATAAGGCACATCGATGCATATAAGCGGAATATTCAGCTCCTTGGCCAAATTTTCGTACCACTTCACCAAGGTATTGCAGATATTGTTACAAATAATTAGTAAATCAGGCAGAGGAACGTTCTCAAAGCAACAGTCCTGCAAGTCTTTATAAGCCAGGTTTATTCTGGCATACGAGCACAGATCCAAAGAGTAACCCTGCGCTTCTGCATGGTCAATCAGTGGAAGAGCTCCACCTTTGGCACCGATGGCGGCAGCATGATTTTCGGGATACAGGACATGAATTCCCATAGTTTCGCACAGTTCCTGGGGAGCAATTGAGCTTGACCAGGCTACCAGTTCGCCGCGTTTTTTACCTTCAATAGCGTCCTGGTAGTGCTTGGCTGTCAACTCAGCCAGGAATTCTTTGGAAGTCATTTTATCTTCGCTCACAGCTAACACCTCTCTTGAAAATTAATAACGGTTTAATGAAAGTTTTCATTGGAGTGTGAAATCGATCATTTATAACTCATTGATTTGGCTACGCAATAACTGTGCCAATAAAAAATGAAAGTATCCGATGCCTTTTAAGAACCGTGGCAAATTGATGTTTTAATCCAGTTCCAATTTGGATTTACTATCTTGAAACCAAAAATGTCATTGGGAATTAAACAGAAATCACGGGATAAGTGTGGGGAATCTTGCCTCATAATAGGAAGAATGCCTCGATTTTCAGAAAATCTCCTCCAGGTTAACTTATCTGATTAATATTGGTGTGAAATTTGTCATAATTGAGGGAAATCTGCCTCAGTGTTTTAATTAGTAATGGTGCCTATAAAGTTGCCATTATGGTCTGAGATTCTTCCACAATAAAATTATTTTGAATCCGTGTTGCCGCGTAAATAGCGGTTGTAAGCGCTTTAACATTTTAAAAACCTGTCAAGGTAAAATTCCTATTGGCATGGTTTTTGCTCAATCTGATAGTGGTTGAAAGATTATAGTGAAAGGAGGATCATATGGTGTATGTGCTCGGGATTGACATCGGTTCAACTTCATCCAAAGTAGTAGTTCTTAATGGTACAAAAACAATTATTGCGTCCGCTGCAGTCACGGGTGGTGCTGGCACAACCGGACCGGGCAGAGCTTTGGATGAGGTATTTGCGAAGGCAGCTTTGGGATGGAACGATATTAGCAGAACCGTTGCAACTGGATATGGAAGAGTTGGCTTCAAGCAGGCTGATAATCAAATCAGCGAAATAACTTGCCATGCATTAGGAGTACATCACCTTCTGCCATCAGTACGTACTATCATCGACATTGGGGGACAGGATATGAAGGCCATGTCCATATCAAAAGAGGGTATTGTGTCGAAATTTGTCATGAATGACAAATGTGCAGCAGGTACGGGGCGCTTCTTGGAAGTAATGGCCCGGGTCCTGGAAACCGATGTAAGTAATCTGGGAAAGCTGGCTAAACAGGCCGACTCAATTGTTGATGTTAGCAACACATGTACAGTTTTTGCTGAATCTGAGGTTATTTCTCGTTTGGCTTCAGGGGTTAAATCAGCTAATGTAGCTGCAGGTATACACAGATCTGTTGCCAGGCGCGTGGCTGGGTTAGCTGCCAGGGTGGGTATAATACCACTGGTTGTACTGACTGGTGGGGTAGCACAGAACCAAGGAATTGTAAAATCACTTTCTTTGGAACTAGGACAAACGATCATGGTATCACCTGACTGTCAGATTACTGGAGCGTTGGGTGCAGCACTTATAGCCATAAAGGAGATAAGTAGAGCAGTTACAAGAATATCATAGTTAGCCGAATAAAATGTAGTTTGCATTAAGCAATGTTTTTATGAAATCCTATATTTAGGAGGGAAAAAAATGAGTGATAAAAATATATCGGGATCAGCAACAGCTCTATCCGTAGGGTTGGGAATGGGCGCAGTATGGTTTGCGACTCATGCTGGCGCAGGATTTGCGACAGGTAATCAGGAAGTTAACTTTTACGTAAAATACGGTTGGTATGCAATTTTCTTACCGATTATATCAATGTTGATTTTAGGGTGGGCACACCGGAATGCGCTGGTTATTGCCAAAGATAATAACGCCCATGATTATAAAAGTTATACTAACGCCCTCTTCCATCCCTATGAAAAAATCTTAGGTCCAATTGCGGATTTGTTATTCATTGGTTTCCTTATTACTGGGGTATGTGCTTCTATAGCAGGTGCAGCGTCATTGCTGCAGAAGTGGGGACTCCCTTACGGGATAGGCCTTATAATCGTAGGTGCTACGCTGGCTATATTGACCACATATGGCGGTGATCTGGTTATTAGGGTCCTCAAGTATAAAGCTTATTTTCTAATTGTTTCTTTAGCATTAGTCACCATATTAGGGATTAAAGCTGGTCTTCCCAATATCCAACAACTGGTGGCTGCCAAAGCGACTTTTGGCGCTGGTTTCGGTACAGCGCTATGGAATATGATCGTCTATGCAGGGTTCCAATCCGTAACTGCGTTTGCTATCGTATCGATCTCACATAACATTAAAACCACCAGGCAATGTAATGCTTTCATGCTGTCAGGTACTCTCTTAAACGGATTATTTTTGGCAGCGGTTACTATCATGCTGTTTGGTTTTGCTCCGGGTATCTTAAAGCAGACACTTCCGGTATATACTGTAGCCACCAGTTTGGGGATACCTTGGTTACAAGTGCTATACACTCTGATTCTTTTCGTAGCTTTGATAGGCACAGGTGTTGGTGTGGTATATTCTTCAGTTGCATTTTTTCAAAATTTGAAACTATGGGATAAACTCGGGTCGAATTTTAAAAATTTGAGAGTACGTAGAGTATGTTCATCCGTTTTTACTATAATAGTGTGCACAGGTATTTCAGTTGTTGGATTAACCACTGTCATTGTAAAAGGATATGGCACTCTCGGTAAAGTAGCGATTTTCCTTCTGCTAATTCCTGAGATCGTCGTTGGCACTATAAAAATTAGAAATGCAGCCAAGAGGCGGAAAGAACAGGGAATTGATGAAGAGTCAATTGCTGCCTAACCACCAATAGTACAAACTTATATGTTCTCATAAAAAGAGGGGCTTATTATAGCAAATAACAAATAATAAGCCTCTTTTATTTATTTAGAATGGTTCTGGATTTATAGCCTAGTCATGTAGTTTGCGCTGAAGACCATATTTCTTCATCTTGCGAAGGACTGTTTTCTGATCAATACCGGTAGACCTGGCTATCTGGCGGCTACTTGAATATTGATTCATAGCATGACTTAAAATTTGTTTTTCTACTGCTTCAACAGCCTGTGGAATTGGAATAAAGCGATTAACGGTTATCGCCTCATCTGTATCGATAGGATTAGGCCGGGGTTGAATACCATCAAGAGAAGTTAAGGAAGATAACTCTAAATGATTTCCGCTGCTTAAAACAACCATGCGTTCGATTGTATTTTTTAGCTCGCGGATGTTACCGGGCCAGTTGTAATTCTCCAACGCATTTAACACTTCCAGATTGATCCGCTTGTTTTGCCCGTAGCGCTGGTTATACTCACTTAGAAAGTACATGCAAAGCGGGCGGATATCCTCAGGACGTTCCCTGAGCGGAGGTATAACTAGGTTTATTACATTTAAACGATAATACAGATCTTCTCTGAATTTGTGCGTGTGTACCATCGTTTGCAGATCCTGGTTTGTGGCAGCTAGCAGCCTTATATTTACTGGTATGGGCGAGTTGTCGCCCAATCTGGTAATTTCACCAGTACCTAGAGCTCGTAACAGCTTTACTTGTAGGTTAAACGGAAGATCGCCAATTTCATCAAGAAAAAGGGTCCCCCCGTCAGCAGTCTCAAACAATCCCTTTTTACCTGTTTTAGATGCCCCGGTAAAGGCTCCTCCAATATATCCAAAGAACTCCGATTCCAGGAGTTGTTCAGGGATGGCACCACAGTTTACGGCTACAAAAGGATGCGATTTTCTAGGACTATTGTCGTGAATATATTTAGCCAATACTTCTTTTCCTACGCCGGATTCACCGGTTATTAAAACCGTAACATCTACCGAGCATACTCTCAGGGCTGCAGCGAATAATTCTTTCATTTTGGAATTAACCGCTACAGGGCCGCTATTAGTTTGGCTTAGCTTATCTCGGGCTCTTTCAAGTTCTTCCCGCAGCTGCAGCATTTCTGTCATATCGCGGGCATTGGTTACTACCAGTCGTATCTGCCCCTGTTCATCAAAAATAGGATTTGCCGTTGCCATTATATGCTTGCCAGGATATAAATCTACATGATCATAGCTCACTCGGGATTTGGTTTCTAAAACCTCCAAGCAGGCAGCCTTTTTATAAGCATTAGTTTTTAGAAATTCAAAAAAATTCTTGCCCCGGACATCCTGACCAATTATCCGGGTATATGCATCATTAACCAGTATCACATTTCCCTGACGGTCCGTGACTAGTATGCCATCATAAGATTCTTTGATAACCGTAGAGATTTCATCATAGTTGAGAGTTTTGCTTATTTGCTCTGAGGGTAATTCATAAGTCATTATTATGTGCACTCCTTTAAATGCGTGAAAATCATGCGGTCATACTATTTATTGTAAGCAAAATGCACGAGGTTCATTATTTTATATGCTACCGTAACTGCACCCACTACGCAACATATCACTATTCATATCTTAAAGCATCAATTGGATTGAGCCGGGAAGCTTTTGCCGCCGGATAAATACCGAATAACAAACCAATAAAGATGGATACGCCAACTGCTAATGCTATCAAATTACCCGTTACAATTGGGGTAAATCCTATAAGAGGTGCGGCTATATGACCAATCATAAATCCCAGGCCAATACCAAGAATTCCACCTAAAAGGGTCAATACTATAGCTTCCATTATAAATTGACCAAGAATATCAATGGTTTTGGCACCAACCGCCTTTCGAAGACCAATCTCCCGAGTCCTTTCGGTTACTGAAACCAACATGATATTCATAATACCGATTCCGCCTACCACCAGAGAAATAGCTGCTATACCAGCTAAGAGAGAAGTAAGCATGGTTGTGATGCTGCTGACCGCCGACAATAGGTCAGCTGAGGTGATGATATTAAAATCAGCTAATTTTGCATCGCTTATATTATGGTTTGCAAGTAGTGTGGTTTTGATATCCTGTTTAACTTCATTTATGGCCTTTTCATTTTCGGCCTGAATGGTAATTGAGCTGAAGTTCTGCGACTTAAAGGTTTCAGATGCTGAACTATAAGGAACATAAGCTTGATTATTGGGGTTATTAAGGCCGTTCTCATCAGCTCTACGCAGAACTCCTATGATTTTATAATCTGTTCCTTCTATATTAAGGGTTTTCCCTATCGAATCACTATCTCCATAAAGATCACTGGCAAGCTGACTGCCTAGAACGACAACCTTTGTTCTATTATCGATTTCTGCTTGATTATAAAAGTTACCTTGATTCAAGCTCAGGTTCTGAATATTGATATAGCCCTCAGAGGTACCGAGTATGGAATAGCGCTTATCGCCCATGGGGGTCTTCAAAATAGCTGAGCCTGATATTTGCCCTGAAACTTGTTTTATTTGGGGATGTTTCGCTTTATCACTTAGAGATTGTAGATCTGAAACAGTTAAGGTGGAAGATGCTTGACTAAAACCAGATCCTCCGCCCGGATGGCCGCTCATATTAGACCCGTTGGAATTCGATGTACCTTGATCAAAGCCAGCGCCAGGCAGGACAGTAATGTTATTTGTACCCAGAGTTGTAATGCGGTCAGAAATGCTCACCTTTACTCCTGCACCTAATGAAGTTAGAGCAATAACCGAAGCGATACCAATTACAATTCCAAGAGTAGTAAGAAAACTACGGCCTTTGTTTACCAATATTGCTTGTAAGGATTGCTTGAAAATAATAAAAAGCTTCATGCTGACATCTCCTCCTGTGGAACGATCTCACCATCACTTAGTTTAATGATACGATCTGCGTATTTGGCTACATTCTCCTCATGGGTAATAAGAATAATGGTTTTGCCCTTTTTATTAATCTTGCGAAATAACTCCATAATTTCTTCTGACCTTTTAGAATCAAGATTACCAGTTGGCTCATCGGCAAGTATGATAGATGGTTCCATAATTAAAGCCCGGGCGATAGCTACCCTCTGAATCTGGCCACCTGATAATTGGTTGCTTTTGTGTTTAATGCGGTCACTAAGACCTACTTCTTCAATTATTTGGGCAGCTCTAGTTAGGTTATTCTTGGTTTTTCCATAAATGGTGGGCAAAAGGACGTTATTAAGTACGGTAGTTCGGGGAAGAAGATTGAACTGCTGAAAAACAAAACCTATCTGTTGGTTGCGAATGGCAGCTTGATTGCTCATACTAAGCCGGCTTACATCTCTGTCATCAAGAATGTATTTTCCGCTTGATGGCTTATCGAGCAAACCCAGGATATGCATCAAAGTAGATTTACCGGAGCCCGATGCTCCCATAATAGCGACGAACTCACCATTTCTAATAGTTAAATCAATATTCTTAAGAGCAATAGTATCTTCGTCACCGGTTCTATAAACCTTGGTAATTCCTTTTAGCTCTATTACATTACTCATATTTAAACCTCTATTTCTATATAATTGGACAACTTAATCATTAAGGTTCTTAGCTATGGCGTCAAATGTAGATGTTTACACATTAACTTTTCTCTGGTAGATTTAGCAGACTAACGTTACTCTTCCAACTATGTTCAGGAGGAAGGAAGTGGGTTAGATGGATTTATGTTACAATAGCAGATACATACATTAGTAAAATACGTCACATCATTAGATATATAATAAAATGCTGTTTGTCAGGTTGTCGACAGAACCGTCCCCATGACACCCCCTGACAAAGAAATTGTCCAAGTTGAGGAGGGAATATGGTTTATGGAACAAATATTTAATCTCATATCAACAGAAACTCACATATCTATTAAACAAATAAAGTCCGCAGCTCAATTATTAGATGATGGTAACACCGTACCGTTCATTGCTAGATATCGGAAAGAGATGACTGGAGGTCTGGACGAAAACGAAATCCGTCTGGTGGAAGAAAGAATGAAATTCCATCGCAGTTTAGAGCAGCGCAAATTAGAAGTGATACGTCTTATTGAGGAGCAGGGTAAACTTACCGACGATCTGGAAAAGCAAATCAATCAAGCCTCTAAACTGGTTGAGATTGATGATATTTATCTTCCATTCCGGCAAAAACGCAAGACCCGGGCATCAGCAGCCCGCGAAAGAGGACTTCAGCCGTTAGCTGACTACCTTCTTTCCTTCCCTGACAACGGGAATCCGGAGCTAGAAGCAGCCCAATACCTAAGTGATGAGGTCTCTGATGTGAAAGCGGCTCTGCATGGAGCTATGGATATTATAGCTGAACAGGTGTCTGAAGATGCGGCAGCACGGGGATGGATAAGACAATTTAGCCGCCGGCATGGAATAATAGCGGTTAGCACCAAAGATAAGCAGATGGAATCACCATACCGAATGTATTATGACTATCAGGAACCAGTGAGTAAAATTCCCCCTCATCGTATACTGGCCATTAACCGGGGTGAAAGGGAAGACATACTCAGAGTATCAATCACGGTTGACGTCGAAAAAGTCGTAGACTTCTTAATCAGGAGATATGTAAAACCCGGTATTGCCGATTCCTATGTTATTGAAGCAATACAGGACAGTTACTCAAGGCTTATTAAGCCATCTATAGAGCGTGATTTGAGGAATGAACTAAGCGAAAGAGCTGAAGAACATGCCATAAATATCTTTGCCAAAAACCTGGGCAGTCTCCTCTTGCAGCCTCCGGTTAAAGGCCAGGTCATATTGGGGCTGGATCCCGCTTACCGTACGGGGTGTAAATGGACGGTAGTCGATGATACCGGGAAAATGCTGGAGGTGGGGGTTGTCTACCCCACGCCCCCCCAGCGGAAAATTGCTGAGGCAGAAGATACCCTTTTAAAACGCATTCGGAAATACGGTGTAACTGCAATTGCTATCGGCAATGGAACAGCTTCCCGGGAAACCGAACAATTTGCTGCTAATATGATTAACAACAATAATCTGCAAATTACCTATACTATTGTCAGCGAAGCCGGTGCCAGTGTTTACTCAGCTTCAAAGCTGGCAGCGCAGGAATTTCCCAGCCTGGACGTTTCAGAACGAAGCGCCATATCCATAGCCCGGAGAGTACAGGATCCGCTGGCTGAATTGGTCAAAATCGAACCCAAGGCCATTGGGGTAGGTCAGTACCAGCACGATCTTTCCCAGAAAAAACTGGACGAAAACCTGACAGCTGTTGTAGAATCTGCCGTGAATCAGGTGGGGGTAGAGCTTAACACGGCTTCAGCTTCTCTGCTATCCTATGTTTCAGGGCTTTCTGCTGCTGTGGCCAATAATATTGTGGAATATCGAGATACTAATGGCAAATTTAAAAACCGTAAACAATTATTAAAGGTCTCCAAATTAGGTCCCAAGTCATTTCAGCAAGCTGCAGGATTTCTGCGCATCTACGAAGGAGTTTATCCCCTGGATGCTACTGCAATCCATCCGGAGTCCTATGAACTGGCTGAGCAGATACTTAAAATAGCTGAAGCAGGTCCTGAGGACATTGGGAAGCCATCTCTGGCGGCAAAATTAGAGACATTAAATATATCAAGTCTGGTACAAAGCCTTGGCGCCGGAGAGCCGACGCTAAGAGATGTTATTGACTGTCTTTTAAAGCCTCACCGCGATCCGCGTGAAGAGTTACCGGCTCCCATTTTTCGAACTGATGTGCTTAGCATTGAAGATTTGCACACAGGTATGACCTTGACCGGAACTGTAAGGAATGTTGTGGATTTTGGAGCCTTCGTAGATATCGGAGTGAAAAATGATGGATTAGTTCACCTTTCCGAGATGGCTGACCGCTACATCCGACATCCTATGGAAGTTGTTTCAGTGGGCGATGTGATAACAGTACGAGTCTTGTCGGTCGACCGGGAGAGAGGAAAAGTCGGCCTTTCTATGAAGTTAATTTAAGGGAAAACACCAAACCATATTTGGGCGAGTTGCTACCGGGGTTGTTGTCAACATCTTGGCACACCAAGATGTTGACAACAACCCCGTCCCCCTGACAACCTATGGATTATAGACTACTCATTTAGGCCGAAACGCTTTATATGCTCGGCTCTATCTTCATTCTGTACATCCCGTCTTTTATAACTCAAACATAGAGTCTCATCTTCGGCTATACCGTTGGATACATCATTGTTATATCCAACCTGGATGCTTTCGAGAGTACATTGATTGTCTTCAAAATAACTGCAGCTGCTAACGTTGCAGCCGATACCCTGTTTGCCATAAAGTTCACTCATATAGAAACCTCCCTGTCTTTTTCCTAGTTTGTGAACTTTTTAGAAAGTTATTCTGCAAGGCTATCGTTTTACGCGCTAACCCTAGTTGCCGGCAACTCCCCCGGATACGATAAAAGTCATCATTTCAGCACTATTTGTCTCCAGGGGCTGAATGTTATCCTTGGGAAAGACTAGCAGCTGCCCTGCGAAATTGTAAGATTGAGGTACATAGACGGACACAAAATCATCCAAACCAAAATTGGCGAGGGAATCGCAGGTAATAAAGCCCATAACATGAGCGTGACTCTCATCCGAAAGCTTAACAAGCACAGGTTTATTAAAGCTTTTTTTGTCACCAACAAATGCATTGAGCAAATCTTTTACTGATCCGTAAAGGAGTTTCACCAGCGGGAGACGGTTGAGAAATGAATCTATGAAAACAAAAAGCTTTTTGGTAAGGAAATTGGATACCAAAAAACCTACTAATATTACAAGAAGAATAGTGGCAACGAAACCGACACCGGGAATTATGCCCACGCCAGGAAGGGGAATTTTCAAAATTCCATCAATTTTAACAAATAAAACGTAGAAGATATAAAACGTAAGAGCTATAGGAACCATAAACAGCAGTCCCTGAAAAAAGTAATGGATGAGTTTCTTCATATATATAAGCCTCCCTTTTTGTTTAAACACAACGATAAAACCAATAGGATAAAATAAACATGCTTAAAACAATTATATCCTAAAAGAATCTATAGGAAACTTTAGGTGTACAATATTTTACCAATATGAAATAATAAATAGTCGGTTCCATAGCTATAAAAACAGTGAAAACGGGTAAATCTAATAAAAAATATACTTAATAAGGAGAAGTTAAACTATTGAAAACATTTAAGGAACTAAAAATAGCACCGCTTATAATTGAGGCATTAAATAATATGGGTTTTGAAGAACCTACTCCTATACAGGAAAAAACCATCCCCATAGCCATGATGGGGCGGGATTTAATTGGAAGGGCTCAAACCGGTACGGGAAAAACCGCTGCTTATGGAATACCCCTGATAGATAAATGTGAGATTGAGACCGGACAAGTTCAGGGCATAGTTATTACACCCACACGCGAACTCGCCATGCAAGTAGCCGAGGAACTAAATAAAATAGGAAACAATAAAAAGATTAGATCTTTACCTATTTATGGAGGCCAGGAAATAGATAGGCAGATTAGAGCATTAAAGAACAGACCCCAGATAATTGTTGGTACACCTGGTCGTCTGATGGATCATATGAGAAGAAGAACTATACGGCTGCAGCAGGTTAAAATGGTTGTCTTAGACGAAGCTGACGAAATGCTTAATATGGGATTCAAAGAGGATATCGAAGAAATACTTAAGCAAGCACCTGAGGAACGGCAGAATCTGCTTTTTTCTGCGACCATGCCGTTGCATATTCAAGCTCTCGCGCGGGAATTTATGAGGAATCCTGAGGTTATTCATATTGCTCCGCAAGAAGTTACCGTATCCAATACTGAACAAGAATACATTGAAATACCCGAGAAGCAAAAACTTGATGTTTTATGCCGTTTACTGGATATCCAGAATCCGGATCTGGCGATTGTATTTGGCCGTACGAAGCGCAGAGTTGATGAAATTGCAGAAGCTTTAAGCAAACGTGGATATTCCGCTGAAGGTATTCATGGTGATTTGAGCCAGAACATGAGAGACACGGTCATGCGAAAGTTTAAGAATGGAACAATTGACGTTCTGGTGGCAACCGACGTAGCAGCCCGGGGATTGGACATTACTGGAGTAACTCATATCTACAATTTTGATATACCTCAGGATCCTGAGGGTTATGTGCATAGAATCGGGAGAACTGGGCGCGCTGGAGAAACCGGGTTAGCTACTACTTTTGTTACTTCACGTGAAATAGGACATCTTAAATATATCGAACAGCTTATAAAACACAAGATAGTACGTAAACCTATGCCTACATCAAATGATGCCCTGGCTGGGTTACAGCGCATAGTTGTTGAGAATCTCCTTGAGGTAACGGAAAAGGAAGGTATCAGGGCCTACAAAGGCCTGGCCGAAAGCTTGTTAGAAGAACATGATTCCGTAACCCTGCTTGCGGCAGCCCTGAAAATGTTAACTCGTGAACCTGTAAGTAACCCATTGCCGCTGCTGTCTGATGCACCTCCGATCCCTTTAAAAAGTCTTGATAAGGGTAGAGATCAGAAAAAAAGCCCTAGGAGGAAGACTAATACTTCGAGGAAACCAAATACCTCCAGAACCCCAAGCATATAACTGCTATAAGTAAATATTAATAAAGAAGATGGGTAGATCATAATTATTGATTGATCCCATTTTTTTTATTTCATTTTTAAAACCTTCCGAAATAATACATAAGCAATATGAGGTGATTGATATGAAGGTCCGGGAAATTATGACCCCTGCTCCCTTAATCTTTTTACATCCTTCCCAAACAGTAGGTGAGGCGGCAATCATTTTCATGGAGAATAAATTTGATGGTGCTCCAGTGCTCGATGAAAATGATAAACTAGTAGGACTTTTTACTAAGAGTCATGTTTATCGGGTTATAAACAGTGGAATGGATATGAATACAAAAGTTGAAGATCTAATGACCCGGGATATTCTTACGGGCCATCCCGATGATGAGTTTGGTGAGGTCGTAAATCCTACCGTTCCGCGGCTTCCTGTCGTTGATGAAAGCGGAAAGGTGGTAGGAATCATTACCCGTGGGGATATAGCCAAAGCCTTCTTTTTTTCCTACCGTAATATCTCTATTGAATATGATACCATTATCAATTCGGCCCATAATATGATTGTTTCAGTTGATGAAAAAGGCATGGTTAAGATATGGAATTCGGCGGCAGCCAGATTGCTGGGCAGGAAGGAAGAAGATGCTATCGGCAAAAATATACTGGATATACTTCCTACCAGTGGGCTTGCGGATGTTATTAAAACCGGAAGAGTAGAGCCTATGCAGAAGGTAAAACTTAATAACCGTTTGTGCATATCCAACCGTTCTCCTATAATAAAGGACGGAAAAATCATAGGAGCGGTAGCGGTTCTGCAAGATATATCTGACCTTGAAAAAATGTCCCGGGAATTAAACTATGTCAAGGAATTGAATGAGGAACTGGATGCAATAGTTGAATCTTCCTTTGACGGGTTATTTATTACCGATGGGCAGGGAATTACCCTGCGTTACAACAAGGCGTTTGAACAGTTGACGGGTATAGGCGCCCATGAATACAGGGGGAAAAGCGTAGAAGATGTTAAAAGGGACGGGGTAATTTCTGATCCTGTAACCTGCTACGTCCTTGAACAAAAGAAGTCAATCACGAAAATACAGGAAAGCAGAAGCGGCAAGCTTACTCTGACTACAGGTAACCCAGTAATCGATGCTAACGGTGAGATAATAAGGGTTGTATGTAACGTAAGAGATATAACTGAGCTGAATTTATTAAGACAGGAACTTGAGAAAGTGCAAGGCCTGAGTCAGCATTATGAAAGCCAGCTGCGTACCTTGCAGATGAGGTATGCCGGAAGCGAAAAACTCGTATTTACTTCCGTAAAAATGAGGAACCTTATAGATATGGTGGTTAGATTAGCCGCAGTTGACTCTACTATATTAGTAACGGGTGAATCAGGCACCGGCAAGGAGCTGATCGCTGAGACGATACATACCAGCAGCTCGCGCAGCGAAAAACCCTTGATTAAGGTAAATTGCGGGGCTATTCCTGAGAATTTACTTGAGTCAGAACTGTTTGGCTATGAAGGGGGAGCATTCACCGGAGCTAAAAAGGAAGGGAAGCCAGGATATATTGAGCTGGCAGCCGGAGGCACTTTATTCCTGGATGAGATTGGTGAAGTGCCTTTGAATTTGCAAGTGAAACTCCTGCGGTTTTTACAGAACAAAGAAATAATTAGAGTTGGAGGGGGAAGTTATAACAATATTGATGTTCGCATCATTACGGCTACTAATAGAGATCTTTTTGAAATGGTACAGAAGAAGCAGTTCCGGGAAGATCTTTATTATAGATTAAATGTAGTGCCAGTAAATACCCCTCCTCTGCGCGATAGAAAAGAAGATATCCCATCACTGGCAGCTCATTTCATACACCTTTATAACCGTAAATACCAGATGAATAAAAAAATATCTCCGGAAATAATAGATATCTTCATGCAATATGACTGGCCTGGCAACGTTAGAGAACTGGAAAACCTTATTGAGCGACTAGTTGTTATCACACCTAAGGATATCATCAGTTGTGAGGACCTGCCTTCTCATCTAGGGGAAACAGCAGGTGCTAGTTCATCATATATTTTGGTATCAGGTATAATTCCGCTTAGGGATGCGGTTGAAAGTGTTGAAAGACAGCTGTTAGAAAAGGTTTATGCTAAGTATCGGACCACCCGGCAGATGGCCAAGGAATTACAGATAGATGCGTCTACCGTTGTAAGAAAGGCAGCCAAATATCATATTGCTCAGATCAAAGAGTAATTAACCAGAGAAATGTTGTGAAACAACAACAAACAAGCTCAGATTTGCAACATTAAAAACCCAATAAAGGCGTTGGCAGCCTGCAACAGGCAATAAACAAACAGAAGGGAATAGTTTAAGAACTATTCCCTTTTTATATCGAAAAACGTGAAAAACAGTATAGAAAAGTACGGTCCATTCTACCACGTTGCAGAAGTGCAAAAATCTGTTGTGAAGGTACAACGTGCATATTGCAACCAAGTGTTGCAGCAATACAGCATTGTTAGATGCCCACAATTTTGATATAGCCGATAAATACAGATACAATAGCTGATACATTCATTTTCATAATCTTGGCATGGATATTGCTTTTTAAGAGTATAACATCCCAATGAATTTACAACTGCCCTACAATGGGTTCATTTATGAAAGGAGGAAGAAATAATGGAAAAGGATATTCTGTTAATACCAGAGGAGGAAATGAAAGACAAAGTTCGTCAGCTTGCTAAGGAAAATTTTCGTAAAGGTTTAAACTGTGCCGAATCAGTATATACTGCCCTGCTCGACGCGGGTCTCGTAGATTTTCCCGATGAAACTGTAGCACTTACGACTGCTTTTGGCGGGGGAATTGGGCTTACTGGCGGAATATGCGGAGCTCTGGCAGCTGCAGTTATGGGGGTCGGTTCCATACATGGCCGCCGCAATCCCGCTGAAGGAACTCAACAGGAGATTATCGATAAATTATATGGCAATCCTGGCCTCTATCGATTTTTTAATCAAATGCCCTATAAATTTAATGAAAAATTTGGTTCAACCCAGTGCGCAGAATTAAATAAAGATTTTCCCGATTGGTTCAATAAAGATAGATTTCGCAAGTGTATGAACATTGTGGTGGAAACTGCAGTTATGGCAGTGGAATTTATATATCAGGGCAAGAGGGAAGGCTACGGACAACCGTTTGGCAAGAATATGGCCGGTAAGGTTTAGCCGGAATGTAATTAAAGAAAAGGCAGAGAGGAGGAAGCTGAATGCAGATACAGCAAACAGCGTGGGATGAAGAATTTAGTAACCAGGATCTGGCAAGGTTATTAATGGATATGTTTCACCGTATAGTAGTACACCATGTTTTATGGTTTATGGAAGTGGAACACCAAATGGGTTTGGAAAGAGCTCTGGAAGTATTAGACACGGCTTATCAGAGAAGCTTCAATATTCAAATGCAGCGTTTTTCGAAAGTTTTCGGATTTGATATGGAGGAAGGTGTACCCAAGCAGCTCTCAAATTTGCCGCGTGAGGAGCTGATGGATATGCTTACCAATACCGGGGTAAATTGGCTGGCAAACGATGGTATCTGGTTTCAGGCAGTTGAGTTTAAATATGGGATGTTTGATGCCAAACGCTGTAATGATTCATGCTGGACAAAGTTTTCTCCATTTGAAGCATGGTCAATTAAACGTTTTCTGGGGCTGCCGGAAAAACCGGGTCTGGAAGGACTGAAGAAAGCATTGCAGTTAAGGGTGTATGCTCGAATTAATGTGCAGTCTATTATCGATGAAAGCCCCAATAGTATTATCTTTCAGATGAACGAATGCCGGGTGCAGACAGCCAGGAAACGCCAGGGACTGGAAGATTACCCTTGTAAATCAGCTGGACTGGTTGAATATACATCTTTTGCCAGATCGATAGACCCCAGAATTAAAACCGAATGTATAGGCTGCCCGCCCGATTCACATCCTGAAAATTGGGTTTGTGCCTGGCGCTTTTCATTGGAGGAATAAAGCAAAAATCATTCTCTGAACTACAGTGCTAAATATTAATATCAGAAAAGATAGGTAAATCATAAAATTGATTGATCCTATCTTTTCTGGCGATATACAAAAAATATTCAAAAAAGGTTATATCTGGTATGAAAATTGCATCTTAAATTTATTAATAAAAGTACGTTGATTAGTTGTTGCAGTAAATAAAATAAAACTCAAAATTGTAAGGAGTGTTAATATATGTATAACAAAAGGAAAGAGAAGGAGGTGGATATTGATGAAGGTGCGCGAAATTATGACGCCTGCTCCCCTAACCTTTTTACATCCTTCTCAGACAGTTGGTGAGGCGGCAATCATTTTCATGGAGAATCAGTTTGATGGCGCTCCAGTGCTGGATGAAAATGATAAACTAGTAGGACTTTTCACCAAGAGTCATGTTTACCGGGTTTTAAACAGTGGAATGGATATGAATACCAAAGTTGGAGATTTAATGACCCGGGACATTCTTACTGGTCATCCGGATGATGAGTTTGGTGAGGTCGTAAATCCTACCGTGCCGCGGCTTCCTGTCGTTGATGAAAGCGGAAAGGTAGTAGGAATCATTACCCGTGGAGATATAGCCAAAGCTTTCTTTAACTCCTACCGTAATATTTCTATTGAATATGATACCATTATCAATTCAGCCCATAATATGATTGTTTCAGTTGATGAAAAAGGCATGGTTAAGATATGGAATTCGGCGGCAGCCAGATTGCTGGGCAGGAAGGAAGAAGATGCTATCGGCAAAAATATACTGGATATACTTCCTACCAGCGGGCTTGCAGATGTTATTAAAACCGGAAGAGTAGAGCCTATGCAGAAGGTAAACCTTAATAACCGTTTCTGCATATCCAACCGTTCTCCTATAAAAAAGGACGGAAAAATAATAGGAGCGGTAGCGGTTCTTCAAGATATATCTGACCTTGAACAAATGTCCCGGGAATTAAACTATGTCAAGGAATTAAATGAGGAACTGGATGCAATAGTTGAATCTTCCTTTGACGGGTTATTTATTACCGATGGGAAGGGAATTACCCTGCGTTACAATAAGGCGTTTGAACAGTTGACGGGTATAGGTGCCCATGAATACAGGGGGAAAAGCGTAGAAGATGTTAAAAGGGACGGAGTAATTTCTGATCCTGTAACCTGTTATGTCCTTGAACAAAAGAAGTCAATTACGAAAATACAGGAAAGCGGAAGCGGCAAGCTTACGCTGACTACGGGTAATCCAGTAATGGATGCCAACGGTGAGATAATAAGGGTAGTATGTAATGTAAGAGATATAACTGAGCTGAATTTATTAAGACAGGAACTTGAGAAGGTGCAAGGGCTGAGTCAGCATTATGAAAGCCAGCTGCGTACCTTGCAGATGAAGTATACCGGTAATGAAAAGCTGGTGGTGACTTCCACCAAGATGCGGAATTTGATTGACATGGTTATAAGGCTGGCGGTAGTTGACTCCACTATATTGATAACTGGTGAATCAGGCACCGGCAAGGAGCTAATTGCTGAGACAATTCATTCCAGCAGCACCCGCAATGATAAACCTTTAATAAAAGTAAACTGTGGGGCTATTCCTGAGAATTTACTGGAGTCAGAACTGTTTGGCTATGAAGGAGGAGCATTTACTGGAGCCAAAAGGGAAGGGAAGCCAGGATATATTGAGCTCGCAGCCGGAGGTACGTTATTCCTGGATGAGATTGGTGAAGTGCCCTTGAATTTGCAGGTGAAACTCTTGAGATTCTTACAGAGCAAAGAGATTATTAGAGTCGGAGGAGGAAGTTATAACAATATTGATGTTCGCATCATAACGGCTACCAATAGAGATCTGTTAGAAATGGTACAAAAAAAGCAGTTCCGGGAAGATCTATATTATAGACTAAACGTAGTGCCGGTGAATACCCCTCCTCTGCGCGATAGAAAGGAAGATATTCCATCGCTGGCAGCTCATTTCATACACCTTTATAACCGTAAATACCAGATGAATAAAAAAATATCTCCGGAGATAATAGACATCTTCATGCAATATGATTGGCCGGGCAATGTCAGAGAACTGGAAAATCTTATTGAGAGATTGGTTGTTATTACACCCGGGGATATAATTGGCAGAGAAGATCTGCCTTCCCATCTAGGGGAAGCACTAGGAACTAGTTCATCGTATATTTTAGTTTCCGGTATAGTCCCATTAAGGGAGGCTGTTGAGAGTGTTGAGAGGCAGCTGTTAGAAAAAGTCTACGTAAAATTCCGAACCACTCGGCAAATGGCCAAGGAATTAGAAGTTGATGCATCAACTATAGTAAGAAAAGCGGCCAAATACCATATTACTCAAATTAAAAGTGATTAGCTGCAAGATTGTTGCATAACTACAACGTACAATGCAAATATGCAACAACAAAAAATAAATAAAGTGTTGACACAATGCAACGAACTTTGATTCAAACTTAGGGAATAGTTGACAAACTATTCCCTTTTTTTGTTAAAAAAATACGGAATCATATATAAATGATTATATTGATTAAGATTAGTGTTGCAGAAGTGCAAAATTAGTTGTAGGCATGCAACGCATAAATAAAAATAATAGCGTTGCAGTTTGACAACAGCAGCTATGTCCCGTTATTTCTGTTTTGGCTAATGACTACAAATATATGGGCCTAAGTACTGGTTCAGAAAAATATTGGCACGATTATTGCTAGGTTAAGTGTGTAAATCAGAAATTAATTGGGTACCAAATTAATTTCATGTTTTAGGCAATAGCCGAATATATATGAGCATACGGGTAACTCCTTGTACAAAAAAATTATAGATAATTAAAAAAAGGAGGTGAGAAAATTGGCAGCAATGGAATCCACTGCGACTATGGCTAAACGGGGCTTGATAATGGTAATTACAGGAAATGGCAAAGGGAAAACTACTTCTGCATTCGGTCAGGCTCTTAGAGCTATTGGACAGGGATACCGAGTATGCATGATTCAGTTCATGAAAGGGAGAAAATACGGCGAGGTTATAGCAGGAGAAAAATATCTTCCGGATCTTACATTTTACCAATTTGGCCTGGATAGTTTTGTTATGCGGGACAATCCTGCTCAAGTAGACATTGATCATGCCAGGCAAGGCTTTGAAAAAGCCAAAGAAATAGTTCACAGTGGAAAGTTTGACATGGTTATCCTGGATGAAATGAATGTAGCAGTTGATTTCAATCTGATTCCCGAGGAAGAGGTTTTAAGTCTAATTAGAAGCAAGCCTCCGGAATTAGATCTATTATTAACCGGTAGGTATGCCTCAGAGAAACTGAGAGAGATAGCTGATCTGGTAAGTGAAGTTACCGAAATCAAACACCACTACAATGCTGGTATTAAAGATAGAGCCGGCATTGAGTACTAGTCTGATGAAGCTGGAATAATGAGTAAGTTATTGGTTACTCAAATGGATTAAAGTGAGGAGGGAGCAGCCATTGTTTACACAGGAATTATTAGATAAATCAAGTCTCATGAGGAAAAAATGGGAAGATGAAGTTAAGAAAATAATTGCTAAAAGGGCTGACCAGAAGGAAAAATGGTCTACCGTATCTGATCTGGAAATAAAGAGACTATATGGGCCCGAAGACATTAAAGACATGGATTTCGAGAAAGACATAGCTTATCCTGGACAATTTCCCTATCTGAGAGGCAATCAGGCTACTGGGTATCGCGGTAAGTACTGGACCTTCAGGATGTTTGCCGGCATGGGATCCGCGAAAACAACCAACGAACGCTGGCATTATCTGTTGAGCACCGGACAGACCGGTCTCAGTACTGCTTTTGATTTCCCGACCCTGATGGGTTATGATACTGATTCACCTAAAGCCAAGGGTGAATGTGGAAAATGCGGAGTAGCTATAGATACTATAGATGATTTCAGAGACCTGATTAAGGGCATCCCCCTGGATAAAATAACTACCTCAATGACAACCAATCCTCCTGCAACTGCCCTATGGGCTATGTACTGCGCATCAGCAGAGCAGCAGGGGATTCCCCTTAACAAGATAGGCGGAACAATTCAGAATGATATGTTAAAAGAATTTATCGCCCAGAAGACGCTTATGTGCCCTCCTGAGCCATCCGTAAAATTGATCAGTGATACCATCGAATTCGGAACCAAATTTGTTCCTAATTGGAATACCGTAAGTATCAGCGGCTACCATATCAGGGAAGCTGGGGCTACAGCTGTTCAGGAATTAGCGTTTACTTTAAGAGATGGTATGGAGTATGTAGAGGATGTTATCAGACGCAAAGGTTTGCATATTGATCAGTTTGCCTCTAGATTATCCTTCTTCTTTAACTCTCACATTGATTTCTTCGAAGAGATCGCCAAATTAAGAGCAGCTCGCCGCATTTGGGCCAAGGCTATGCGCGAACGCTATAATTCTCAGGATCCGCGCTCCTGGTGGATGAGATTCCATACCCAGACCGCCGGTTGTTCACTCACTGCCCAGCAGCCCTATAACAATGTGGTCAGGACTGCAACTGAGGCTCTGGCTGCGGTTCTAGGCGGAACTCAATCACTGCATACTAACTCACTCGATGAGGTATTATGTCTGCCTTCAGATCATGCGGTACAGATTGCATTAAGAACCCAGCAGCTGATCGCCGACGAAATCGGCGTTGCAAACACCATCGACCCGCTGGCCGGCTCCTATTTTGTGGAAGCTTTGACCAACGAGATGGAAGAAAAAGCATGGGAATACATCCATAAAATCGATGAGATGGGCGGAATGGTAGCTGCCATAGAAAAAGGCTTCCCGCAGATGGAAATCTCCGATGCTGCTTATAAATTCCAGAAGCAAATCGATTCTGGTGAAAAGATTATGATCGGCGTTAACAAGTACAATATAGAAGACGAAGTGATCGACATTCCAATAGTGGAAATAGATGATTCAGTAGAAGAAGGGCAGCTTAAGCGCCTGGCCGAAGTGAAGAGGAAACGTGATAACCGTCAAGTCGCGATATGCCTTAAAGATCTGGCCGATGCTTGTAGGAAAGGCGAAAACGTCATGCCTTTCTGTATTGCGGCAGTCAAGGAATATGCCTCAGTCCAGGAAATATGCGATGTTTACCGCGAAGTTTATGGTGAATACCGTGATCCTGGCATATACTAATTAGATTTTTAAGGAGGTAAGCATGATGGCAAATAGAAGAATTCGTATACTCCTAGCAAAACCGGGTCTTGATGGACATGATCGTGGGGCTAGGGTTTTGGCAAGAAGTTTCCGCGATGCAGGCTTTGAGGTAATCTACACCGGATGTCACCAAACGCCAGAGCAGATTGCCGCAACTGCGCTTCAGGAAGACGTGGATATGGTCGGTTTGAGTTGTTTATCCGGCGCCCATAATTATCTTTACCCACAAGTAGCAAAACTGCTGCAGGAAGCGGGAGCCGGTGATATTGTGGTGGTCGGCGGGGGGATCATTCCCGAAAAGGATATGCCAGGACTTTATGCATCTGGCTTGACAGCCCTGTTTACTCCAGGAGCCACTCTGGATTCAATAAACGAATGGATAAGCACCAATGTAACTCCAAAGGAGTGATCATTTATGAAAGAATTAGGTAAAAGGGTTTTGGCGGGAGACGTTCGTGCGGCCTCCCGCCTCATAAGAAATCTGGAAGACCAGATCGCTGATACCTACATTGCTATTCAAGAAATTTTTAAAGAAACAGGGAAGTCCCATGTTATTGGGATTACCGGGGCACCTGGAGCTGGAAAGAGCACGCTTACAGATGAGCTTATCTGTGCCTATCGCAGCCAAGAGAAATCAGTAGGGGTATTGGCGGTAGATCCAACCAGTCCCTTTACCGGAGGAGCACTTTTAGGAGACAGAATCCGTATGCTGCGTCACGCTGAGGATAAAGGCGTGTTTGTAAGAAGCCTGGCCACCCGAGGTGCAATGGGGGGAATTTCCAAGGCTGTAGGTGAAGGCATTCATGTCATGGATGTACTGGGTAAAGATAAAATTATCGTCGAAACTGTGGGAGTGGGGCAGCAAGAGGTAGAAATAATCAACCATGCCCACACGGTCATAGTGGTCCTGGTACCTGGTATGGGTGACGAAATCCAAGCCTTGAAAGCAGGACTTATGGAAATAGCTGATATTTTCGTCATCAACAAGGCCGACCGCGACGGGGCAGGCAAATTATACAAAGAGACCATGAACATGGTCCAGATGTCCAGGGATAAGTATGGTATTGCCAAGGGTTGGACGACACCGGTGTTGCTGGTGGAAAGCGTACTGGAGCCCCACAAATTTGCGGAGAGTGTAACGAAACTCAGGGATAAGATAGACGAACATTATCAATTCCTGGTTGACCATGACCTTATCTCAGAGCGCATGCGCCGCAAGACCGCCGCTGAGATCAGTGAAGCACTGTGGGGGGCCATCCTGGCACCCATATTGGAAGAGGTGGAGAGCAGCGGGGAAATGCAAAGGATGATTGACAAATCATTGCTTAAAGAGGTCGATCCCTATACACTTGCCGATGAGGTGGCCAAAAGGTATCTTAAAGAACGGCCCACATCTTCTGAGGCATAGCCAGGGAGAATAATGAGCATGGAAAATCAGATTATTAGGATTTTACTGGCTAAAACGGGTCTGGATTCTCACGACAAAGGAGTGCGTCTACTGGCCCGCGGTTTAAAAGACAGCGGCATGGAAGTGATCTATACCGGGTTGTATCGCACCTTAGAAGAAGTGGCTCAGACAGCTATACAGGAAGATGTTGATATAGTTGGTTTAAGTATGCACACTGGCGCTCATAATCAGGCATTTCCCCGGCTGCGCGAATTATTGAATTCGCAAAATGCCGGGGATATCCTGATAATCGGAGGGGGAGCAATTCCCAGAGATGATCAGCTGGAACTGGTAGAGGCCGGATCGGCCGCCGCGATATTTGGACCTGGTACTTCCACCAGTACAATCGTTGATTGGATTAATAAAATTATGGCTGCCAGAAGGAAATAGATTGAAATCTGAACTTTCTGGCAGTTCAGTTTTTGATTTTAACCAATGAAATGGGGGTAACGGCAATTGAGAGAATCGCTATTGATGTATATAGATAACTCGGTTTTTCTGAGAGATGATTCTCTTGTAATTTTAGACCGCCGCCGTTTTCCCCATGAAGTGGTACCGGTAATTTGTTGTGATTACGAAGAGACTGCAAAATGTATAGAAGACATGGTGGTACAAGGTGCCGGAGATATTGCGATAACTGCCGGATATGGGCTTTATCTGGCAGCTCGCCATATTGAAGGCCTTGGTGAGATAAGTATTTATAAAGCTATCGAATATTTGCAGAGAGTAAAAAGGCGTCTTGTGAATACTCGTCCAACTGGTTTTCATACGGCAGTTTTACTGGAACATATACTGGGAAAATTGGATTGGGAATCTTATAGTTGGTCTGAGCAGATATTAGAGTATATTACCGAGGTTATAAGAAAGCGGGAGATCCGCTCTGAGTTAACTGGTAAATGGGCTGAGACTTTGCTTCAAGAAGGTGACTGCATTCTTACGCACTGTTTTCCTGGTCCAGCATTACTGCATATGCTCAAATTTGCTATAAAGCATAATAAAAAGATAAAGCTTATAGCTACTGAAACCAGGCCTTATCTTCAGGGAGCTCGATTAACTGCATGGGCAGCTTCAGAGCTTGGAGTCCCAGTAACCTTAATAACCGATAATATGGCAGCTTATTGTATGAGCCAGGGGATGATAGCAAAAGTATTTACTGCAGCTGATAGAATTGCCATCGATGGAACAGCAGCCAACAAAATTGGAACGTTTCAGCTAGCTCTGGCGGCTAAATACCATAACCTACCGTTTTATATCCTGGGTTACGGGGGGCCGGACAAAAATTGTCCCTGTGGCAAGGATATACCTATAGAAATGCGCGATCCCGACGAGGTTTTGAATTTTAACGGCATAAGACTTAGCGGTGATAAAGTCCAAGGTTTTTATCCGGCTTTCGATTTGACTCCACCGGCCTTGGTGGACGGGGTCATTACCGACCGAGGGATCATTCCTGCGACCGAGGTTGAAAACTATTGGTCATTACCGCTTAAAGAATCAGAAGATTAATAAAACGAAACTATCATAATGATTGAGAATAGGAGGAAAATAAATGGCTATTATTAAAGATGGCGTTTTAATCCCACTAGGTCGCCAACTGTTTATATCCAAGAAAGATGGTTTGAAGATGGAAGACTTGATAATCGAGGGCGATGACCATTATCTCTTATATGAAAAAGGCGACGATATAATTGTAAAGAATGATGACTGCTGCCGAAGCATTAAGGTTACCATTAAAACTAAGGAATAATTGATTTATATGGAGGAAGAACTATGGTGCGGTTATTTAGAGCCTGGTCGGTATTAGATGAGTTCCTGGGGCAGGATCAGGTAATGTTTAACTGGTTCGTAGCAGGGAGACCGGTACCAATAGTACCTTATGAGGAAATGATAGAGGATTTCGACGAAGATCAGGAAGAAGTCTGGTATGATAAAATGCTGGCGAATGAATTGCTGACTGAAGCCGAAGTTGAGGAATTGCGCGAATATCTTCTGAATCATCATAATGTACAGGTTCAAGTTGAAGAAGTGCTCTTGCCTATACAGGCCGGAGGACTAAGTTATGGACTTCTGCTGATAAGTGGGGAGAACGGTTTTTATAGTTTGGCTGATGAAGAAACATACGAATTAAGTGTACCTATACTAGGACATTATAAAGTTGAGGAAGATCCAACCAGTCTATTATCTCTTGAGGAAATTGAAATAGGGACTATTTTTCTGGAGAAGGTCTTTGATAATCTAAAAATATCTGCGATTGATCAGAATGATAAGATCGGTCTTTTGAAGAAAATTTATGAAGAAACTGGTCTTTTGGTAAAAAGAGATAAGAAGAAGTCTGAAAGGATGAGCAATAGAAGGATTAAAAATTGAAATAACCAAGCAATAAATTCTTCGTTCAGCTTAATCAGCAATTTCCGAAGCAAATTGAGGAATAAGGAGCTAACATTATGAAAATAGGAGATAGGGTAGTAGTTAGTGAACCCAAGCATCATTTGTTTGGGCTTCAAGGCTCATTAATAGGATTCCGGGGAGCAAGACCGCCCGACGACACATGGTTGTTAATTTTTATCGATATGCGTAATCGCAGCTTCCTTATCCCTCGATCTATGGTTAGATTAACAAACGATGAAAATGGTGCTAAAAGGGAAAAGAACTGATATATAGGCTTACGGGACAGCTAATCTATTAACAAAAGCCCGGCAATGGTTAATTCGCCTTCTTTGAAGTCCATTGTTAGACCGGCTGACTGAAATGTTTGTAAGACATCGATCCCCATTCCTTCCATAGAAGGGCGGGAAGCCCCCGGTTTTCGGCATTGATTACCGCCCTCCTTAACAATGCAATTTTCGCAAAGTTTACATTCACCTGCACCTAAGGCAAGAGCTAAGCGGAAACCGGAGCCAAAAGCTTTTCTTTCCAGAGAAATAAGAAGTTGATTAAATTGCAGAGCGATGGTAGTATAGGCTTCTAGAATTTCTTCTTTGCTTTTTGATGGGATAGCTTGATAAAGCTGTAAAAGAAGAGCAAAGTTATATCTCTTGAGCAAGAGACGGTTTTCAGATAATGAAGGAAGGTAAGGAGGACACATTAAATTATTTTTATAATTGCCGCAGAGATTAACCTGACAATGCATTCGAACGCGTTCATCTATTAAAATGTTTTGGGCCAGTATAAGACAAGTTTTGCTAAATCCCATTTTATTAGCGTATTCTTCAAGTTCCAGAATCTTATGAAATGTCTCTTTTAAATTCATGATTAACCCTCATTTTTGAAGTTATTCTATGGCCTGTAAGTGAGTCGTAAAATCTACTATAAATGATAGCATTTAATGGAAAATAATTCTAAAAAGATTATTTTCATATATAATTAGCATAACCATTCAGTTTTAAGAAGATTTTTGGAAATTGAATTAACTTTATATATTAAGTGCAGCGGGGTCTTTGTTCAATAACAAAGTGCCGGGGAACCAGGTAAAAGCCTGGACGGTCGCGCCACTGTAAGCGGGGAGCATGTTTCCAATTGCCACTGGGGTAAAAGCCTGGGAAGGCGGAAACAGGCAAAGATCCGTGAGTCAGGAAACCCAACCGCTGAACTGCACCAAAAACCTTCGCGGGAAAGGGGAGTGCTTTGAGAAACGGGTAAAAGCTCCCACTTGGTTCCTAAAAGTGGGAGCTTTGTTAATTTCAGGGCGAAACTGCCAAAAGACATTTAGACATTTTTGTGCTTCTTTCTGTAGTAATATAAAAAGCTGTGTTGATATAATTAACCAATAATTACCATATACGGGGCTGATTACTTTGAGCAGCTGACAGAACTGCGTAAGACGGCAGCAGTGAAGGTAAAAATGAAAAAGTTGAAGGAGGATTGTAAAAGTGATCAATACCAAATTCTGTTTAGGTAAACCCATGGCATTATTTTGCTTATTGATTCTTGTTTTGATAAGTTTATCCGGCTGTAAAAACGCGGCGACACAGTCGACAATGGCGAGCAAAGATGGGGCTTTTCCAGTAACTGTCACCGACGATCTGGGCCGAAAAGTTACCATTAAAGCAGAACCCCAACGGATAATTTCCTTGGCTCCCAGCAATACCGAGGTGCTGTTCTTTTTAGGACTAGGTGACCGGGTTGTTGGGGTAACTACATATTGTGATTATCCTGAGGCAGCTAAGGCTATCCCTAAGATTGGAGGCTTTAAGGACCCCAGCCTGGAAAAAGTAGTCGCATTGAAGCCCGATTTGGTTTTTGCTACAGGTATGCACGCACAACTGATCAAACAATTGGAAGATGCAGGATTAACCGTTCTGGTTATAAAACCAAATACAATTGATGGAATTTTCAATTCCTTTAAAACGATTGCAAAGGCAGCGGGTGAAGAGAACAAGGCTGCTGCGTTAACCAAAGGACTTCAGGATAGAGTCGATGCTGTAAATAAAAAAATAGCCACGATCCCAGATAATCAAAGACCGGCTGTATACTATGAAATGTGGTATGAGCCGCTTATGTCAGTTGGAAAGAGTACTCTGATTTCCGAAACAATCAAATTGGCCGGGGGGAAAAGCATAACCGCTGACCTTGCGGAGCAGTATCCTCAGATAAGTGAAGAAGTAATTATTGAGAAGAATCCTGATGTATTAATTAATTCATATGGCCATGATGCCAAAAAGATAACTCCTGAAGAAATCGCCGCCAGAAAAGGGTGGAATGAATTATCCTTTGTTAAGAATAATCGGATATATACAATAGAATCTGATTGTTTAACAATTGCCGGTCCCAGAATAGTTGACGGTTTGGAAAAGATGGCACAGTGTTTATATCCGGACCTCTTTAAATAAAAATAAGGGACTATTGAGATGTAAACTGGCAGGATACTCCGAGGATTTTTCCCGCTAGACAAGGCGCCAAAGCTAACCATACAGGTAGTATGGTTAGCTTTGATAACGAAGTATTAGCGCGAAAAAGATCAGAGTAGATGCCAGGTTGGCAGTCCCGGATTAGGAAGTAGTGGATCTTATGATTGGTGTTAATGTTTTTAAACGATCGATAGTATTTGCTTTATTGTTTGCTCTATTGATAGGAGCTGCAATATTAGGAATTAGTATTGGTGCTGTTTCAATACCACCCTATGAAGTAATTGGGATTTTCCTAAGTCATATTCCCGGTATTGGCAGCCATTTTATGTCCGGTTTGATCCCTGAGCATGAAACTATAATTCTTACTATGAGGTTTCCCAGAGTAATACTTGCTGCTTTTGTCGGAGCAGGACTAGCTTTAGCAGGAGCCACCTTCCAGGGAATATTCCGCAATCCAATGGCAGATCCATATGTTATAGGGGTATCTTCAGGAGCTGCTCTGGGTGCGGTCAGCAGTATACTTTTTCAGACAATCTTTAATATTTCCATTCCCTTTGGCATACCTCTTTTTGCCTTTATATTTGCAGTTCTGACCATACTTTTGGTATACAGTCTTGCCAGGGTAGGGGGTAAGGCTCCAGTTATGACTTTGCTTCTAGCTGGAATAGCAGTTAGTTCATTAATTACAGCTCTTGTATCCCTGTGTACCTTTTTTAGCGGTGATCAACTGCATCAAGTAGTCTTTTGGCTAATGGGAGGACTTTCAGGCCGGGGATGGAATTATGTTTTGATGTTTATCCCTTATGGAGCTATCGGGTCAACTATGGTATTCATATATGCACGAGATTTAAATGCAATGTTGTTGGGCGAAGAACCTGCGGAACACCTGGGAGTTGAGGTTGAACGGGTAAAACGCCGCCTGCTTATAGCAGCAGCATTACTAACCGGTGCATGTGTGTCTGTAAGCGGACTGATTGGTTTTGTAGGGTTGGTTATTCCGCATATAGTGAGAATGTTGTTAGGGCCGGATCATCGTATATTACTGCCGTCCGTGGCTTTAGTCGGAGCCGCATTTTTGTTAATTGCTGATGTTCTGGCTCGAGTTATCATAGCCCCGGGAGAATTACCGGTAGGTATTGTTACAGCTTTAGTAGGAGGTCCATTTTTTATCTACCTTTTACGTCGGCAAAAAACAGCCATGTTTTAATTGGGGGGGTAGCAGGTGCTTTTTAATGTTTTAGGTGTTACTTGTGGCTATAGTGCTTATCCGGTATTAAAGAATGCCAGTGTGCAGATTAATCATCGAGATTTTGTAGGGATTGTAGGGCCTAATGGCTCTGGAAAATCTACACTTCTCCGCACTATCAGCCGGGTGTTAAAACCCCTGCACGGAAAAGTTCTGCTGGAAGAGGAAGACATATACCATATACCTGCTGTAAAGGTAGCCAGAAAGATGGCAGTTGTAACTCAAGAACAGGGTCTGGACTTTCCCTTTACAGTAAAAGATGTTGTAATGATGGGACGAATACCCCATTTAAAACGTTTTGAAAAAGAGGGTTTAAAGGATTTAGCGGCAGTCACAAAAGCTATGGAATTAACTAATACTGCTTTATTTGCTGATCGCCAGGTAAACCAGCTTAGCGGCGGTGAAAAACAGCGGGTATTATTGGCCCGGGCACTAGCCCAGGAACCGAAAATACTTCTTTTGGATGAACCTACTTCATATTTGGATCTGAATTATCAGATAGAGATAATGGAGCTTCTGGCTCGGATGCGTCGAGATTATGGCCTTACTATTGTTATGGTTATCCATGACATTAACCTGGCATCTCGATATTGTGATTATTTACTGGTAGTGAAGGAAGGGGCGGTACATTCTATCGGTACTCCTAATCAGGTGATTACAGCCAGTACTATAAAGGAAGTTTACGGTTGTGAAGTGCGAGTAGAGTACCCCGACACCCTGGGCCGCCCGTACATAGTGTTTCAGTCTGAAGAAATTTGTGCAGCCCGGGAAGGTGATGAACGCTGGGTACATGTTGTTGGAGGCGGCGGATCGGGGACAGAACTTTTTAGGAACCTGCTCAAATCCGGCTGGAGAGTGAGTACAGGGGTAGTAAATGTTGGTGATAGTGATTGGCAGGAAGCATGCCGCCTGGGGGTCAGCATTGTTGAAGCTCCTCCTTTTTGTAATGTGGGAACAAGTGAAGTGATGCGTAATAAAGAGATGATGAATAAAGCAGAGTTTATTATTATGGCAGGGATTCCGTTCGGTACAGGTAATCTGGGTAATTTAGAATGTGTACTTGAAAAAGCGGAAGGAGGAGATCCAGTCATAATAGTTGATAACCTTGATGTAAGTGAACGTGATTATACTGGAGGAAAAGCTGCGGAGCTTTACAGGAGACTGCTTGCGAGTGGAGTGCGCAGAGTTAACAGCGAATGGGAAGCAATACAATTGCTTAAGGGAGGTGCGGATAATGTCATCTAGGGGTAAGCTTATTTTTGTTACCGGTGCAGCGAGAAGCGGTAAAAGTTCCTATGCTGAAAAGATAGCGGCAGAGTTAAAAGGGAAGGTAATTTATATCGCTACCTGTGTTCCGGGAGACGATGAAATGAACGAAAGGGTCGCACGGCATCAGGCCCGAAGACCGGCAGAATGGCAAACTATTGAGGAACCGCTTGATCCTGCCCGGGTAATTAAGGAGTTTAATGATACACAGAATATATTTCTTTTAGATTGTTTGACCCTGCTGGTTAGTAATCTTATGCTTCGAAATGACGCAGATTCAGATGAAGAACAGATATTAGAAAAGATTACCGAATTAGCTGAGGTGAGTTATAATTCTTCAGCTCAAATCATTATAGTTTCCAATGAAGTGGGGTGGGGTATAGTCCCAGGTGATCCTTTATCAAGATCTTATCGTGATATTATTGGGCGTGCCAACCAGAAGATAGCTTCTTATGCTGACGAGGTATATATAACTATTGCAGGCATTCCAGTTGAGTTAAAAGCTCTTGCTAAAAGTTTGAACTAATACTTAACTTATGGGATTATAACTGAATACTGATAAATAGTCGTGCAAATCGGCAACAGAGGTCGCAGAGATGCAACAATGGAAAAAATTCTTGGTTTGTTGCTAAAATGCATATGATTTAAGGGGAATAGTTTTCACTATTCCCCTTTTTTTGGAAAAAATTACTGAGACCGGATGAAAAAACAATAAAAATAGAAACCCAAATTGGTTGTGTTGCAAATCTCCAAAAAGTGGTGCAAACATGCAATGGATCGAGAATATGCCTTTGTTGGGTCAATGCAACGGAACGATTTATATGTAGTTAAGAGATTCCCATGTTTTAGCGCTGGTACGAGTTTTTAATAACTGGCATGAAAGTTGCTTGTATATATAGTAAAACAACAATACAACCAAGATAGGTAAATCGATGAACACTTAAATTAGTTTAGCTGTACCCGAACATATTTATACTATTTTAGTATACAACATTTAGGATTAGCAAGCAACATCTATGTTGAGTATGGCTGCAACATTAGCAGGCAGGGAGGGGGTAACATTCATAAAAATTCAAAATTCTAAAGCCATGCAGAAAGTCTCCTGGGTTGCCAGGGCCTATTACTCCTGAAAGGCTTCGATAGGAAGCCGGGGCACATGACTATGGAGAGGAAGAATTGTTAATAGTTATGATGAAAAATCTGCAGGCAGAAATCTTCAGCATTAATTGCTCAGGTTCTTCCGTTAGGGATAACCGGTTATTCCTCATTATTAGTCAAAGGGGGTAAATTGATATGGATAAAGCCATGTTCTTAAAATACTTCATAATTTCGATTCTTGCCTTCTATCTGGTAAAAGGTATCCTTTACATCGCTTTGTGGCAGGGACTTATCGTGCTGGAGAGAAGAGGCAAAGAAAAGCTTGCGAAGAGAAAGAAGCTTTCAGGAAAGGCGTCAGAAACATTCTGAATTTAATTTAGCAATAGAGAGGAGTCGGATAAATATGACAGCTTTAAAAATTGATGAATATGGTCAAATACTTCTCCCCTTAGAAGTAGGCAAACAACTTGATTTACAGAATAACGACTGGCTTAAGGTAAATATTCAAAATAATCAGATAGTAATGACCCCTTTGAGAGAACCAGATGCAGATTTGGTTGAGGAACTTATAGATCAAGGAATATTTTATTAAAGGAAAGGAGGATGAGAAGTATGGCTGCAACAACCAACGTAACCATGACAGTCTATCAAAATGGTCAAATACTGATTCCGATTGAACTTAACAACAAGCTTTTTTTACAGAATAATGACTGGCTCCAAGTTAAAGTAACAGCGGATTACATGGTGCTGATTCCATCAAGAGTAGTAGAAGCAGAAATAATCGAAGAACTTATTCATGAAGGTGTATTAATAAACGCCGAATAAACAGTGGGGGATTTACTTTCAATCACTATCTTGTATTTTGAGATGGGAACTATCAGCTATCTAATCGTTCCCATCTCTCATATATATAGTGCCAGGAAGAACTAAACAATCCCGCAATTTTTAGAAGAGAGGAGGACTAGAAAAGTGGAAATGAAGTTGACTCCGAAATCAGAAATAGATTCAAGAATTGCCAAGCTTCAAGAAAGGCTGACTAACCAAGCACTGGATGCAACGATTGTTCTCCTCAACAGTGATATGTTTTATTTTACCGGTACGGTGCAGACCTCATATTTGTATGTTCCAGCGAGTGGGGAGCCGGTGCTAATGATCAAGAAAAGCTTAAGGCGCGGCAAGGATGAGTCGCCTCTAACCAATATTGTTCCTATCAATAGTCCCAAGGAGATTCCCGGGATCCTCGCTCAGTTCAACTACACCTGTTTTAACAAAATAGGATTGGAATTAGACGTACTGCCCATGAATCTTTATAAAATGTATCAAAAAGTCTTTCCAAATACTGAGTTTAGTGATATCTCGCCTGCAATCAGAGAGATCAGGGCCATTAAGTCACCATATGAAATAGACCTTCTGCGAGATGCTTTAGCTGTTATAGACAAAGCTCATCTGGCTGTACCGTTTTTCTTGCGTGAAGGAATGTTAGAGATTGAACTGGCAGCTCTGTTTGAAGCTGAGATGCGTAAACGGGGGTATTCGGGCTGCTGCAAAATGAGGGCATTTAATCAGGACTTCTTCTATGGAACCACATGCACAGGAAGCAACGGGGTCATTCCCTGCTATTTCGACGGGCCGGTCGGAGGCTCCGGTGTTGCTGCCACCCATCCCCATGGTGCCGGATGGAAAAAAGTCAAGCGCAACGAAGTTATTTTCATTGACTATACCTGTGTAGTTCACGGTTATACGGGTGACCAAACCAGAATATTCGCGATAGGGGAACTTACACCCCGGATGGTTAAAGCTTTTGAAGATGCTCAGTTTATTAATTCAGAACTTATCAAGTGTATCAAATCAGGTACTCCGGCAGAAGAACCCTATATTCTAGCCGTTAAATTGGCGGAGGAAATGGGCTATAAAGATAATTTTATGGGCTATAAGGAAGATAAGGTTAAATTTGTCGGGCATGGGATAGGTTTAGAGTTGGACGAGTTCCCTATATTAGCGAAGGGAGTGAAGACTCCTATCATGCCGGGGATGACCTTTGCCCTCGAACCTAAATTTGTATTTCCTGAGGGTGCCATCGGCACAGAAAACAGTTTTGTTATGACTGAGAATGGCCCTGAGTACCTGAGCATTACACCTGAGGTTATAACCTACGTAGAATATGAATAAAAATTGGGTTAAACTGGCTAGCGCGCAGTCAGTTATCCTAAATAAAAAAATAATTATTGAATTACACAATTTATGGACATAAATTTTATATTTACCCATATTTCATATATTAGGTAAGTCTTTTAGTGATGGAATCTGCATTCCATGGAAGCATGCTCATATTTCCTGAATTTATACCTATATGAGGTCTATCAAGAAAGGGGGAGGGGTTAACGGCTGTGGGGCAAAAATCAAACCTTGAAACATAATTTAAAGAGAAAAAGAGAAAAAGGAGGAGGAGAATAAATGGCACCAAAAATAATTAGTCTGCAAGAAGCTGTTGGCCTGATTAGCGACGGCGATTGCTTGGCATTTAGTGGTTTCACTATCTGGCGGCGTCCAGTTGCAATGTGCTACGAAATACTTCGTCAGGGCAAGAAAGATTTGCATTTGTTCGAAGTACAGGGAGGATTCCATAGTGAAGTGCTCGTTGGAGGAGGAGCAGTCAAACTGTGGGAAGGAAGTTGGATGGGTCAGGAAATACTGGGTAAAACGGGGGTCAATCTGTCCAGAAAACAAGCTGGCAGAGAGGTAATTGTTGACGACTACAGCCACGGTCATGCAGTAGGACGCATTCAGGCTGGTGCCATCAACGTACCGTTCTTCCCTACTGCTCTGTCTATGGGTACTGATATTCTAAATCCAGCTTATGATGGATTCGCAAATGCCGGCCTGCGTGACGGCAGCCATCCCAAAATTGCCAAAGAAAAATATACAGCCATAGAAGATCCCTTCTATGATATGGGCGAATTGCTGCTCATGCCTGCGATTAATCCTAACTGGGGATTGGTATATGCTCCAATGGTGGGCAGCGAAGGAACTGTGCGGGTACTTGCCCAGGGATATAATGATCAGGACGTAATCAAAGCATGTGACAAGGTCATAGTAATTTGTGAGGAAATTGTACCTGATGAATTCCTGCGGCGTGAACCAACTCAGAATCTTGCCACCGGATATGAAATTGACTACATTGTCGTATGCCCATGGGCAGCACATCCCACCGGCTCCCAGTACTACTATGATACTGATGCTGATTTTCTCAGGAGTTTCAATGCAAGTACCAAGAGTCAGGAAGGTTTCGATAAATTTGCTGAGGAATATATCTTCGGTGTAAAAGACCACTATGAATACCTGGAAAAATTGGGAGTTAAGCGTCTGGAGACACTGAGAGCCAGCCAGGCTACAGGTTATTCCAGCCGGGTGAAAAGGGGGACGAGATAAATGGCTGCAAGCAATGAATACGCAAAAGTAGGCGAATATAAAGGTATCGATCTGCTGGCAGCTGCAGCTGCCAGAGAAGTTTGCGATGGGGACGTTGTCTTTGCAGGTACCGGGCTTCCTATGTTAGCTATAGGCCTGGCTCAGAATGAGCATGCCCCCAACGCCGCATGTATTTACGAGGCAGGCAGTATTGATGGCAGGCCTATAGATATACCAACTTCCGTTGGTGATGCCCGGTGCGCTTACCAGGCGGCCAAAGCCGGTGGCCTCTATGAGGCATTTTATGGTCAATTGCATTCAGGTTATGTAGATCTGGGCTTCCTGGGCGGAGCTGAAATAGATAAGTATGGCAGTCTTAACACCACTTATGTCGGCACTCCTCTAGACCCCAAAGTGAGATTTACCGGCAGCGGCGGCAACGCTGATATCCTCTCCTTTGCCAAGAGGACTGTATTAATAATGGTACAGGAAAAACGCCGTTTCACAGATGAACTGGAGTATGTAACATCCCCGGGTTGGAGAGTTAGGAAATGGCCCAGTGGCGAATATGTATCCAAGCAGCAGCTCTATGGGAAGTATTTCTATGGCGGCCCATCTGCTTGCATCACTAATATGGCTGTATTCAGATTTGATGAGACTGGTTTGATGTATTTGGATACTGTGCATCCTGGTTACAGTGCGGAAGAAGTCAAAAATAATGTTGACTTTGATCTGAATATTTCCCGGTGCAGCGGAGAGACCAAACCCCCTACCTATAGGCAATTGGAGATACTCTACAAAGTAGTTGATCCAGAAGGAATATTCCTTCCCTAATTATTAAAGCATGCAACACAACCGTCCCAAACTGTTTAAAGGGGCCTCTCTTATAGCGAGGCCCCCCTTTTTTGTTTAGAAGGCAGAAAAACATGGAGACGGCTCTTTCACCTTTTCCAGAGCCGTCCCCGTGTTTTGTCCGTTCACAGCAATCACCGTCTATCATTTAGGGTCACTTCAAACCAAACCTGTTAAGAGCGGTTCCCCAGCCATTCCGAAATCAGCGGCCACACTTGTTTTTTGGCCAGGTCACCGAAAACCAGGCCCCCATGGCCAATGGGATATTCATAATAAGCTTTGTCCTCAGACGGGAGGAGATTTATTAAAGCCTTGGACTGTTCGGGCAGAACTATATGATCACTGGTTCCACCGAGCACCAGTACCGGTGACTGGATATTGCTCAAATTTACGCGGTGCCCCCTGAGAATAACTTCATTCTTTATCAGTTTATTTTCTTGGTAAAACTCCTTTATCCACTGTCTATAGAAGCCTCCAGGGAAATCCTTATTATCATTTACCCATTTATTAAGAACCCTCCAGGAATGAACCGGCATGCCTTGGTCGAGCATTTTCCATAAACGGGTATATGTTCCGCAAAAATTGTTAACCGGGTTGAACATTTTAACCCCAAAATCAACAAATGATGATGGTACCAGCTTGAAAGTATCAACTATTTTATCAACATCAAAATTTGGATTCTTAAGCCAAACGCTCGCAACTCCGGCATCCTCAAAATCAAAGGGTGCAGCTAAAAAAATCATGTTTTTAATACGCGGCATTGGAAATAACGAAGCATACATACTCGCCATGGTGCCGCCCATGCAATAGCCTAATATACTTAATTCATCCGTTCGTGAAAACTGGCATACCTTACGGGCAGCATGAGCAATGTAATCAAATACGAGATCCGCAATAGTCAAATCTCGATCTTCCCAGGCCCATTTACCCCATTCCAGCATATAAACATCAAAACCATCATCAACCAGGTGTTCTATCAAGCTCATTCCCGGCGTTAGATCTAGAATGTAGGCTTCATTTATCAATGCATAAAGGAATAGTATTGGTGTTCGATGCTTATGGCCTGTTTTTTCAGATATATATCGATACAGTTTGGCTTTGTTTTTTCTCCATACTACATCCTTCGGTGTCATTCCGGTCTGTGGATCAGGATCAAAGGTTAATATTTCGGCCCACTTCTTGGTATTGTCAAGTAAACGGTCGTAACTTCCCTGCAGTTTTTCACCTACTTCTGCAGCAGAACCGCTGAAAAATAATGGATCTTTCATTCTTTTTGCTCCTCATCCTTTTGTTAAACTACAACATGTTTGCCAGGCGGGATAACTATTGCTTCACCGTCCAGTAAAATTTCATCATTTTGATTAAAACATATAGTTTTGAGTTTTACCCGTCCTCTTGGCAGCAAACCTATTACTTCGGTCTGAGCCCTAATAGTATCGTTGAAAAAGCAAGGCCTTAAAAATTTTATATCCTGGCTTTCATAAATAGTACCGGCACCTGGCATACGGTTGCCTACAACGGTCGAAATAAGGCCTATCAGCAGCATTCCATGAACTACCCGTGTTTTAAAATGCCCTTGTTGAGCTCTTTTTTCATTAACATGCAGCCAGCTGAAATCTCCGGTAATTCCGGCATACATATATACATCCGTTTCAGTAATAGTTTTTTCGATATATCCCATATCACCAACTTGTAATTCACTATATATATTTTCAATCAATAGAATCGCGCCTTTCATCGGTATTTGCATTTCCTGATACATTTTTAGGTTTAGATTTCTTTTTGCTGATAGTATCAGTGACAACATTTATTTTTTCTGGGGTTAGGTTTTGAAGGGTCTTACTGATCTCATCTAATTTATAACTTAAACTAGAGATGTCTTGCTTGAGCAAGTTATTCTCATTTTTTAGAGACTGTTGAAAATTTACCAGCTTCACAAGACTGTTGGCCATACTATTTAAGTTGTCACTAAATTGCATATCAAGATTATCAAGCTTATCTTCCAAAGCAATTATCAGCTCGGCAATTCTTGCAATATCCTTTTTGGACGCAATTGGATTAATTTCAAAATATTTATCAAGACTCTGGGTAGAAAGTTTATGACTGGAAAGATACTGATCCTTTATTTGACCTAGCAGGTCGACAAATGTATTTGAGGTTACAAATTCTTTGCCAACATTGGCATAAGCTGCTTCGGTTTTAAAATAGATTTTCTTCCACAGTTCTATAATATCGGGAAATTGGATTATATCTTCCTGATCACTGGTTTTATTTTTTATATTATCCGGCATTTATTAGATTAGCTCCCTTCTCAAAGCTGCGAGAGTATAATACATTTCGATTATGGCTTTAGAGGCATAACCATCAGGCCGTGACAACAGAAATCATTACTCCTGCCATCGGCCTGACAGCTTGCTGGCGAAGATCTCTAGAGGTTTTGTACTTTCTTGGATAGCTCATCAACCTTTTTGGAGAGGTCATCAATATAACTAAATGTAGGAATATCCAAATTTCCAAAAGCACCAACTACTGATTCTTGAATCATTTTCTGAATTTGCTGTTGATTATTCTTAGCTTGATTTACGAGCTCTTCCATTAACTTAGTGCCTTCATCTCTGGCTAACTTTTTCTGATCCAGATACTTCCTAAGTAAATTTTCTACCTGTTCTTGATTCCAGGCCAAACTTCCCAGAGTTACTAAAGAGATCTCCCAAAGTTTTTCTGTAGAACTTTCCGCAGTTGAGAACAAGTTTACTAGGTTCTCCTTTGTGTTCAAATCCTTCACTCCTTTCCAAAATAGGCAGATCTGGAAAGTAAACTATTGTTTATTTAGCCAAACCGCACGATTCTATATATATTCACTAGTCGACTATATATGTGCATATTTTGCATGATAAAAAATTCACTTGAGACTTATTATTTAAATCAGGGGTGTAAAGACTCTGCTTGCCGAAATGGACAAATCATAATATTATCTAAGGAGTGCATCCACAATGAGCGCTTGCGAAATGTCATATTAAGACATTAAAAGCTTTTTGTGGTTATTATTTTCGAAAGGATCAATACGTGCATCATTTACATCATCTAAGTTACATCAGCGACTATATCAGATCATTTGGGTATTTCGCTCCGACTGTTGCCATAATTCTTTTTGTGATTCAAGCTGCAGTTCCCATCTTCCCTTATGCGGTTTTAGTGGCAGCATCTGTCATATTGTTTGGAGCAAAGATAGGTTTCCTGCTTTCCATGCTGGGTGCAATGCTGGGGTCAATCTTATGCTACTGGGCATGCCAAAAATTGGGAGCCGAGTGGTTTAACCGTGCAATCCTGGGCCGGTGGGGCTATGACACCAGTAAAATTGATACTAGTATTGCTTTTTGGGGTATAGTGTTAGCCCACTTGGTTCCGGTTTTCCCAAGTGCGGTGATAACCGCGGCCGCTGCCCTGGGCCAGGTTTCCTTTTGGAGTTTCGTAGTTTCATCATGCCTGGGACTCATGCCAGCCACACTTGCGTACACAGGGTTGGGGTTGTTTCTATTTCATATGCAGGATATCAGGAAAGTCTTACTTAGCCTGGCTGTAATCTTGGTTATCTTTTTTTTATGCAAAGGTGTGGTAAAAAGGAAAATATCCAAGGAGAAACCGTACGATATTGATATAAAGTAAATATCATTAAGGTTTGACTTTATGAATGTAATGGCCCCAAAATACATAGAATGAGAATAGATCTGCATATCTTTTGCCGGCATTGAATAAGGTTTGCAGATTAAAGGAGGTCTAACCGGCATGGAACTTGAACAATGTCTTAACTTCGTACTTACCAAAGCACAGCATAACATACATCAACTGTTCAAAGCAGAGCTTGCGCCGCATGGGGTTACTCCCGGTCAATATGCAGTATTGCGATGCCTTTGGGATGAAAATGGGCAAACTGCCAGGAAACTGGCTGACCGCCTATCTTTAGATGGCTCTACCATTACTGGCATCCTGGATCGTATGGAACAAAGGGGTTTGATTGAAAAGCTTGCTGACCCTAAAGATAGACGTGCCCTGCAGGTGATGTTGACGGAAAATGGCAGAAAGCTGAAAAAACCTCTATCCCAGGCAATTATAAATGCCAACCAGAAAGCACTGCTCAGCCTGGACGAAAAACAAGCTAATGCCTTAAAACAGATGCTGCAGGATATTGGAACGGCAGAATCATAAAAAAATACTTGGCATGCAAATAAATTGTTGACAAGCTAAATCCTTCCCCTTAAACTTCAAGTAAAGGCAGATTAATTGCTGAAAAAATTACCCCATATTCAGGGATACACTACCAAAAAGAAGGTGAAAGGAAGGAGAGGTGTAACGATGCTCCGCATAATTACTTGTTTTAAATGGGTCATCGATCAAGCGGATATAAAAACAGCTCCCGGTTCCCGAGAGCTGATATTGGACCGGGCAGCTTATAGGATTAGTGACTATGACCGTTTTGCCATTGAAGAAGCTGTAAACTTGCAGGAAAAATACACTGGCAGCATAGCGGCTATAACTGTAGGTCCCCCTGCAGCCCGGAAAAGCTTAAAAGATGTCCTATCCCGCGGTCCGGAAAAAGCTTACTTCGTCAATGATTCCTCATTTGAAAACCTCGAACCATCGCAAACTGCTTCTATTCTCGCTACAGCTATCAGCTCTCAGATGGAATACGACTTAATTATCTGCGGTGAAGGCTCCGGTGATCTTTATGCACAGCAAGTCGGGCCGCGCCTGGCAGAAGTTTTAGATATTCCTTGTATCACCTGTGTCAGCAAGCTTACCATCGACGGTCAGCAGATTATTGCCGAACGTAAATTGGAAGATGGTGTTGAAGTAGCGGCTTTGCCTATGCCTGCTGTAGTTACTGTGTTACCTGAGATAAATATACCCCGGATTCCCGGACTAAAAGATACTCTGGCAGCCTCAAAGAAACCTGTGGTTGATATCAGTGCCGCAGACCTGGGGCGAAATTTCGCACCCTGTTTACAGACCATCAGCATTATGGCCAGCTCTTTGGACAGAAATGGTGTGAAATTTAGCTCTGATCCGGAAGATATCAGTAAATTTGTGGATGCTATACTAAAGACCGGAATGATCGGTTAAAGGGAGTGATATGAATGGCGGGAGTTTGGATTTTAGCTGAAAATTATACTCAAACACTGGAGCTCTTAAATGCAGCGGCTGATCTGGCAGAAAAAATGAACACGAAAGTTGCTGCTTTTCTCTGGGATGAACCACATTTAGCCCAGGAATATATTGCACATGGAGCCGATGAGGTTCTGGTTTTACCTCCGCTGGCAAATGATCAGCCCCTGGAGTCATACATTCCAATCATAGTTCAGGAGGTACAGCAGGAAGATCCCGATATATTTTTGGTGGCAGCCACATCGCGTTTAAAAGAAATGGCGGCACGCATTGCGGCTCGCTTAAATACAGGATTATGCAGCGGGTGTACCGCATTAAAATTAAATGAAAACCAAAAAACACTAGTTATGGAGCGGTTGGTTTTTGGAGGTGCAGCAGTGCAGACTGTGACCTGTTTAGCACGTCCCCAGATGGCCACCATAGCTCCCCGCACCTTTACAGCGGCTGCCCCGAAAGGCGACAGAACCGGCCAGGTAAGGGAATTGGCAGCTCCACCATCCGGGCTGGTGAAAATAATTGAACGAAAACCAAAGTCTAAACAATCCGGCGATATAACTGAAGCCAAAGTATTGGTCTGTGTGGGGCGCGGCATTGAAAAAGAGGATGATATGGCCCTGGCACGTAATCTAGCTGAAGCCACGGGGGGAGTACTTGCCTGTACCCGGCCTATTGCTGAGGAACTGCACTGGCTTCCCGAAGAAACCTATATTGGTTTATCAGGGCAAAAAGTGAAGCCCGATATTTACATTGGAATAGGTATCTCCGGGCAGATTCAGCATGTTACAGGAATCCGTGATTCTCGGGTTATTTGCGCTATTAATCGAGATGAAAATGCTGAAATATTTAAAATCTGTGACTATGGTATAGTTGGAGATCTATATACCGTACTGCCTGAACTTACCCGGCAGCTCAAAAAGGCTATTAATAAATAGATCGGGGTGTTGTTATGGCGGAAGATAAATTTACAGCTATTATAGTCGGGGCGGGCCCAGCCGGCAGCACTGCAGCCTACATGCTGGCTCAGGAAGGGCTGGATGTACTCCTGATTGAGCGGGGAGAAACACCCGGAAGCAAGAATATGTTTGGCGGCCGCATGTATAGTAACGCCCTGAATAGTATTATACCGGGCTTTTGGGAAGAGGCGCCCTTGCAAAGGCCGGTAGTTAAAGAAATTGTAAGCTTTATGAGCGGAAGCCGAAGTGTATCTATGACCTGTCAGGATCCAGAATGGCTAAAGCCTCCCTGCCACTCCTATACTATACTGCGTGCCGAATTTGATGCGTGGCTGGCCAACAAAGCTGAGGAAGCCGGAGCAATATTAGCCTGCGGCATTAGGGTTGATGATGTCCTAATAGAAAATGGGCGAGTGATTGGAGTTCGGGCCGGTGAAGATGAAATTCATGCGGATGTAGTTATTGCAGCCGATGGTGCTAACTCATTGCTAACCGAGAAGGCCGGCCTACGCAAAGCCTTATTGCCGGGCCAGGTTGGTACCGGAGTCAAACAGCTCATTGAGCTCCCGGCAGATACGATCAGCCAGCGTTTTCAACTGGAGGAGAATCAAGGTGCTGCCGGTCTTTTTGTAGGAACCTGCAGTGCAGGAATGCAGGGCGGCGGGTTCATATATACTAATTTGAACAGTATTTCCCTGGGCCTGGTGGTAAACGCTGCCGAACTGCAGAGGAATCAAATCAAGATTAGCGAACTACTGGAAGAATTTAAATCACAGCCCCAGATTGCTCCTTTAATTGCTGAGGGAGAGGTGGTTGAGTATTCCGCCCATCTGGTTCCAGAGGCCGGAATGAACATGCGGCCGGAGCTTTTTGGAGAAGGAATATTGGTGGCTGGAGATGCTGCTGGATTTGTAATAAACCTTGGCTATTTAGTACGGGGAATGGATCTGGCTATTGCCTCCGGTGCTGCAGCCGCTAAGACTATATTGGAAGCTCACAAGAATAATGATTTTACTCGCCAGAGCATGAGCCGTTATTTGGAATTCCTAAAGAAAAACGGGGTCTGGAATAGCATGGAGAATTATCGTCATACCCCCGAGTTCCTGGATACCCGTCGTTTATATGAAGCCTATCCGCAATTCGTCACCAACCTGGCTTCGGATGTATTTACCATCGATGATGGAAAGTCAGAACATCTAATAGGCAAGATGATGCGGGCGATAAAATCCAGTAGAATTAACTGGTCTAAACTGGCCGGAGATGCCTTTAAAGGAGGGCGGGCACTATGAAGAAGTTAAACCTCCAAGAATTGCTTGCCAAGAATAAATTTCTGGTTGATGATGAAGAAAATCATATAACCCTGAATAAAGAGATTTGTACTCAGTGTGAAGCTAAACCCTGTATATTTGCCTGTCCCGCTGGTGTTTATTCCCTTAAAGACGGAGAGATAAAGTTTGATAAGGCGGGGTGTCTGGAATGTGGAACATGCAGAGTGATCTGCTCCCATCC